>Ga0233431_1004122_pt1 | contig 16111 bp, 8 predicted proteins | sample SI_118_April2016_FD_179867 | JGI IMG/M metagenome (GOLD analysis project Ga0233431, IMG submission 179867) | Seawater microbial communities from Saanich Inlet, British Columbia, Canada - SI_118_April2016_200_MG | ecosystem: Environmental > Aquatic > Marine > Inlet | place: Canada: British...
GATAGCGTGAATCCCGGCATCCGGCCAGGCGGCGCGTACGGCTTTCAGGGTCTCCACAATCGCGGTTGGGTGGTGGGCAAAATCATCAAAAACCCTGACCTGATCGTTCTTTGTCAACAACTGCAGACGTCGCCGCACATTCTTAAAACTGAGCAGCGCCTCCTGAATGGTCTCAATCTTGATCCCTTCGTGAAGAGCCAACAGAACAACCGCTACAGAATTACGGACATTGTATTCCCCCAGCAGTGGTATGCGCAGGGGATAAATCTGGTTTTTAAACACCAGTTCAAATGTCTGATCCGGCGTGTCAGCCAGGGTTGCGATATTCCGGATCACGGCATCACAAGTTGACCCGGTACCGAAGGTGATAAAAGGGGTGAAGCCGGTTTTGGCAACTGCCATGGCGTTTTCATCATCCCCATTGACAATGATCAGGCCGTCCCGGGGAATCTGACGGAGCATCAAAGAGAAGGCTCGTTTAATCTCTTCGATATCGTTGAAAATATCAGCATGATCAAATTCAATATTGTTGATGATCAAGCGATCCGGCAGGTAATGAAAAAACTTGGAGCGCTTGTCAAACAGGCTGGTATCATATTCATCCCCTTCAATCACAAAATATCCACCTGCTTCCACATCCCGTGAAGAGGTTCCGAAATTTTCTGGAATTCCACCGACCATAAATCCGGTGGGTTTCCCAGCGCAAGTCATGATGTGTGCCGCCAGTGAAGTACAAGTCGTTTTACCGTGTGTGCCACTGATAACAACGGAGCAATTCCCCCGGATAAATTCGTTTTTTAGCAGTTCAGCCATGGAGAAATAGTGCAGGTGGGCCTGCAGGGCATACTCAACTTCTGGGTTTCCGCGACTGAGGGCGTTTCCCAAAACAACAAAATCGGGATGGGGTTGCAGGTTTTCTGCATGGTAAGGGGTGGAGACGTCAATCTGGTTCTCCTGCAGGAAATCGGACATGGGCGGATACATGTTTTCGTCGGAACCAGTGACCTTGTGTCCCCTGTTTTTCAGCAGCACAGCCAGCGAAGCCATCCCGGTACCGCAGATAGCAGAGAAATGGTAGTGGTGGCGTGTGAATCCGCTTTGAGAGTTTGTTTTCAAAGACATTTTTCCTGGATTGAAATGAGTCGTGTTTATTCTGTTAGGCCCCGTCTGTCATTCCGGTCAGTCGCGCCGGTGAATCGGAGTTGTTTCTGTAAAAAATCACTTCCACCTCTTCCAGGGTGATCATACCATTGCTGATCATGCCGTCAAATACCGGCAGCAGGTCATGGATTCGTTCTTCATAATCGACGAATTCAACAATCACCGGTAGATTGGAGATCAGACTCAATAAACGATCGGTATGAAACCGGGCCCGACGACTAAATCCCCCGATCCCCCGGATCACTGTTGCTCCGTAGATTTGATTCTCCTCCAGTTTCTTGATCAGTGCACGGAAAAGTGATTTTCCCTGGTATCGCTCCGCGCTGCCGACTGTGATTCTCACTCTCAGGCGTTTCCCAATGTATTTATCAGACATAATGAATTTTCATAAGGATTTTGCAAATTGAAAACCGACAAAACAGAGAATAAGGCAAAGAAGAATATTACTGAGGATATTGACCCCCGCTTTGATAAAATCCCCTTCCTGCAGCAGCATAATGGATTCATAGCTGAAGGTGGAAAATGTGGTGAAAGCCCCCAGAAAACCGATCAGCAGGCTGACCCGCACCAGTTCACTGACGACGAAATGTTCCATCAGATATCTTGAGAGAAACCCCAACAGAAAAGATCCCACAGCATTGACCAGCAGGGTGCCATACGGAAAATCATCCCCCAGCAGCAAAGCCATCTGTTTGGAAATGATAAACCGCGAAATCGCACCGAAAAAACCGCCGATTCCAATGACCAGAATATTGTAAATTGACATGCAAAAACTTTAAATTAAGTCAGCAATGTCCGGTTAGGTTTTTGCAGAAAGCTGAATGATGAAACCTGGATCGAGCTTATAAGGATTTATTAGATTTTCTTAGTTTAGCGTAGCGAAAATAAGCCATGTTTGAGCGAGGCACGAGCGAGTTTGGCGGTTTTTCGTGAAGCAAACTTAGCAAATCTTTAAATCCTTATGCGCAGAGACGGGTTTTATCATTCAGCTTTTGTATTGCAATAACCTAACCGGACATTGCTGAAATTTCCTCCTTCAGTGTGCCTCCTGCCAGTTTTCTCCAAATCCAGCATCAACGACCAGAGGCACTTTCAGCGCAACCGCATTTTCCATTGATTTTTTGACCATCCCGATCAGGGAATCGACCCTCTCCCGGGGGACTTCAAATACCAGTTCATCGTGCACCTGCATGATCATTTTGGTCAATGAGCGTTCCCGATCGAGAGTGTTCTGAATGTCGATCATCGCAATTTTGATCAAATCGGCAGCGGAGCCTTGAATGCGTGTATTGATTGCCATGCGTTCGGCCGCTGTGCGCACCATATGGTTTTTTGCATGGATGTCCGGAATCGCGCGTTTCCGTCGGAACATGGTCTCTACAAATGCATTTTTCTGACAAAACGCGATGGTCTCATCCATATAGTGTTTGATTTTTGGATACTTTGCAAAATAGGCCTCGATAAAGGATTTTGCCTGAGCGTTGCTGACGCGGATCTCCTGAGAAAGACGGAAGGCTCCCATGCCGTAAATGATCCCGAAGTTGATGGCTTTGGCCGCCTGTCGTTGTTCGGGGCTGACCTGCTCAATTTCGATACCGTAAATTCCGGCGGCGGTTTCTGTATGGATATCACCACCTTCCGCAAAAACCGAGATCAGACCTTCGTCTTCTGAAAGGTGTGCCAGAAATCTCAATTCTATTTGGGAATAGTCTGCTGAAACAATCAGATTCCCCTCTTCTGCGACAAAAGCCCTCCGGACTTTGCTGCCATCCTCCCCTTTGATAGGGATGTTCTGCAGGTTGGGATTGCTGGAACTGAGACGGCCCGTTGCTGCCACCACTTGACTGTAGGAGGTGTGAATACGGCCGGTTTTAGGGCTGATCAAACTGGGCAGCACGTCCAGATAAGTGTTAACCAGTTTGTTTTTGGACCGATAGTCGAGCAGGTTCCTGGCTATGGGCTCGAAGGGTGCAATTTTTTCCAAGACCGACGCGTCGGTTGAGTAGCCTGTTTTATTTTTTTTCCGACCGATGGTGATCCCCATCTTTTCAAAAAGTATCGTCGACAGCTGCTGGGTTGAATTGATATTGAAGGTCTCCCCTGCCTGTGCGTGAATTTCCTGCTGGAGTCCGTCCAGATCCAGGCGCAATTTTTCGCAGAGGGTGTTGAGATAGGGCACATCGAGTCTGACACCATGGGTTTCCATTTGAGCCAGGGTGCGGCAAAGGGGTAACTCAATGTTTTCATAAAGCGCTGCCAGGTTTTCAGCCTTGATGCGGGGGGAGAGAAGCTGGTGTATCTGAAAAGTGGCATCGGCATCTTCAGCGGCATACTGTTGTGCCACAGATACGGGCACCTCTGCAAAGGGGATCTGTTTTTTCCCTTTACCGGCAACTTCTTCAAATTTAATCATTTCGTGCTCGAGATGCCGCATCGCCAGGTCGTCTAAGTTATGGCGATGAAGATTCGCATCCAGGAGATAGGATTGGATCATGGTATCTCCGATCTCTGCCTCTATTGGGACGCCATAATTGGCTAAGACCATCATGTCGTACTTGATATTCTGTGCAACTATTTTCAGCTCTTTTTTTTCAAAAACCGGTCGCAGAATTTCCAGGACGGTTTCCAAGGGTATCTGGGGAATTTGCTCTGTATGGGCAACCGGGATGTAAATGGGGTCCCCGCCCTCCCAGGCAAATGAAAAACCGACGATTTTCGCCTTGGTGATCGTCAGGGAGGTGGTCTCCAGATCGAAAACAATGCAATCCTGTTTCAGGAGTTGCTGGCGTATTTCAACAAGGCGTGTCTCTAAAGTGACGAGTTCATAACGGCTGTAATCCAGTTTCTTATAATCGTTGTGGGAAGGTTCTGCCGGTATGCTGCCGGTATCAGGGGATGCTGTGATAAATCCATCCGGCCTGAAATTCATCTCCCGGTAAAAATTTAGCAATCCATCCACATCAGGGTCTTTTCGTTTATAGTCATCCAGACAGTCATCAAACTCCAGGTCACACCGGATTTTTGTTAGCCGCAGGCTCATGTCAACCATCTCCCTGGAGGTAGAGATGGTTTCTTTCTGTTTGCCTTTCAACTGCTCGAGGTTTTCATAAATCCCTGTAATGGAGCCGAACTGTCGAAAGAGTTTTGTGGCCGTTTTGGGCCCAATGCCGCTGATTCCGGGAATGTTATCTGATGAATCCCCGATAACAGCCAGGTATTGTGCGATCAGCTCCGGGGGGACCCCAAATTTTTCCTGCACCGTTTCTGGTGTGTAGCGCTTATTGCTCATGGTATCCAGCATGGTTGTCTTTTCATTAACCAGCTGGGTCAGGTCTTTGTCTCCAGAAATGATGGTGATCGGAATCTGGGTGGAAAATTTCCGGGTCAGACTGCCGATGACGTCATCGGCTTCGACGCCGTCCCGCCACACCAGCGGAATGTTCAGCAGAGTGTTTAGTTGGTAGATGGGTTCAAACTGTACTTTCAGATCATCCGGTGCGGACGCCCGATTGGCTTTGTAGTCTGAGTATATTTCATTTCTGAACGTCGGTCCCGGTTTGTCAAATACCATGATGCAGTGGGACGGATCTTCCTGTTTCAGGAGTTGCAACATCATGTTTTTAAATCCAAAAACGGCATTCGTCGGTGCTCCGGCCTGGTTTGTCAACTCCGCTCTGACACCATAAAACGCACGAAAGATATAAGAGCTGCCATCAATAATCAGGAGTTGGTTTTTCATAATCTCAGAACCTCGGTCCAGGTTGTTAATACGGAACCACTTGTTGTCTCAGTTTCCCGGCAATGCTTTCTCCGTCGACATCCATTCCGGGTGACTCAAGAAGCTGCTAAAAGCGATCAAAAAAAGATGTGTGAACACCAAAATTGGAGTAATCACTATACATAACAAGAAAATATTAGGTAGAATTGTCGAAGGTGAAACGTAACTATTCACCACTTGGCGGGACTCAGGCTGAATAGTTACGGTGAAACAGGGAATTCAAGCAACGACCTCTGCTAAAGTAACGCTAAAAATCCAACCCGTCAAAATTGTTGGGTCCCGGTGTCAATTAAAGACGAAACTGTCTCAATTAAGACCAGAATGTGAGCGCACGATTCATTTCAGACGAGTTTCTGCGGGCGTTGCTGATCACGTGTGCAACCGGTATAGATAATGCAGTATTGTGGACTGTTTTTTAACGACTAAAAGAGCTCTGAATCCACCAAGGGGGTAATTATGAGCAGCGGAAGAAATGTCTCTAAAGTATTGGCTGTATGTCTTATCTTCATTTTTCAGATCGTGTCTCCTTATGGGATGGATCTTTTTGCCGATCCCCAGGACGACTGGAATAGTTTGAATGGACAGGCAATCGCCTTATTTGAGCAGGAAAAATACGAAGAAGCGGTCTCTAAAGCGGTCGATTTAGTAAATTTCGCCAGCGAAAATTTTGGAGAGAGTGCCCCCCAAACCATCATCAGTCTCTATCAACTCGCGTCCTTCTACTGGGAGATTGGGTATGCGGAGGAGGCGGCCCCGCTGTATCAGGAATCCTACAGGCTGGGAAAAGCGGTTTTAGGAGCTAAACACCCGGACACGCTCATGATCGCCTCCAGTCTTGCAGAACTTTACGCTGCAGAGGGACAATACGATGAGGCGCAGCCGTTACTGGAAGAAACGCTGGTCAACAGCAGGGAAGTGCTGGGGGAAGAGAATGAGGCTACGATTTCTATTATGGTCCGCTTGGGGCAAGTTTACGTCGTACAGGGACTTTACAAAAAGGCCGAAGATCTTTTCCGGCAAGCCCTGACGCTCTCTGAAAAAACCCTGGGGGCAGATCATCCGGAGACGCTCGACACCCGTGAAAAACTCGCCCAGGGCTTCATGACCCAGGGTCGGTTCGCTGAGGCGGAACCTGTCTATCAGTTGGTGCTGAAGAAAAAAACGACCCTCCTGGGGGAGAAAGACCGGGAGACCATTTTCACCCTTGGGAATCTGGCGGAACTATACCGTCGTATGGCTCAATACGAAAAGTCCGAGGAGCTGTTTATCAAAGCGATGGCGTTGATCAAAGAGACCGCAGGTGAAGATGATCCAGATCTGTATGAAATGATGGGGAATCTGGCCCAGTTGTATCAGAACAAAGGTCAGTATGCTGACGCGGAAAAACAATTTCAAAAGGTCTGGGAATATGATCGTCAGACTCTGGGCGAGAAACATCCGAACACGATCATCGATCTGAATAATCTCGCTGGCATATACAAGATTCAGGGCTTGTACGGAAAAGCCGAGGATGCTTATCAAACTGCGTTACAGGATATAATCGAGGCGCTTGGGGAGACGCATCCCGAGTCCATCTCAATCATGAATAACCTGGCCCTGCTGATGGAAAACCAGGGATTGTATGACAAAGCGGAACCGCTTTACAAATCGGCCTTGAGGAACGCGGAAGCGGTCCTGGGACAAAAACATCCGACAACGCTGGCCTTGATGAACAATCTGGCATCACTCTACGAGAGTCAGGGGAACTTTGAGAAATCGGAGCCGCTCTATTTCGCTACCATCAGCCTGAATGAAGCGGTTTATGGCAAGGATCATCCCAATACCATCGCCGGGGTCAACAATCTTGGGTATCTCTATCTGATACAACAAGACTACAAAAAAGCGGAGCCATTGTTTTCACGGGTGTTGACCAATTGGGAGGCGCAACTGGGAGAGCGGCATCAAAAAACCCTGAAAGCGCTCAATAACCTGGCTCGGGTTTATCACAAACAGGAAAAACTGGAGGCTGCGGAAGAGATGTTTGCGCGGGCCTTACGGCTTAGAAAAGAGGTTCTGGGAGATAAACATCCCGACGTGGTACGCAGTATGGTGGATATTTCCGGATTGTATATCAGCCAGAATCGAAATTCAGAGGCTGAAAAAATGCTCCTGGAAACGGTTGCCCTTTCCGAGGAGATTCTGGGGAATAAGCATCAATACACATTTGAAGCGTTGACGGCTCTGGCCACGCTACAGGAAAAAACGGAGCAATATGAAAAAGCGCTTGCTACACGTTTGCTGGCGTTTGACAGAAGAACCGAGTTTTTCGATCAAGTGCTCTGGGCAGCTGGCGAAAACACGCGCCAGTCTTATATCGATTTACACAAACCGGAACAGGATCGCTTTTTAGCCCTGCTGGCAAGAATCGATAACAAAGAGGCAGCCAAACTGGCGTTGCATCTCAGCCTGGAAAGAAAAGGCTTGCTGTTGAAAATCAGCTCGGAGATCAATAAAATCATCCAGATGACCCAATCCCCGGAACTGGCCAATAAAGCCGAGACCTTGAACCAAAAGCGCAAGGAGCTGGCGTCGTTGACCCTTTCCGGACCCACAACGGAATCTCCCGAGGAGTTCCGCATTAAAATAGCGGCTCTGGAAGAGGCACTTTTTGAAATCCAGGCGGAGCTGGGTCGAGCCAGCCTGATCTACCATGTGGCATCGAGCAGGGTATCCGTAGACAACGTCTTCGAGAACCTGGATGTGAAAGATGTTCTGGTGGATTTCCTCACCTATGAAGATAACGGCTTGAAAATGATGGCGGTGGTGGCGCAGTCGGATCCTGAGAGGTGTTATATCTTCTGGGAATGCAAGCATAACCGCATCGAAATAATTCCATTGGGAGATCTCGAACCGATAAAAAATGCGGTGACCTATTTCCGGGAGGCGATTCAGAATGAAGATGCTGAGGAAGAGGAGCTGCAGGAGACTGGAGCCGATATTTTTGCCAAGATCTGGAAACCGCTGCAACCCTTTATCGGCAGTAAAAAATCCGTCTATATTGTGCCGGATAGTGCGCTGCATCTCTTGCCCTTCGATTCCATGATCGATGACGACGGGAACTACATGCTTCAGGGGTATGATCTCAAAATTCTCTCTTCCAGCAGAGACCTGGTAGTTGCAGCCCTGCCCAGCGCAGATGGGGATTTCATGATTCTGGCAGGACCGGACTATGATCTCGATGATGAAAGGGTTAAAAGTAAGAAAGTCGCTATCAAAGGCAAACGCAGTGCAACAGGCAGGGGCATGCGGGTGGCTTCCCACGGTTTGCGGTCACTCTCGTTCGGTCCGCTGGATGGTGCTGAATTAGAAGGGAAAACCATCAAAAGTGTTTCTGACTCCTTCGAAAAACTGGAAGGTGCGGAAAAAGAGGTGCAGGCAAACTCGATTATCTACCTGCAAAAAGAGGCGGAGGAGCAGCAATTAAGAACGATCGGCAAGGCTCCCAAAATGCTTCACATTGCCACCCACGGATTCTTTCTACAAGGAGAGGAGCGGCTGAAGAAACGACTCTTGTCACTGAATCGGGGAGGAACACTGATACCGCCTCCGCCGGGAGATAATCCCATGCTCAGAGCCGGCCTGGCTTTTGCGGGGATTAATTCCAACGCACCGTTCCTGGGCGAGATCGACACCAACAACGATGGTGTTTTGACCGCCATGGAGGTTTTATCACTGGATCTGGCTGGAACCGAACTGGTCGTTCTCTCAGCCTGTGAAACCGGCGTGGGTGAAATTCATGCCGGTGAAGGGGTCTATGGACTGCGTCGTGCGTTCCAGGAAGCGGGCGTTAAAAGTGTTGTCAACTCTCTCTGGCCAGTTAGTGACGAGGGAACGCGACGCTTGATGACTGAATTTTACACCCAGCTCTTTCAAAAGGTGCCTGCTCGAGAAGCCTTGAAAGCAGCCCAACTTAAATTACTGCAGACCGAATGGAATCATCCCTATTACTGGTCAGCTTTTGTACTTGTGGAGAGAAGATTCTCTGCGTCCTATTAGAATCACAGTTATGCCAAAGGCAGCGTTTTACACCCTCGGCTGCAGACTCAATCAAACAGAGTCTGCTATCATGGCCAAGGGGCTTGAAGGTGTTGGTTACGAAATTATAAAAGATCCGGAAGAGGCGGATCTCTGTGTGATTAACACCTGCACCGTCACCAATCAGAGTGATGTGAAGTGCCGTAAAAGCATTCGGGCAATCCAGAAGAAGAATCCCGGTGTGCAGATTGCCGTAGTCGGCTGTTTTTCCCAGATTTCCAGCCAGCAGATCATTGATATTGGTGGGGTTCATATCGTTCTGGGCAACGAAGAGAAGTTGAAGCTGTATGAATATGTGACGGAGGCTTCTCATGCGGATGCCCCCATTGTCCGAGTGTCCAATCTTTCCAGAGAGCCTTTTAGCATCTCCACGATCGGTCAGCATCTCGAATCCACCCGCGCCAATCTAAAGGTTCAGGACGGCTGTGATTTTATCTGCTCGTTCTGTATTATTCCCAGTGCCAGAGGACGATCACGGCCCCGGATCCCGGGAAACATCCGGGAAGAGGTCCGAGCATTGGCACAGCAGGGGATTAAAGAGCTGGTTTTGACCGGGGTGAACATTGGCACCTATCGCTATCATGAGACCGGTTTTCTGGATTTAATGGCGATTTTTGAGGCGGAAAGTGGGATACAGCGGGTCCGCATCAGCTCTATCGAACCCACCACTGTTGGCCCGGAGATCTTTGCCTTGATGAAAGACCCTGCCAGCAAACTGCTGCCCTATCTCCATCTGCCCCTCCAATCCGGCTGTGATGATATTCTCAAGCAGATGCGTCGTCGCTACCTGTTGAGTGAATACAAGGATTTTGTGCTGCAGGCGCTTAATGAAGTGCCTGGAATCTGTATCGGTAGCGATATCATTGTCGGATTTCCGGGAGAGACTGACGAACAGTTCGAGCAGACCCGTTCAGTCTTGACGGATTTGCCGGTTCACTATTTTCATGTCTTTCCTTTTGCCGTCAGAAAGGGGACTATGGCGGAAAAATTGAAACCTAGAATTAATGGGGATATCATTTCGCGGCGGGTAACTGTCTTGCGGGACTTAAGCGATCTGAAAAAGGATCGCTTCGCTGGAGAATTTCTTGGATCGGACCTGCGTGTTCTTTTCGAGGGGAGAGACAAAGAGGGTCGCTGGACCGGATACAGTGAAAATTATGTCCGTGTGGCGGTCAAGTCTGAAAAAAATTTGAAAAATCAGATTGAATCGGTGCGGCTGACACGTGTTGAATCAGGCGTGGCAAGCGGTGAACTGGCTGACTCTTAGGCTCTGGCACAAACACGGCCAAAGCCAATGGGTCGGCTAGAAAATTATTTTCCGCCAAACTGGTTTTGGAAACTGATTTGAATCAATTCATTTTCCAACACCCTGAGTAGTTTGCTGGTACCAAAACTGATCACATCTACACATTTGATGTTGTTTTCAGCCAGGGTATCTTTGATCTCTATGAATTTTTCATGTCTGGGAAACATGGAATTGATAATGATCAGATCCTGTTTGGTTGAGGAACGGAGGATATTCTCAATCGCCTCCGGTTTTTCAATGTTGACCCAGTCCAATTTCAGCCGACCGGGTAACGCGTACACCTCGTGTAACTTGCGGATGACTTCTGCGTCGCCACCCAGAACAGATACGGTAAAATTCCGGTTGTCCGGAATTTTCACTGCCTGCAGTTGCTTGAGTTTTAAATCTCTTTCACTCTGATACTCTTTGACCTCCTCGTCCGACCAGGCTGAGGATTTGACCAGATTGAGGCGGATATGTTCCAGGGTTTTTCTTAAATCCCGTCCCATACGCGTCTCAGTGTTTTTGGCGTTGGTTTCGTTCATGCGGTCCACCAATAACTGGACTACTGTATTGTCTCTTTCAAACTCTTCAAACAGATCAAAATCGGCCCAGATTTCGTTGGCGAAATCGGCGACCTCGAAAAAATTGTTGGTATTTCGCAGCTGCTCTTCCAGGCGGGTTACCTGGAGTTTGATGTATTTATCGCGCAGCTCCTTTTTGCCTTCATCGTTATCCTGCCGTTCCTCTTTCAAGATTTCCAGAACCAGTTCTTTTTCGGCGATCAGGTGGATATGGTCAAGATAATTATCCAGCTGCGTCAGGCTGTCTTCCAGCCGTCGTTTGAATTCATCGTCGGGTTCGATTTGATCAAGCAGCTCTGTTAGTTCCACTTTTCTTTTTTCCAGCTCCGGCCTGATGATTTCAATCTTGTTTTCGATTTGCAGAATATTCTGTTTACGGATCTCCTGTTCATGAATGTAACTTTTGGCTTGGGCAATAACACGATCAATAGGATCAAACAGTGACTTTAGATTCATAATAGGGTTAAGGGCTAATAAGTTTACGTTACGCTTAATGTTTATGTTATTTAATAAGTTAAGATACCTGATCGGTTTTCAGAAAACCCCCTTCAGGATTTTATTAAGTGACACCAGAGGGTTGGCTCAAAAATTACTTGGCATTTTGTCTGCAAAATGTCCAGTCTTTATGGGACTTTTGCGGACTGATTATGCCAAGTTATTTTTGTACGATCCCAGAGGGGCCTATCCGAAATCAATAATCCTGCCATGCTTTGATTTTCAGATCAGATTCCGGTTTCCAATAAACCGCTTCCACAAATCGCTTTGCCAGCTGAATATTGGTTATTAAAGGAATGGCATGATCCACGGCTTTTCTGCGAATCTGATAACCGAACGTCAACTCCTCTTTCTGGAAATTTTTGGGAATGTTGATCACCAGATCGAACGGGTTTTCCGTCAGAATATCGAGGACGTTTGAGGCCTCATCCTCGTCAGGCCATGAGGCCAGCCGGACATCAATACCGTTTTCCTTCATGAAATTATAGGTCCCGGTTGTAGCATATAAGGTTGTATTCATCTTTTGCAACAACTTGGCAGAATCGATAAAATTTACTTTGTTTTCAAGGGGGCCGGTGGAAAGCAGCACCGTCTGCAATGGGAATTTGAACCCGACCGATTTCATGGCTTTTAACAGTGCTTCGTGAAAATCGTCTCCCAGACATCCAACTTCGCCGGTGGATGCCATCTCAACACCGAGTGTCGGGTCCGCTCCCAAAAGACGGGTAAAAGAGAAGTGAGACGCTTTGACCCCCACATACTCAAGTTCCATAAAGGACGAACCGTTGCTAGGTAAAGGGCGGCCTAGAATCGCTTTGGTCGCGGTTTCGATCAGGTTTTGCTTGATCACTTTCGAAACAAAAGGAAAACTACGGCTGGCCCGTAGATTACATTCGATCACCTTAACGCTGTTGCCTTTGGCAATGAACTGAATGTTGAAAGGCCCTGTGATCGCCAGGTTATGAGCGATTTTGTTTGCAATCTGCTTGACACGCCGGATTGTTTCCAGATAGGTCCTCTGTGGGGGCAAAACCAGTGTGGCATCGCCGGAGTGGACCCCGGCATTCTCCACATGTTCTGAAATGGCGAAATTGATGATGTCACCATTCTGAGCGACCGCATCCAACTCGATCTCCTTGGAATTAGAGAGGAATTTGGAGATGACCACCGGATGGTCCTCGGAGAGTTTGATAGCCTTGTCCAGGAACATGTCAATCTCTTCATCAGAAGTGGCGACTCCCATGGCTGCGCCGCTGAGCACATAAGAAGGACGAACCAGCACCGGGTAACTCACTTTGTGGGCGAAGGCCTTGGCCTCCTGCTTGGACGTCAGCTCACTCCACTCGGGTTGATCGATTCCCAACGAATCCAGCATGCTGGAAAATTTGTGGCGGTCTTCAGCCCGGTCGATCTGTGTGGCGTTGGTTCCCAGGATTTTCGCTCCCAGGCGTTCCAGCGGCAACGCCAGATTGTTGGATACCTGTCCCCCCATGGAGATGATGACCCCCTCAGGTTTTTCCATTTCATAGATATCCATGACGGTTTCCAGCCGAATCTCGTCAAAATAGAGTCGATCGACCTCATCGTAGTCTGTGGAGACGGTTTCAGGGTTATAGTTGATCAGAATGGAACGAAAATTTTCGTTTTTGACCGTTTTCACCGCATTGACACAGCACCAGTCGAATTCGACCGAACTCCCGATGCGATAGGTCCCCGACCCCAGCACAATCACACTGCTTGCATCCCCCAGTTTAATATCATCTTCAGAGGCGTTATAGGTCAAATAGAGATAGTTTGTTTGTGCTGGGTACTCACCCGCCAGGGTGTCGATCTGTTTGACATAAGGTCTGAGGCCGTAGTTCAGTCGCATCTTGCGAATAATACGCTCAGTTGAATCCAGCAAGGTGGCCAGTTGGGGGTCGGAAAACCCCACCCGTTTGGCCTCGTCCAGAATGTGACGGGGACAGTTTCCACCGCTGTATTCAGAGATCAACTGCTCCACACGCACAATATTGGCAATTTTGTGCAGAAACCAAGGGTCGATGCGGGTGTGTTCATGGATCTCTGCCACGCTCATGCCATCCTTTAAAGCATAAGGGATTGAGAAGACGCGTTCATCCGTGGGGAATGTCAACTCCTGCAGCATGGCTTCCCGATCCGGTTTCAAGCCGATTTCATCCGGATTGCAGACGACGCCCCAGGCCCCGATATCCAACATGCGGAGTGCTTTCTGCAAGGCCTCTTGAAAGGTTTTCCCGATGGACATGACTTCGCCTACTGATTTCATACTGCTGCCGATTTCGGTGGAGACCTTCTTGAACTTTTTCAGATCCCAACGGGGGATTTTAACCACCACATAATCCAAAGCCGGCTCGAAGCAGGCCATGGTAGAGAGGGTAATGGAGTTTTTCAACTCGGTGAGGCTGTATCCCAGCCCCAGCTTTGCAGCAATAAAAGCCAGTGGATAACCGGTTGCCTTTGATGCCAGAGCAGAACTGCGTGACAATCTGGCATTGACCTCAATCACCCGATACTCTGCCGAATTCGGATCCAAGGCATACTGAATGTTACACTCTCCGATGATTCCCAAATGACGCACAGTCTTGATGGCAATCTCCCGCAGATGGTGATATTCGCTATTGGTCAGTGTCTGACTTGGGGCGATGACGATAGACTCTCCAGTATGAATTCCCAGAGGGTCGAAATTTTCCATGTTGCAGACGGTAATACAGTTGTCGTAGGAGTCCCGCACAACTTCATATTCCACCTCTTTCCAGCCTTTCAGGTACTCCTCTATCAGCAGCTGCTTCGTATAGGAAAAGGCTTTGCTGGCCAGCTCCGTAACCTCGTCGTCGTTCCAGCAGACGCCGGATCCAAGCCCGCCCAATGCAAAAGCCAGGCGAATCATGACGGGATATCCCAGCTCGTTGGCGGTTTCCAGCGCACTCTCAACCGATTCAGCTGCCCGGCTTTCGGGTACCAGCACATCGATTTCGTTCAGCTTTTCGATAAAGGTTTGCCGATCCTCAGTTGCCTGAATAACAGAGATCGGTGTTCCCAGCACCTTGACATTGTATTTTTCCAGAATGCCCTGTTTGTCCAGCTCCAACCCACAATTCAGGGCGGTTTGGCCACCAAAAGAGAGCAGAATACCATCAGGTTTCTCCTTTTTGATCACCCCTTCGATAAAATCGGGGGTGACCGGCAGCAGGTAAACCTTATCCGCCAAATGATCGGAGGTCTGGATGGTCGCAATATTGGGATTGACAAGCACGGTGTGGATCCCCTCCTGCTTCAGGGCTTTGATCGCCTGGCTACCGGAGTAGTCAAATTCACCGGCCTCGCCGATTTTCAAGGCTGCGCTGCCTAGGATGATCACTTTACTAATATTCTGCTCCATTTATACTCTTTTAGCGGTTGGTTTGATCCCTTAGAGCATCTTGACGAATTCATCGAAGAGAAAGTTGGTGTCCTCGGGTCCTGGCATTGCTTCCGGATGGAACTGCACGCTGCGAATCGGCTTGGTATTGTGCCGGATGCCCTCATTGCTGCCATCATTGGCATTAAAAAACCAGGGGCGCCAGTTTTCAGGCAGCGTTTGATCATCAATGGCAAAACCGTGGTTTTGCGAGGTGATAAAACACCGTTTGGTGCCTACCTGGATACAAGGCTGATTCTGTGAACGATGCCCGAATTGCAGTTTGTAACTTTGCGCGCCTGCAGCGAGAGAGAGAATTTGGTGTCCCAGACAGATACCGAAAATCGGCTTGTCTCGTTTGAGATGCTTCCCTAAAATCTCGATGGTCTCCGGCACCATCGTGGGATCGCCTGGGCCGTTCGAGAGCATAATCCCGTCGAACTGCTCGTCTGAATAATCATAATCCCAGGGAACCCGCAGCACCGAGATGCCCCGCTTCAGAAAACTACGGATAATATTTTTCTTGGACCCCGTATCGATCAGCACAACCCGTTTTTTGCCCTTCTCATAGAACTGCGGCTCTTTAATGCTGACCTGTGCCACCAGGTTTTCCTTGTTCGGATCATAAAAGGGGATATCACTGCCTTTGATCACCATTTTCCCCAGCTGGGTCCCGGCTGAGCGGAGCGTTTTGGTTAACGCCCGGGTATCAATCCCTTCAATGCCGGGAATCTTGTGTTCGATCATCCAGTTTTCCAGGCTTTTGACACCATTCCAGTGAGAGTATTCAGTCGTCAGAGAAGTGATGATGATGCCCCGGACATGGATCTTTCTGGACTCGAAATTGGCATACAGCGCATCCATTTCAGAATTATCGGGAACGCCGTAATTCCCGATCAGCGGATAGGTAAATACCAGGATCTGACCCTGGTAGGAAGGATCGGTCATGGTTTCGGGATATCCCACCATTCCGGTGTTGAAAACTACTTCGCCGGCGACTGAGTTTTGATATCCAAAATGCTTTCCGGACAGGACTGAGCCATCTTCAAGGATTAACTCCATTTATACACCTTCTGCTGGATTCGATGTGTTTTTGTGACAATTTTTTAGGTAAACTTACCCATACTACTTTAAAAAATGGCTCTTGAACAAGAGAAAACGGGCGGATCAGGAACTAGCTGATTAAATGGAAGAATTAATAACGCCAGGAGATAGCCAGATATCCTTTCGGCTCAGTTGATCCGTCCAGAGGTTTGTTGTTGATTTTTTTGGAATGGACACTGTGGATAATAAAATATCCCAACCTGTAACCCCAA
>Ga0233431_1004125_pt1 | contig 16098 bp, 5 predicted proteins | sample SI_118_April2016_FD_179867 | JGI IMG/M metagenome (GOLD analysis project Ga0233431, IMG submission 179867) | Seawater microbial communities from Saanich Inlet, British Columbia, Canada - SI_118_April2016_200_MG | ecosystem: Environmental > Aquatic > Marine > Inlet | place: Canada: British...
AACAAATCTTACAGTAAATCCAGTGTACACTACAAACGTTGATGTAGCAATTTGTGATGGTGAAACATATTTTGCAGCCGGAGCCAACCAAACAATTACAGGAATTTACACCGATGTTTTAATTACAGTTGATGGTTGCGATTCTACAATCTTAACCAATCTCACCGTAAATCCAATTTACACCACAAACGTTGATGTTGAAATTTGCGATGGTGAAAGCTATTTTGCAGCTGGAGCCAATCAAACAGTAACAGGCATTTACACAGATATTTTTACTTCAATTGATGGTTGTGATTCAACAATCTTAACCAATCTCACCGTAAATCCAATTTACACAACAAATGTTGATGTAGCAATTTGTGATGGCGAAAGCTATTTTGCACAAGGAGCCAATCAAACAGTAACAGGTATTTACACAGATATTTTAACAACAATTGATGGTTGCGATTCAACCATTTTAACCAATCTCACAGTAAATCCAGTTTACACAACAAACGTAGATGTTGAAATTTGTGATGGCGAAAGCTATTTTGCAGCTGGAGTAAATCAAACAATAACAGGAATTTACACCGATGTTTTAATTTCAATTGATGGTTGCGATTCTACTATTCTAACAAATTTGACAGTAAATCCTATTTACACAACAAACGTAGATGTTGAAATTTGCGATGGTGAAAGTTATTTTGCAGCCGGAGCCAATCAAACAGTAACAGGAATTTACACCGATGTTTTAACTTCAATTGATGGTTGCGATTCAACAATCTTAACAAACCTTACAGTAAATCCAGTTTACACAACAAACGTTGATGTAGCAATTTGTGATGGCGAAAGCTATTTTGCACAAGGAGCCAATCAAACAATAACAGGAATTTACACAGATGTTTTAACAACAATAGATGGTTGTGATTCTACAATTTTAACCAATCTCACCGTAAATCCTGTTTATACAACAAATGTAGATGTAGCAATTTGTGATGGTGAAAGTTATTTTGCAGCCGGAGCCAATCAAACAGAAACAGGAATTTACACAGATGTTTTAACAACAATATATGGTTGTGATTCTACAATCTTAACCAATCTCACTGTAAATCCAATTTATACAACAAACGTTGATGTAGAAATTTGTGATGGCGAAAGCTATTTTGCAGCCGGAGCCAATCAAACAGTTTCAGGAATTTACACCGATGTTTTAACAACAGTTGATGGTTGCGATTCTACAATCTTAACCAATCTCACCGTAAATCCAGTTTACACAACAAACGTAGATGTAGCAATTTGCGATGGTGAAAGCTATTTTGCAGCTGGAGCTGACCAGTTTGTTTCTGGAATTTATACAGATGTTTTAACATCAGTTGATGGTTGCGATTCTACAATAATTACGAATCTGACTGTTTATCAAAGTGTTAATACGTCTATAAGCACAATAAATGTTTCTTGTTTTGGTTTAGGCAATGGTTCTATCGATTTAGAAATTCTAAGTGGAGTTGCTCCAATAACATATTTATGGTCAGATGGTTCTACAAGTCAGGATATCAATAATCTTATTGCAGGGATTTATACAATAAGCATTACCGATGGAAATTCTTGTACATATGAATCTCAAATTGCAGTTATTGAACCTGCAAATCTAAGTGTTTCGCTGACAACGATTAATGTAAATTGTTTCGGAGCTTCTGCCGGCAGTGTTTCAACTTCAGTAACCGGAGGAACACTTCCTTATGCTTATTTATGGAGCAATGGAGACACAACATCCTCTATATCTAACCTTTATGCAGATTTATATTTTGTAACAATAATTGATGCAAATAATTGTTATATTTCGGATTCTGCAGAAGTTACCCAATCTGATATTATTCAAGTTTCCAGTGTGGTTCCTAATTCTAATGGATACAATATTTCATGTAATGGTGGTTCAAATGGCTCAATTGATATAACAGTTACTGGTGGAAATACTCCATACTATTATTTTTGGACTAATGGCGAAACAACAGAGGATATTGGCAATTTGTCAGCAGACAACTACTTTGTATTTATTACCGATATAAATAATTGTAATTTAATGCAATCTTTTGTTATTACTGAACCTGATAGTTTCAGTATGAATAGCATGGTAGAAAATGTATTGTGTGCAGGAGATGCAAGCGGTTCTGTTGATATTAGTGTTTCTGGAGGAGTTCAGCCCTACTCTTATTTATGGTCGAATGCAGAAACCACAGAAGATATAAGTAATTTGATATTTGGAAGCTATTCAGTGAGTATCACCGATCTTAACTTATGCGATGTTGCCTATAATTTCAATATAAATGAGCCGACTTCGTTAATGATGATTTCTGAAAGTATTACAGACGTTCCGTGTTTTGGAGATAATGGTGGAGAAATTTCCATTAGTATTTCAGGAGGAACTTCACCTTATTCTTTCGCATGGTCAGATGGAACTAACATGCAAAATATAACTTCATTGTTTGCTGGAGCCTATACTCTCACAGTGACTGATGATAATGCTTGTAGCCAAATTCTCAACTATTCAGTTAATGAACCAACTTCAGGAATTATGATTTCATCAGTTGTGAATCCGATAAGTATGAATATAAGTGCAGATGGGGCAATTGATATTACAGTAAGTGGAGGAACACCCTCATACAACTATTTATGGTCGGGCGGTGAAACTACTGAAGACATCTCAAATTTAGTAGAGGGAACTTATATTTTTGAAGTTACCGATTCTCAAAATTGTGTTGCAACAGATACATTCATCCTTGTTCCAACAATTAGCATAACATCCCAAGCATTTACAATGGTTCCTGGCTGGAATTGGATCTCGTTTAATGTGTTGCCACTAAATGATAGTATTAATAATGTGTTACAAAACTACCTTGCAAATGATAATGATCAGATTGTTAGTCAGAGTAATGGAATTGCTCAATATGGATTTGGGCAATGGTGGTCACCTGAATTTGTTATTGAGCCAGGGAAAATGTATAAAATATATAATAGTAGCAGCAATATGATTTCGTTCAATGTTGTTGGTTATCCAGTTGATATTACTCAACAAATTACAATATATCAAGGTTGGACATGGATTGGCTATAATCCTCAAACTGTATTGGATATAAGCACAGCTTTAGCTTCATTAAATACTCAAAACAATGATCAGCTTGTTAGCCAAACTGATGGATTTGCAACATTCGGATATGGTCAATGGTGGGGACTTACTGCCGGAATGATACCAGGGCAAGGATATAAGCTATATTCTAGTATTTCAGATGTTCTGGAATATCCAAGCGGAACAAGCAATTTGGCGAAATCAGATATTAATAATGAGCTTTATTCAATAGAAAATTGGACACCTGAAAAAGGTAAGAAAAATACCGTACCAATTGTTGCACAAGTTCGATTCAGTGGTGGCGACTTCATTATTGCTGAAGGAAGTAAAATGGCAGTATTTAAAGATAATGTTTGTCGAGGTGTAACCGATATTATTGAATGTACAAGTGGATATATTTTCCAACTTCCAATTATGTCTGATGACACAGAAGAAATGGGTTTTGCATTTAAGATATTTGATGCTGCTACCGGCGATATTTATACTGCTACTGAATCTCTTAGGTTTGAAGTTGATTCAAAATTGGGAACAATTCAAAATCCTATTTTGTTTACTATTCAGGCATCGAATCTGAACCAAGTCCCAAATATGGCAACTTCCTTAGGCGAAAATACACCAAATCCGTTCAGCGAAACTACAATAATCCCATTTGTTATAGCAGAAAGTGGAAAGGTTTCAATTGAAATTTTTGACAATTCAGGGAAAAAAGTTCTGTTATTAACCAATGAGTTTTATCAAAAAGGAAAACATCAAATTGTATGGGATAGAAGAAATGAGTTTGGGAAATACATTTCAAACGGAGTATATTTTTATAGAATGAAAACTCAAAATTTTGTTTCAAGCAAAAAATTGATTTTGATAGAATAGAATTAAGAGAATACAGTTTATTGACTTCCTAAAATTCGTTTATCGAAAAAAATAATCTAATTTCTTTAAACGAATTTTAAGAAGTCAAAAATCATAAATAATATATTAGATATCTTTGGCAATTTATTATTAGAAAATATGGAGAAGTAAATTGATAATATAATATATTAACAAAAACAATATTTATACGTAAAGATTTATGTTTTATTACAGAAAGAGTAAGATGCTTATTATGAAAAAGTTATTTTTTAGTATATTTTTAGTTGTATTTTTAATGCAACTATCCATTGCCCAACCTGCTAATTGGGTAAATCCTTTAGGAATGCAATATAGTATGGGAATAAATGCCCAAGCCAGTAGTGTTGGCGGCTGTTTTATTTCCCAGACCGGAAGTATGGTTGCAGCATTTAAAGACGGAGATTGTAGAGGGGCTACAACTGTATTTCCAGGACCAATTGGTCCGCAGTTTCTATTGTCAGTAATGTCAAACAGTCCGAATGAAACTGGTTTTGAAATACGTGTTTGGGATGCCCTCTTAGACAGTGTTTTTATTGCCAACGAAGGCTTCGATTTTAATGTGAATTCGACCATTGGTTTGATAGGAGCTCCACAGATTTATACTATAAACACACCTTGTTTTGTAAATCCGGGAGGTTTAGCCAATAGCATGACCATTAATGCACAAGTACAATTTGCAGGAGGAAATTTTTTCACTGACTCTCTTTGTATTCTTTATGCTTTTAAAGATGGTGTTTGTCGGGGAGTAGCACAAATCGAAACTGGTACAGCCGGACAACAATTTATTCTATCGGTTGTTTCGGACTCAATCTATGAACCAACATTTAACCTAAAAATATTTGATGGCAGCAGTCTTATACTTTACGATGTGAACGAAACATTCGATTTTGTTAAAGATACAACTCTTGGAACGGAAGCTATTCCTATAATTTATACCGTAGGATATGCCCCCCCCGTAATTAGTGGTATCTTTACAACAAGCTATAATGGCTATTCTGTAAGTTGTTTTGGTGCCAACGATGCTAATATTAATGTAAATGTTATTGAAGGAATTCCTCCAATTACATACCTTTGGAATACCGGAGCTACATCGCAGGATTTATACAGTGTTGGTGCTGGAACTTATTCTGTAACAGTTACCGACAATCAAGGAATATCAGTTTCAGAAATTGTCAATGTTACTCAACCCGCAGTTCTTGCAAGCACAGTGGTTGGAACAGATTTATCATGCTTTCAGGATGGCAGTGGAAATGTTGATTTAACAGTTGGTGGAGGTGTAATGCCATATACTTTTAGCTGGTCGAATGGAGAACAAACCGAAGACTTGACTAATTTGCAAATTGGAACATATGTAGTAAGCATAAGCGATGCAAATTCTTGTTCGACAGTTTCAAACACAATAGTATTAACTGAACCTACAGTATTGTCTGGAATAATTTCAGGAACTGATATTCCTGATTGTTATGGAAATACAAATGGCTCAATTGATCTTTCAATTTCCGGAGGTTCTCCTCTATATACTTTTCAGTGGTCAAATGGTGCTGTTAGTGAAGATCTTATGAATATTGGTGCGGGATATTATGAGGTTGTAGTAAGCGACTTAAATAACTGTACTTTAGTCTTAAACCAAACCATAAATCAACCAGATGAATTAGTTACAACTATTTCAGCAAACGATGTTTTATGCCATGGATTTTCTACCGGAAATATTGATTTAACTGCTTCGGGAGGAACAACTCCATATTCCTATTTATGGTCAGATGGACAAACTACTGAAGATTTAAATTCAATTCCTGCTGGAAATTATTCAGTAACTATTCTTGATAATAATCTTTGCGAAGAAACAAATAGCATTTTAGTGGTTGAACCTGATGCCATTGATTTAACAATTGTTTCAAGCGATGTAACAATTTATGGATACGCTGATGGGTCTATTAATATTAATGTAACAGGGGGAATGAGCCCATATTCATATTTGTGGTCAACTTCAGAAACAACACAAAATATTGAAGATCTTTCTGCAGGAATCTATCAACTAACTATTACTGATAGTTATTCTTGCATTTTTGAAGCAAATATTGAAATTACCCAACCGGAACCTACAGTTGTGCATTTAGTTAGTGCAAATGTTAGTTGTTATGGTGCTGAAGATGGAACTATTACACTTACATTAACCGGCGATGGAACTCCACCATTTTCATACCTGTGGTCAAATTCAGGAGTAATTCAAAATTTAGTTAATCTTAGCTCAGGTGCATATTCAGTTACTGTTACCGACGCAAACGGATTAATTTCTACAGCTAGCGATACTGTTCATGAGCCATCACCAATATTACTAAATGCTACTAGTACTGTTTCAGCATCTTGTTTTAACTTTAATGATGGTTCGGTATTACTTGAAGCAGCAGGAGGAACCGCCCCTTACGAATATTCAATTGACGGAGGAGCATATCAAGCAAATGGATTGTTTCTTTTATTGTCTGCCGGTACCTACATAGCTTCTGTTCAGGATGGTTTTGGTTGTACCACAGGTTTAGATTTTTCAATTGATTATATGTATGAAGCGCCTCACTCTAATTTCGACTATGTTACTGCCGGAGGAGTTGTACAATTTGTAAACTATTCCGATACATCAGGAAATGCCACCTGGCTATGGGATTTTGATGATGGAAACTACGATAGTACTAAATATGAACCAACTCACGAATATTTGACTAATGGAACTTATAATGTTTCATTTACAATAAACAATCAATGTGGCTCGAATTCACTCACAAGAGCTATCGAAATTAGAGCAGCATTCATAAATGAAAACAGTTCTTTAGATAATCAATTAATGGTTTTCCCAAATCCTACAAGCGGAATATTTAAAATCAATTGGGACGAAATTGAATACATAAAAATTAATAAATTTAGAATATTCGATGTATTTGGAAAAATGGTTTTATCTGTAGAAAATCCAGAAATTCAAGGAAATGAGAAAAGTATAAATATGTCAGAATTTGAGCAAGGATTGTATTCAATACAAATTATTACAGAAGAAGGTGTTGTTAATAAACAGATAATATTATTGCGATAGACAATTATTAAAAATAATATTTTGCGAAATATATAGATTATGAAAAAAATTAATAAAAAAAGCATTGGTCTGATATTGGTAGGCTTACTATGGATATTGACTGCAAATGCACAAGTAGCTTCATTTAATATAGAGAACCCATGCCAGGGAAGTACAAGCTATTTCAATAATACTTCTCTTTATTCAGGCGGAATTACATCCTACGAATGGGATTTTGGCGATGGATCAACTTCAAATTTAGAAAATCCTGAACATATTTACCAATTAGATGGAATCTATGAAGTAGTATTGAGTATTTTTAACAATTCAAACTTCCTTGACCAAGAAGTAAAAATTATAGAAATTTATGCAAGGCCAAATGCAGGTTTTACTGTAAATCATGTATGTCTGGGCGATGAAAATATTATTAATATTAGTTCAGAAAGTGATGTAGAAATCCAAAATTATTACTGGGATTTTGGCGATGGACAGGGAGATGTGGTTGACCAACCAAAACATATATATAATAAGCCTGGTCAATATCTTATTAATTTAACTGTTGAAACCTCCGAAGGTTGCAGAAGTCAGGCAAGCAACTTTATTTCTATTTTACCAAAACCATTTGCAAAAATTGAATTCGACAAAGATGAAATTTGTGAAGGAGAATATGTAAAGCTAAAAGTAAATACACCAAATAATGATGTTTTATGGTCAACCGGGCAAACCTACAAATCTATACAAGTGAGCCCGGAAGTTGGCGAAACAGATATTATAGTAGCAATTTATGAAATATATTATCAAGAAAATGAAGTTTGCTCGAATAATGATACAATCTCAATTTTGGTGCATCCGAAACCACAACCAGAAATTTCTGCTTTGTCTTATCCTGAAAATGAAATTTTGCCAGACAATACTGTTGTTGATGGAAACTCAATTAGTTTAAACCTGAATAATGTAAATATTGTTAGTTCAGTATGGTCGCCAATAGATTATCTTATCGACAGATATACATCGCCGGCAATTTCGAAACCATCAAAAGACATAAGCTACGAAGTAGAAGTTACCGACCAATATGGTTGTAAAAACTCGGCAGAAATCGACATAAAAGTTATTGTTACCAAACTCAGATCGAACAATTTAGTTACCCCAAATGCAGACGTAATAAACGATACATGGGAAATATATAATTACGAGTATTTTACCGAATACGAAGTTTTTATATATAATCGCTGGGGCGAAGAAGTTTTTTATTTGGAAAGCCACTATCAAAACCAATGGGACGGGATATTTGAAGAAAATGAATTGCCGGAAGGAACATATTATTATTTGCTAAAAAGCGATAATACAGACAAAATATATAAAGGCCCCATCTCACTTTTAAGAACCCCAAATAACTAAGAAACTATGAAAATAAATAATATTTATAAATTCGTAATTATAGTGCTATTGATTATAGTTGTTAAAAGTGGGATAGCACAACAGTTGTATATCAACAATTTATACAATCAATGTAATTATATTATCAATCCATCTTTAGCGGGAAGCAAAGGATATACTGAAGCATTTCTGAACTCGAGAAACCAATGGATTGGCCTCGAAGGAGCACCAAAAACAACAATAGTAGGAATTCACACAGCTCTGAAAAAAAATTCAGGTTTAGGATTTATCCTTGTGAATGACAGAAGCCATTTAATTCAAAATAATTCTGGTGCAGCAACATATTCATATAAACTTAATTTATCGAAAAACGTAGAACATTCTTTACGTTTAGGACTGTCAGCCGGTTTTGTAGAAAAACATCTAAATCTCGCAAATGTTAATGCAGATGATAGAGATCCGATATTGACTTCAGACCTATATGATGGAATTGCTTTCGATGCCTCGTTCGGAATCAACTATAATTTATATGGTCTTAATATTGGTGCAGCTTTTCCTCAATTGCTCGATAACGATTTGCGATACCAAATCAATAGCCTTGCAGACGATTATAAGTTTATGTTAAACAGACACTTGATGTTTCATGCTTCCTATACATTCAAAATTCGCAAGAAAAAATTCGATAATGAACTAAAAGAATCAAAATCTAAAAATGTAGCATTAATGGTGATTCCTTCGGTTTTATATAAATCGCTTCCGAATTATCCCGAACAAATTGACTACAGCTTGCTTTTTGTAAATAAAAAGAATCATTGGCTTGGAGCAATTTACCGACCTAGTTTGTCGAGCGTAGTTTTTATGGCGGGGATAAATATTTTTAAAAACTACAATCTTGGTTATGCTTATGAATATTCTACCGATGGAATGGCAAGTTATACTGCCGGGACTCACGAAATAATGATAAGATTTGACCTCACAAGAAAAGCAGTGCGAAAAGCAGATTCGAGGATTATACATATTATGGAAGGAAATCAGGAAAAGATTTTAGAAGATATTGAAGATTTGAAAAAGAATTTCGACGAAAAACATAATTCCATATTAGACAGCTTGCAAGCACAGTTAAGCTCATTAAAAGAATCGAAAGGATCAAACTACGATGAGCAACTCGAAGCAATGAAAAATGAGCTATTAAGCCTTCGAGATAAGGTTGTTGATGGCACAATTACCGGAATAGAACTCAACGAAATAGATAAGCTGTTAGGACAAATTGAAAAATTACAAAATCCTGAAGAGCAAAAGGAATTGAGCGAAATGGCTGAAGAAATAGAATATCTTAAAAAAGAGATAGAAAAATTGAAACAAAGGCAATTCGGAAGTCAGGATAATATTAGCGTTGATTCGTTAAAAATGGAGTTAGATAACTTAAAACAGTATATCAAAAACTTTGTGAACGAAAATGTTGTTGAGCTTAAAAAAGATTCAAATGGAGATTATCTCGAAGAAGATATTCGCGATGGATGTTATATTATAATTCACGCATTTAGAAATTTTGAAGGAGCTAAACGAGCAGTTCGAATAGAAAAAAGTAAAGGAGTAAATTCTTCAATAATACATAACAAAGATCGTGGCTGGTATTACATATACATTAAGAGATTTGATGAATTGAACGATGCTTTGCCGGTGATGCGAAACGAACGCAAAAACTCCGAACATACCGATGCTTGGGTACATATTTATAAAAATAATTAGGCGAAGAATAAATGTCCAATAAAGAAATTTTATCATGCTTTCAATGAAATCTATAAATTAATCTACCTTGAAAAGCCCTGATTGTAGGGCTTTTTTTTTGAAAAATCTACCACAAATATACTTTATGAAAAAGATAGTATTTATTATTCTATTTTCTCTATATGCACTGAATTTTTTTGCGTTCAATAACGAAATTGATAGTCTCACAAATTTATTGCAAAATGCCAAAGATAAAGAGAAGTTGATTATTTATAAAGAAATTTCAAATAAGTATAAGGGACATGATAATGAAAAGCTTATTTATAATGCAATATTATGGAATCAATTTGCTGAAAATCAAGATAATATTAATGAGCAAAAATTAGCAAATTATGAAATTGGTTTAGCATATTATAGGCTATGGAAATATGATGAAGCCTTACAATTTTTTAATAAAGCCTTACAATTTTCAAACGAGTTGGCTGACTCTTCAATAACAGCACGAATAGAAAATAGCATTGGATATGCCTATTATCAAAAAGCTGAATATGACAATGCTTATAAGTATTTTCATAACTCACTTGTAATTCGCGAATCAATTAAGGACAAAAAAGGAATTGCATATTCATATAATAGTTTAGGTTTACTGTTTTGGAAAATGAAAAAACAGAATGATGCTATTATAAGTTTTAACAATGCAAAAGAAATATGGGAACAACTTGATAATAATGTTGGAGTAATTATGTCATATAGTAATTTGGGAGCAGTTTACTATGATTTTTTAGATATTGAAAAAAGTCTTGAATATCACGAAAAAGCCTTAGAACTTGAAAAAGAAATAAATGATACCTTCAGAATGGGAATTACATTTAACAATCTTGCCGTTCTTTATCAAGAAAAAGAACAACATAATAAAGCCTTGGATTACTATTTAAAAGCATTAAAAATATCTGAAAAAAGTAATGGTAAAGATGATATTGCCAACACAAAAAATAATATTGGCAGGCTATATGTTAGTCTTGAAAATTATAAGCAGGCTCAAAAATATATTGACGAAGCTCTGATTGCCTCAAAAGAAGTTGCCGACAAACAGTTAATAAAAGAAAACTTTCATATACAATATCAATTGTATAAGAAAATGTCTGATTTCGAAAAAGCTCTTAAGTACTATATTTCATATTCCGAATTGAAAGACTCAATCTATTCTAACGAAAATAATAAAATTATTGAAGAAAGTGAAGCAAAATATAAAAACAAAAAAAAGGAACAAATCATCTCAACGCTAAATAGTAAAAACAAAATAAATACAATGATTATTCATTCATTTTTAGTGATAGCTATTGTTGTTAGCGTATTTTCGGTTTTGTTAATAATTCAGAACAGAAAAAGAAAAAAAGCCAACAAAATTTTAGTCGATAATAATGAAGAAATTTATAGTCAAAACGAAAAAATATCTCAACAAAATGAAGAAATCCAACAAATTAGCGAAGAGATTCAACAGCAATTAGAAACTGTTGAAAAAATGAACAAAGAATTATCGATAGCTAAAAACGAAGCTGAAAAAGCTAATAAAACAAAAAGTCTGTTTCTGGCGAATATGTCGCACGAAATAAGAACTCCTATGAATGGAATTATTGGAATGGCAAATATTTTGACTCAGACGGAGCTTAACGAAAAACAAAAAGAATTTACTGAAATAATTACCAAATCGGCGAACAGCCTTCTCACAATTATTAACGATATTCTTGATTTATCAAAAATTGAATCCGGAAACCTTGAATTAGAAAAAATACCATTTAGTATTTTTGAAACAATCGAAGATATCTCGCATTTGCTTGCAATAAAAGCACAAACAAAAAACCTTCAATTACACACTTTTATTCAACCCGATATTCCACAGAAAATTATTGGAGATCCAAACAGAGTGCGTCAGATTGTTATAAACTTTGTAAACAATGCAATAAAATTTACTAATGAGGGCGAAATTCTTATTTCTGCTGAGCTTAAATCAACTAAGGGAGATTCGATTGAACTTCTAATAAAAGTGAAAGATACAGGAATTGGAATATCTGAAGAAGGCAAAAAGAAACTATTTAAATCGTTTTCGCAGGTCGATGCATCGGTTGCAAGAAAGTACGGTGGAACTGGTTTAGGTTTGGCAATTTCTGTTCACCTGATAGAAATGATGAACGGAAAAGTTGATGTAGAAAGTGAGCAGGACAAAGGTTCTACTTTTTATTTTACTGCTATTTTTGGGAAAACTAAATCGACAAGCCCCAAAAATGATGAGCCAAAATACGACTTTAATAGAAAAAAAGCTTTGATTGTTGACAATAATTCTACTTGCAGAAATATTTACAGAAAATATTTAGAATATTGGAATTTTGAGGTGTTTGAAGCCAAAGATTCAACAAATTGTATGGAAATTTTTGAACAACAAAATTTGAATACAAATCAGGTTGATATAGCATTTATAAATTATCAAATGTGCGATATTAGCGGCATTCAACTTGCCAGTAAAATAAAATCAATAAACGCAAATAATACCCGACTTGTCCTTTTATCTTCGGTGGGTAAACAATTGTCGCCTGATGAAATTGAAGATTCAAAAATTGATGAAATACTAAACATCCCCGCTAAACAGTCTGATATATTGGAGATTATGCTTAAATATTTTAAATCTAAATTTATGCCTGCTCCAATAGAAGAATCTAAAATTGAGAACAGAAGTTTAGAAAACCTAAAGTACAATTTTAAAGTATTGCTAGCTGAAGATAATCCTATAAATCAGAAAGTTGCAAGTCATGTTTTGAAAAATCTTTGTAGTGAACTTCATATTGCCGAAAATGGAAAAATTGCTGTAGATTCGTTCAATAAAAATGACTACGATATTATTTTTATGGATTTGCACATGCCCGAAATGAACGGATTGGAAGCTACCATCAAAATTAGAGAAATTGAAAAAATAAAGAATGAACAAAATCCTATTCTAATTGTTGCAATGACGGCTGCCGCTATGAAAGAAGACCAAGAAAGATGTTTCATGGCAGGGATGAACAATTTTATTAGCAAACCATTTAACCCGCAAGATATTATTAGGATTTTTGAAGATATAAAATTGAAAGTTTAAAATATATAATCAATACAAAAAGTTTTAAAAGAATTAATTATGAGTAATAAGTACAGAGGAACAATAGGAATTTTAACTGGTGGTGGAGATGTTCCCGGATTAAATCCTGCAATTAGAGCAATAACAATCAGAGCAATACGAGAAGGATTTCGGGTTGTTGGAATTAGAAGAGGATGGGCAGGAATGATTAATATAATCAGAGATAAAAAAGTTGATAATAGCAACTCAATACAAATTCTTTCCGAAGAAATTGTAAACAGAATTGGAAGAACAGGAGGAACTTTTCTTCATTCCTCAAGAACCCGTCCGAGCCATGTACCTAAAGATCTTGTGCCAGACCATTTAAAAGATAAATATTCTGAAAATATGAACGACCTCACCCCCGAGGTTTTAAAAAATATTGAATTTGCAGGAATCGATTATTTAATTCCAATCGGAGGAGACGATACTTTAAGCTATGCTGTCAGGCTTTACAAAGAAGGGGTAAAAGTTATAGGTTTCCCAAAAACTATGGACAACGATGTCCCTGGCACTGACTATTGCATAGGTTTTAGTACCTGCATTACCAGAACCATAGAAATGACACACAAACTTCGTACATCAGCAGGTTCGCACGAGAGAGTTTTGATTATTGAAGTTTTTGGAAGATATGCAGGATTTTCAGCCATTTTGCCAACAATTGCCGGTGCTGCAAATCGCTGTGTGATACCCGAACACAAGTTCAATATGGAAAAACTAACCGAGCTGCTTGTAGAGGATAGATATTCAAATCCAAGTAAATATTCGGTTGTACTCGTTTCTGAAGGAGCTATGCTGGACGGAGGAAATATGGTGTTTTCAGATACAAAACAAGATGCATTTGGTCATGCAAAACTCGGTGGGATTGGCGAGATAGTCTCACAAAATTTTAGGGAGCTTGCACCCAAATATAACAATGGCAAATCCATTAATGTAATATATCAAAAGCTTGGATATTTAGTGAGGAGTGGCGATCCTGATGCAATAGATTCAATCGTGCCAATGGCATATGCAAATCTTGCCCTCGACCTTATCATGAAAGGAATTCATGGCCGATTGGTAATACTTCGCAATGGCCGCTACGATAATACACCACTTGATATTGTTACCAGTACAAATAAAATTGTTGATGTATCGCAATATTACGATACAGAAAGACTACGACCTGTATATACAAGTTTTGAATTTAAACCTATGTTTATTATGACCGGCGATTAATTTGAAATCTGTAGTTTATTCACCAAAATGTTAAATGAGAAAGGACAAAGAGATATATTAATAAAGATGAACTTATCCTAACTTGAGCATTTTTCCAAAATTAATAAAATAATTAAAATTTTATCTATCTGATAATTAGGCATATGACGTTATATAGAATCGTTCTAAATACTATAATGTGCAGATATACAGTTGTATAAGTAATTGGTGTCCGTTGTAGTCCCAGAATATCATCTTATTTAGAACTATTCTAAATAATATTTTGTTAACTTTGCAACTTGAAATTTAGTTCGTTGAAAATATTGAAATTACAAAATCCGTAGTACCCGAAAAACGAATCCTATGAACGTAATATGCTCATATGTAGGCAGATATAAAATATTGTTCTCAACTTGGGTTAAAAACATTGGTACACAAAATTTTACATGTAGAATACATTATTGCATACCTGAAAAGTATAAAAAATGAAAGCAAATTTTATATAATACCTCCCTTCATGTCCACAAATTTCCCCAACCACCCTTTCAATGGTGCAGGAACAATTTAACTATGACATTGTCAAGCTGCTTTGAGCTTGCAACATATATGCCTTCCTCATGTGGCTTTTCGCTACATAAGTTTCAGCTCCACACACAAAAATGGCTCATTCAGTCATTTTGCAATGGCTTTCGCAATTTCATTCGCCAAATCGCCCTTTTCTCCAATTCTATACAATTGTTGTTTTAGCAAATTACAACAATGTGACATCCTGCACAAAAAGGGCAAAATTTGACTCATTCAGCCATACCCGGATTGCCAAAACTCCGCCAATCTCCATATTTGTTTTTACCGACACAATTTAGCTGAATAATTAAATTTTTCTTGCAGATTGTTGCCCCTTATAACAACAAATAAGCTATGTAGCGTATATTTTCATTTGTATTTCACAAAAAACTGTTGTTTTTGTCCATTCGCAATTCTATCCCATTTGGAAATTAGATTTCGTGGCAGCGTTTTTTCCGCATTAGCCCATTGAAATACGAATAAGAAAGCGATACAAATAAAATGATTTAGCCGATTAAGGGCAAACTCTTTACAAACATGAAAAAAATTAGTAAAAAATATTTTCATGCGAATTTTAGAAGAATGATAAAGTTGTGCAAAAAGTTTTTATCTTTGCAATAGAAATTTACTAATTGTAAAAATGGATGAATTATTTTTTAAAAATAAAAAGTATTTAGCTCTATAAATCCCATTTTTGCAAAATAGATTGACTATTTATATTGGTTATTGCAGTATTAAACATGATTTGTAATAGAACAATATTATGTAAAACTGGAAAATAATTAATTTGGGTTTAATTAGATTCTAAGATGAATGAAAGCAAAAGCATCACAAATAGCCAAGATTGAAGATTTAAATATTTATTTTACAAATAGGTTAACAATGTCATTCTTAGATATTATTTGGCCTATCTCTAACCTGATTAATTCATAAACTTTTTTTTCATAAACGTTTCTACAATTTTCATGCTCAAATATATTAACATTGATGAGTTTTAGTTAATTTTTTTATTCAATTTTAAATTTTACCGAATTTTAT
>Ga0233431_1004126_pt1 | contig 16097 bp, 14 predicted proteins | sample SI_118_April2016_FD_179867 | JGI IMG/M metagenome (GOLD analysis project Ga0233431, IMG submission 179867) | Seawater microbial communities from Saanich Inlet, British Columbia, Canada - SI_118_April2016_200_MG | ecosystem: Environmental > Aquatic > Marine > Inlet | place: Canada: British...
CCATCTTTTCCAAAAAGCGACTTCCCACTCTTAAACTGTTCTAGCGCTTTTTCTTCTAAATTGTCTAAATAGTTCTGATCCATAATCAAATTTACGATTTTGGACAGAGTTTAATTTACACCCTCATTTTTCATGTATTCATTTTTAGCCAAATAACAATCTTATAAACTTTTGCAAATTTAGATAATTATTTTTTTTGACAGATTCTACAAGCTTAGCTGGAAAGAATGAATTTATCAAGCACATTTCGCTTCATAATTGGTATGTGGCTTAAATTTTCAAGATTATTTGAACTCTCTTTATACCCTGGCAAACAATATTATCATTTTTGCTCCTCTAAAAGAATTGTTAATAAACTTGAAAAGTGAAGTGGTTGATTTATGAAATTTTCAGAACAATTTATGTGTTCAAAAGTGTAATAATAAGCAATATATAAGTATGGAAAAGTGTAAAAAGCACTTTCAGCACAGAGCATCCATTTACAATTCGCGAATTTCAAATTCTATTATGTAGCTAATCAAAAGTTGAGACTTACTGTCGGGCAACAAAAATCTTATTTAAAAGAATAAACACGATAAGAGATGCCAAAATCCCGAAAATATTAGCATCCAATCCAAATGGAAGATTAAAAGTAATACCCAATAAATCAAATTCAATTAACTGTAATTTTCCCACTTTATCAACTAACTGATTTATTGAAAGAGCTTCAATATTGATATTATTTAAGACATCAAATTTGAGAGACAATTGTCGAAAGGCATCAATCACTACTTCTTTTGGTAGAGATTCTGATAGTGTAACCTTATTTAGAAGTAGCACAAGAGTCGTAGTGCCTCCTGCTAACATTGACCAAAAAGCAGCAATGGAATTTCTATTTTTCAAAACAACAGCTGCTAATAAGGGAACAAATAAACCTGATACCATAAATGCATAGGAATATAGCATCAAATCCAACACTTTTGTCATTTGTGAGGCCAACAGCAATGCCAAAGCACCAATGATAAGAGTAACCAATTTTGATAAACGAAGTACTTTTGAATCGTTGTTATTGAATTTGAAAAATTTCCCAAGAATGTCGGTGACCACATTACCAGAGGCTGCCATTAGACAACTATCTGCAGTTGATAATATGGCAGAAAAGTAAGCTGAAAGCATCAGCCCCATCATACCAAAGGGAAGTATTGTTCTAAGCAATAAAGGTAAACCCATTTCAGGATCAATTCCATCTGCAATTCCAAATCCGGCATAAGCAAACATATCCTGCTCAAAAGCAACTCGTGAAAATAAACCAAGTAGAACCCCCATAAATGCCATCACAGGATATTCAAACAATCCGGCAATGAACCAGGCTTTTTTGGCTTCTTTTTCCGAACGTGCTGCATAAATTCGTTGATATAAAGTCATCCCTACAAACCAGATGGGAACAATGGTGATAAGCCAATTTAGAAATGTTTGCCAACTTAAGTTATTAAACTTCAAAAAATCATCTGAAAGTGTTGATTGAATGGCTTCAAAACCCCCTATTGCTTTATAAGAAAATGGGAGGCCAATGAAAATCAATCCGACCATAAGAATTATCCATTGAATGGTATCCGTATAAATAACAGCTTTCAATCCTCCTAATACAGTATAAATAATGGCTATAAATCCCATTATTAGTAAGGCGGTTTTGAAATCTAGCTCAATAAATGTTGCTGATGCCAATTTTGCTCCAGCCAAAAGTTGTGAACTTGTAAAACCAATGTAACCAATAGCGGAAATCACTCCGGCCAGAAGAGCCACACGCCAATTAAAGAAATGTTCGAAAATCTGAGGAAAAGTAAGCATTTTGTGTTTCTCAGATAATCCTTTTACCCGTGGGATCAAAACCACAGCACTTATCCATGCACCAACTAATCCTGTAAAAAGCATCCATGAACCAGAGAGTCCAATTGCAAATCCCAAGCCTCCTAAACCGATTGAAAAGCCTCCACCTACATCGGTTGCCACTACCGACAAACCAATATGCCAGCTCTTCATATTTCTTCCACCGACATAATAATCATCAACATTCTGGTTTTTCCGATGGAAATAAAAACCAATTCCTAACATTAAAATTATGTACAGTGCAAATATTATAATGTCAACAATATGCATATAATAAGTGATATTTAAGCGATTGGAATGGCCTTGTAAGAATATTTATTGGTGGTTTTTTTTATCATTTTAATAGCCTAAAACACATTCCAGTCTGTAACCAAATAAATGTTAGATAATATTCTTTTCGATGTATTTAGAATTCATAAGTCTGGCAACGGCCATGTATGAGGGTGTAAAACGAACTTTTTGGCCGATCTTATATTTTGGCTGGCCGTTAGGCTTTTTATTAGTACCTAGTTCATAAACTGTCATGTCGGATGTGGTGCCAATAAATTCAATAGATTTATCTTTTGGTATTAACTCAGTATGGTCAACATCAATACTCCCAAAGTCTAGAATAGCTTTGAAACTCTTGGAGAAATCATCTGCATCATGAACTTCATCAGAAGTATGACCGACATTTGCATCCGAAATAACACCATCCGGAATAGATTCTTTTTCTTCCAGCTCAATAATGGTTGCAGAATATTCAAATGCATCAATAGAAAGCGATTCGAATTTTTTCCCATCTAAAGGAGAAACACCCATAAAAATAGATTCTCCTATCCTAAAATGATTAACTGATTTAGGAAATTGTTTCTTAATCAAAGGAAGGGTAATTGAACTTCCTCCAGAAATAAGATCAAGCTTTTTGTTAAACCTTGCTTCAATAAGCTGCTTATACAGGCTTAGTTGGATCATTTTATCATAGGTAGGTTCAATGCCATACATACAGCCCAGATTAGTGCCCAAACCAACAATTTCAATATTTGGTAATTCAAACACATTATTATAAAATTCGATCAGATTTTCACGCATAATGCCCTCACGCAATTCTCCAAGTTCAATCATAATAATGATTTTATGTTGCTTTTTTTGTGCAACAGCTGCTGCACTTATCGCTTTGATTGCAGTGAATGAAGTGTGTACTGAAAAGTCTGCATACTCAACCACTGTTTTAGCAAATTGAATAGGTGTGGGTTTTATATACATCGTTTTTATATCAGGCCTGATTTGTTTTATCTTTTTCAGACCTGATAATCTGGAATCTCCAATTGAATGTATTTTGTCAATTTCAGGTGCATTTAAAATTTTTGTTAAAATTCCATCATTACCCGATAACATTTTAACCACAAGTGTCCATTGAATATCATGTTTGGATAATATTTTATAGAGCTTTTCTATATTGCCAATTATGGCTTTGGTTTTAACTCTTATTTCTGCCATGGTTATTTGTTTTTCGCGCTATATCGCATTTCTGCATATTTATTTTCAAATCCCAGTCGCTCATATAATCGTATAGCAGGATTATCATACTCAACATGTAGTTTCATAGCTCCTTTTGTCAATTCAATAGCCTTTTCAATTATTTCTTTTCCAAATCCTTTTCCTCTGCAACTTGAATCTACAGCTATGTATACCAGAATATTTTCTGGAATGTATTCTTTCATTCCTGTGTTGTTCATTATTAAAACACCTACAAGTTTATTTTCATAGTAAGCATTTAATAGAAATCCTCCTTTACCGCTTTCTGGACTAAAGGCATAGTCAAGGCAATGCCGAATGGCTTGTTTAGTATCCCCAAATTGTCCTAGGTGAATAAAAAGAAAATCAATTACTTCATCAGTTGATGAAGTTTTGTTTAAATCTGTTGTGTTTTTAATAAGCTTTATATCAAGCATAAATTTTAATTATTTTTTTACAATATAATAATAGGAAGGCTGATAAGTATACGTAAATAATAAGATAATACAAAATGTATTTAATATAAGTCCTGTAATTGAGGCTACGGCTGTTTTACAGAAATATCTAATTTTTACGATATGTCAAGCAAACGAGGAATACTCTGAGGTAATCTGGTTAAAAGTTCATAATTTAACTGATTACTGAATTCGCTGAATGATGCCACCGTAATTTCAACATCTCCTTGTTTACCGATCAAAACAACTTCATCTCCTTTTTTTGTATGCGGGACCAATGACAAGTCAATAATCAGTAAGTTCATATTGACCACGCCTATGACATCAACTCTATTGTCGTTGACCAATACCCTTCCCTGATAACTTAATGATCTGCTATAGCCGTGAGAGTATCCAACAGGAACAGTTCCGATGATCATATCTTGTTGGGCTAAATATTCTGTACCATAACCAATAAACTCTCCTGTTTTCACATTTTTAATACTCATTATTTGAGTCTTCCATCTCAACACCCGAATTAGCGGATCAACTTTGCTTTTTTGTTTACTCAAATAATTAATCAATGTTTCTATGCTCGACCAAAATCCATATTGCATAATTCCAATCCTAACCATATCCATTTGTGTATGAGGATAGCTGAATGTGGCTGCTGAACAGGCAGAATGTCTCATTTTTGGTTTCAGACCTTGTCTATCAAAATCGAGTGAATATTTATTGAATTTTTTAATTTGATGTTGAATTCTATAGTGGTTTGCAATGCTCTCAGCACCAGCATAATGAGTACATAAAGCTTTGAATTCGATATATTCATCGTTCTCTTTTAGAATTCCAATGAGTTTCTTCTGATCTTTAAAAGCAAATCCTGTTCTGTTCATACCCGTTTCTAACTCTATATGAATGATGGCTTTTTTGTTGATCTTTTTTGATGTTTGAATAGCATGATCTAATCTGTCAAAATCAAATACATAAAACTCGACATTATTTTTTATTGCCCACTCCAATTCATCATTTTCAATCATACCCATGATCATGACAGTAGAATCTTTACTTGTACTTAAAAGCGCCCTGTAAGCTTCATGTGCATTAAAAACAGAAAAATGATCAATTCCGCAAGCTTCTGCAAGTGGTACAAAGGCTTCTATTTGATGACCATATGCATTTCCTTTTATAACAGATGAAATACGAACACCTGGTTTCAAATAGTTTCTTAAAAAATTAAGATTGTTTTCTAAAGCTGATTTACTTATTTCAATAACTGAGGTGTCAAACATGTGTTTTTTTATTGATCGAGTATTAGATTAATGATTGAATAAAACATTTTTATGCCTGTTTCACTTATTTCATCCGGAAAATCGTAATCAGGATTATGAAGTGAAGGTGTTGTTTCTCCAGCACCTAATCCAAACATAGCACCTTTGTATTGTTGCGTAAAAACGCCAAAATCTTCTCCCCATTTAAAAGGAACTTGTTTTTCCAATATATCAAATTCGTTTAGTTGAGCTGCTTGTTTTACAAAATCAATGGCCTGTGGATGATTCACATTTGATTGAAAGTCTTGAACCCACTCAATACTATTTTGCAAATGGTGGTGCTCAGCAGTTTTATTTACAAATTCAATTAATTGTTGTTTCAGTTTATCCATCTCCGCTTTTGTCCAAGTGCGGATGGTAAAATGGATTTCTCCTTCGCCAGCGGAAGTGCCATATGCCTTTGAGCCAATTTTTGAGAATATGGGTGTTATTATTTTTAAGTGGCTACTTAATGGATTGTCAACTATTCGTTTGTTAAACTCCTGAATAATTTCGGCAATGGCTACACTTGGATTTAGTCCATTTTCAGGTTCGGCAGCATGTGCAGTTTTTCCTCTCAGCTTAATGATCATACTGCTGACAGAGGCGTTAAAAACATCCTCTTTTAGTACAATTTGATTTGTTTTATAGCCCGGCAGATTGTGCAATGCAAATACATAATCGGGTTTTAAATCGCTAAATTTTTTGTCTGCTATAACTTTTAAAGCCCCTTCTCCAGTTTCTTCTGCTGGTTGAAACAATAAAATAACTTTTCCTTTTTTCAAGGTATTTTTCGATAGCATTTCTGCCAAGCCAGCTACAATGGTCATATGCCCATCGTGTCCGCATTTATGGGATACTTCTTTATTTTTTGATTTATATGAAAAGGTATTAATTTCCTGGATTGGCAATGCATCCATGTCGCATCGAATAAGAATACTTGGGCCAGGAAGATTTCCTTTATAAATAAAGATTAGTCCATTTCCACCAACTTTTTCAATGGTCTGATCAGGTTTGAAATGTGATACAAACGCTAAAACTGCTTTTGCTGTTTCAAATTCTTTATTTGATACTTCAGAATGAGCATGTAGTTTTTTTCTAAAATTGGCCAGTTTTGTTGATGTCATGGATTTAAATATGTCAAAAAGAACGAAAGTATCATTCATATGGCGAAATACAAAACTTAATTTAAAATACTACCTAATACTTTGCATCAAGAACACCTAAAATTTGATTAGCTACTCTTAAACCGTTTAATCAGGAACATTGAGAAATACCAGAATCAATCCAGAATCTAAATATTCGGTTTTTTTTCTTAGGGCAACAGTCTAAAATCTATTTTTATTGCTCTTTAATGATATCATAAATCGCGCAATGCTCTCCTTTTTCTATAGCCCAACTGATGTTTCCATAATCAAAATGCCAATATTCTTTAATATCAACCACAAAGTCTTCTTCTTCAAAAAGATCTATCAGTAATTTTCTATTCTTTTTGGCTTCTGAAGAAATAAAAGGGTGATATGGATAACACTTATCACTTAGGTTTATGATTAGTCCTTCATTCGTTCCAAAATCCATCACACAATCATTCTTTAAATCATAAATTAATGCATCCACTGATCCACCCGTTGAGTGTAGCGATTTAGTGGGTGGAGCAATAAAATAGGAAACGAACTCTTTAATTTCTTCAATTTGTTTATCAGGATATTCTTTTTGCATAGAAGAAACTTTATCATCCCATAAAAGTTGTTGATGATGAAATGACCTCCAGGCAGAACGAATGATTAGTTTTTTCTCCTGAGAATCTAAAATCTTGCTAATGCGACAAATTTTTTCAAAAATAGTCTTTCGAATTAGGTATTGATAATCCTTTTTTATGGATGGTTCTAATACCAGATTGAAACCTGAATCTTTCAAACTGATTAAAGGCTCATTGTTTTCCTTTATTAGTTTTAATGGAAGTAGTTGCTGATGTCTCCTGTAACTCTTCTCAACCATTTCACAATATTCCTGAGCATTCAATCGATCACTAACCTGTTTAATTATATAGGGAGATGTCATGGCAGAAAGCAATGCACTATAATTTAAATCGAACGCCACTTCTGTTCCTACTTTCAATTTGACCTCATGGGTATCCATAATAATATGATCGCTGTCAGCACCTATTATCTCCATATCCGATCTGGGAATCAATCCTGAAACCTTAACATCTTGTGAACCTAGCCCTAAAATAGCTCTATTCCTAATGCCTTTGTTCTTAAAATGGGGAAGATTTACAGAATCATCCCAGCCAGTTTCACCATCAGTAAATGCTGGCTTTTCTTTTGATTCAATAACCTCAGCAACCAATGTAAAAGCATCGTTAAATAACTCTGGAATCGGTTTATTATTCACGGTTTCGCATCCTAAAAAAACAGACTCTCCTATTCTAAGATTATTAATGCGGCCAACATTACTGGTAGACATAAACCATTCATAATTTGCAGAATTTCCACCTGAAATTAAGTCCAGTTTAAGCCCAAATTTTTCTTCAACATCATTGGCTATTGAAGACAATTTATTCATTTTTTCATCATCCGGTTTAATTCCTCCAAAACAGGCCAGATTTGTTCCTAAACCAATCAGCTTTACACCATTTAGTTTTAAAATTTCTTCAATGGTATCATTTAAGTCAGAAGGCATTATTCCTTCTCTTAAATCACCCATTTCAACCATTAATATAATTTTATGAATAGTGCTGTTTTCAAGAGCAAACTTGGAGAGTTTTTTGACAACGGATAGCTCCGTATTCAGACTTATGTCAGCATATTTCACAACTTCTTCAGCCTGGCTAAGTAAAGGTGTTCTTAACAAGACAAACTGGGCCTCTACCCCTGCCTCATACATCCTTCGAATATTGGCTATTCTTGAATCGCCAAGTATTTCAATTCCACTTTTTAGTATGGTGTTTGCGATTTCAGGATTACCACAAACCACTTTGGTAACCCCTATTATTGTAATTCCCTTAGAACTATATAACTCTTTTAATTTCCTTGCATTAAAAGATATTTTCCCAAGATTTATTTCAATTCTTGGACTTGACATATCAGATCGTAGGTTTTTTGTAATTCGGGAAATACCTCAAATATTTTCTTAACCAGCTTATCAGAACCATGCTTTAACACATCTGTAACAGGAAGATCATATTTGTATTCATATTCTATTACTGTATTCTCTACTTCAGCATCTGTCATATCCTCATGATTAAGCGTAATGGCAATTACAGCTGATTTTGAAAAAACTTCAATTAATTCAATTTCACTTTCTAAAGTAGGCATTGGTATCATTGGATAATCACAATGATTTACCCTTCGTGGTGGATGTTGAAGAATAACTGCATCTGGTTTCGCACCTCTTAAAATAGCACTTGATGAAGTAAAAGCGGGATGACTTAATGCACCCTGACCTTCAACAACAATGATATCAGGATTTTCGTTTATAACAGCATTAACCACTGCATTTTCAATCTCTCCAGTGGAAAAACCTGAACTCAAAACATCGAGTGCAATGCCATATTTTGCCCCTTGTAAAATACCTGTTTGCCCCGTTGCTATAAATACTGCATTTAGTCCTTTTTGATTAAGTGCATTAACTAAATTAACAGCAGTTGTTCTTTTACCAACTGCGCAATCAGTGCCAAAAACAGTAATTACCGGTGTTTTTATATTTTGAATTAGTCCTTGAAAAATATGCAGATCTTTTCTGGGGGGAGCTTTTCGTATATCATATATACGAACTCCATACTCTTTTGCCTTTTGAATAAATTCTTCATCTTCAGTAAAAAATTCGGGCAAACCATTAACAATGTTCATCCCTCTTTTCATTGCAGCAAAAAGGATCTCTCTTTCGCCTTTATCAAGATAAGATGCCAGAGGTGCAATTCCATAAATGAAATATTCAGGAACCATTCCTATTACTTCAATGGCATGTTCTAAGTTTTTGAAAACTGGAATCCCATTTATAATACCATCCAAATATTCACCTGCATCATGCCCTGCCTTTTTACTATCAATTATACCAAGTATCTTATATTTTTCAGAATGTCTGGCAAGGCCATTGGCAACCTTTCCATCTATCTTTCCGAATTCATTTTCACTATATACAAATGCATTGTTTTTCATATTTATATTTTAAGTTAATAAAACCCATCCATGCTGTTATTTTCAAACATGAATTTGAGTTGTTACCACGTCCGATATGTTCTGATATTATTTTTTATATCAGACCTATCTGGTAAAACTATTTAAGGAGTTTAAATAGGCAAAGCTTGATCGTAACCGCTTTTTATGATTGTCATAATCATTTTAAAACGACCATTTGCTTTTATTCGATTTGGTTTATGTGCAGGAATAATGATGGATTCGCCTGTTTCAAGTAAGATTGATTTACCGTCAATTACAAGTTCGGCTTTGCCTTCAATAATCTGAGCATAGGTATCAAAAGGAGTAATCTTTTCAGTTAATCCTTCGCCACTATCAAATGACATGACACTGATATTGCCTGTTGTTTTTTTCAGAATCGTTTTAATTACCACCGAATTTGGGACATACTCTATTATTTCCACGGTTATATGTGTTTTTGCTTTTTCAAGTTCTGAATTTATCATTTCGTTTAATTAATTGAATTATTAATATCACTTGCGTTAAAGCAACCCAAGAGGCAGATTACTAATGACTAGCGCAATTGATGTTTTTTATCGTTGCGTTTAGCTGCTTTTTCAGCCCTTTTTTCTTTTAGGCTTTTTACTGCTACCTTTTTTTCTGATTTTTTCTTTCCTTCTTTTTCTTTGACCATAGTTTTGTTCTTATGTTACCTAATTTGATAATTTATAATTACTAAATTGTTTTACTTTTTTAATTATCCGCTATTATACCCCTAATTTGCTCATGTATATGAAAATCAATTTGTTTGCCCCTGCCCTAAAACCTGCCCGACATAGTTCAGGCGGGGGAGCAAATTGATTTTCTTCATACCCTCTTCGCTGCCGCAAAGCTTTAGCGCAGTTAGGGACAGGGCAAGGGAAGAAAATCTTGTACTTTTAGTGGTAAAGAAACGAATATTCATTTACTTTTTAATCACTGGTACTATTCCAGCCATTTCTCCTATAATATTTACCAAGTCGGAACCTGTTGGGATAACAATCTTCGCATTGCTTTCAAGGGATTTTTCCATGGCTTCTAACTTCCTCAGCAATTGAGCATTCCCAATAAAATACTTATCAGCAGCTTCATTGACTAATTTTATAGCTTCAGCTTCACCTTCGGCATATAGTATTTTGGCTCGTTTTGAACCTTCGGCTTCCTTTATTTTTGCTCTTTTAATACCATCGGCTACTGTTTCAGTTGCGGTTGCCGAATCGATTGCAGCAATTTTTTCATTCTCTGCTTTCACCACTTTATTCATTGTTTCCTGTACATCTGAGGGAGGATCAATTTGCTTCAATTCTGTTCGGATAATTTCGATACCCCAACTCTGGGTTTCTTTGTGAAGGGTTTCATGGAGTTCGTTATTAATTTTACCCCTTTCGCTATTTGCTGATTTCAAGGTTAAAGTTCCAATTATATTACGCAATGTAGTTCGGGCAAGGTTAACAATTTGCCATTCGTAATTATCTACATCATAGGTTGAACCTTTTACACTTACTTCGTCTGATTTAACCCTGAAATAAACCTGTGCATCTACGCTTGCATTCAGGTTGTCGTTAGTGATTATTTCCTGAGGCTCAGCATCAATCATTTGTTCAGTGATATTTACCAAAAATAAACGATCGATTAGTGGTATAATCCAATGAAAACCAGGTTCTGCTATTTTTTGGTATTTACCAAGTCGTTCGATAAGCCCTTTATGAGTTGGCCTTACGATTCTAACACCCGCAAAAAATATGATCAAAACAGGTGCAATTAAAAATAGATAATTCATTTTGTGATTTTTAGTTTCTGCAATTGGCGAAACAATGGTGAATAAACTGTCAGCATACAAAGGTGAGTATCTTGTATCCTGAAAAGCTTACACAATTAAAGAAAAGAGTTACATAATTCACATATCAAAAATTCCATTATAAAACAAATATCCTATTGGAATAGGGCTTAAAAGTATAATGAAACCAAAAGACAGGACATTTACAGATTTCCTAATGCAAAATATTAATCTGAATTATTAAGCAACTATTTTGAAAAACTACAATCAAAAAAAAGAGGCTTACCTTGCGGCAGCCTCTTTCGTGATTTTGATTTCTATAATTTATTATGGTTTTACCACAGTATTCATTTGAAGAGTTACAGCAGTTTGAGCTAACATGTTGCCATTTATTGAAGCACCGGTTTGTAAATTGATACCGGTCTTAGATAGTATATTTCCTTCAAAATGACTGGTTGTACCTAATGTAACTGCACCAGAAGTTACCCAGAAAATATTTTTTGCCTGAGCTCCACCAGTTAATGTAATATTCACACCAGAACTCATATTGAGTGTACCAGCAACCTGCAAGATAAAGATATCAGTTGAGTTACCTGAAATTGTAATATCTGTTGGTATGATAAGGGCACTAGTCCATTTATACAGACCTGAAGTAAGGGTTAATCCCCCAATATTTCCAGCACCTAAATTCAAGAAATCAGGGTTTGAACGTCCTGCTCCGTCAGTGTATGCGGCTTGCATATCAAGAACAGCAATACCTAATCTGGTTGCATTAGTTACTCTGCATGGAAGTGGACCTGCTGCATCAACAGTGTAAATAGTTCCTGTAACTTCATTACATTTAAGCAATAAGGCGGCACCTGTGATTGGACTTGTTCCAACATCTCCTACAACCGATGATTTAAAAACATCTGTAATCCCTGTTTTTGATAAAATCACAAACTCTCCGGCTAACCCAAGATTTATTGCTGCCAAGTTTCCAGCATTTTTTGCCATTTTAATGGAATTCATCTCAGATGATAAAAAGGAATCCTGATCTTTCGAACAACCTCCAAATAAACCAATTAAAAGCACGGCAATAATTGGCAACATGTTTTTTGTTTTCATCATATTTTTTTTAGTGAATATTAAATAAATAATTACTTAACAAAGTTGAATATCTTGTTGCCAGAAAAGTTACACAATTATGGAAAAGACTTGCGTGATTCACACATTTGAATTATAGGATATAAGGTTTAGAAGTATAAGGAATGTGGGATAAAGGTATAGGGGGATAAGGAATAAGCAATGCGAAATTATACCAAATGCATTTATAAAATAGTCCTGGATATTTTAAATTACATCGGTAATTGTTGATTTAAAGACATTTAGGTCAAATAGTAAAGAACAATATAGAAAATGATTAACTTTGTAGAAAGAATAAAAATATGGATTCAATTGATCTGAAAAAAAGTTTTCATGTTCTGATTGATAGAATTGAAAACGAGCATCTTCTTATGAATTTCTATGATCTTATTAAAAGCAGACTTTCAATGAAAGATGGCCAACTTTGGAATCGACTTACCTTAACCGAACAACAAGAACTGCTACTTGCACTTAATGAAATTGAAGATCCAACCAATTTGATTAGTAATGAAGAAATGAAAAAGAAGCATGAAAAATGGCTTTAGAAATTCATTGGTCCAAACGTGCAGATAAGAAGTTTGATAAGATTATAGAATATTTAGAAAGTGAATGGGGTGAAAAAGTGACCCATAATTTTGTGAAAAAAGTATATGATTTTTTGGACAATCTTTCTGAACTACCAACCATAGGAACAATTGAAAATAAGGAACATAATATTCGAGGTTTCACAATTGTCAAACAAGTTAACATCTTCTATAAAATCAAAAATGACAAAATAATCATTTTAAATTTCATTGATAATAGGCAAAATCCTGTAAAAAGAAGATTTTAAAATAACTACTTGGCCTAGTCGAGTAGCCCACCTCATCAGTAGATACTAACAGGGGCAAAAAGTCATTGAAAATATGTTTTTGGTGGGTTTTCTTATTGACACTAATTATCACATTTTCACTACACCCTATCCATATACCATTTCAATTCCTTCTCAATTTTTTTGATACTAAAAATGGTGGTAATGATCTTTTGTAAACGAATGAAAGCGGTTTCGCTTTTGATAACGTAATCTGTGGCTTTATGATGCATGCAATCGATGGCTACATCTATTTTGTCTTGTTGAGATAACATGATGACAGAAATATCCGGATTGAATGCTTTAATTTTATCCAGTGTTTCTATTCCATTCATTGCTTCTTTATCAATTCCGTCAAGATGATAGTCTAAAATGATTACATCTGGCATATTTGATAACATACTGATGCATTTTTCGCCTGTTGGATAGGTTTCTATGATAAAATCAGCATTATCAAGGAATTCAATTTCCAATGACTTCAGAAATAATGCATCATCGTCAACAAGGAAAAGCTTTATTTGGGCTCCGTTTTTTATCATTTTATTTCTTTAATACGTATTATTTCTTCTTCTAATTCTATACAAGCTTGTGTGCAAACCGTTTCAAGCTGAAGAACCATATCATTTATTCCTTCACTTTGCTTTTGAGCGCCTGCATATTCCTGGATTTGTTTGGCCATGTTTTCGAAGTTGCCCTTGATGCCCATTATTGAAAAGGAAGGTATCATTTTATGCACTGCAGCATGCAACAAATCCCAATCTTTATCTTTAAAACTTTGTTTCATTGCTTTTATTAATGGTGGTGTTTGCTCCAAATAGAGTTCAATCATTTCAGCCAATAATATTGGGTTTGATTTTGTCCGGTGGATCAGGTACTCAAGGTCAACATATTTTATATTTTTTCGAATAGTTTCTTCATCTTCTTTATTTTCATTCGATAATTCGGGTTTCGAAACTAATCCTGCTATTTTACTATACAATAATCTTTCATCAATGGGTTTAGCAATATAATCGTTCATGCCAACTGCCTTGCATTTCGCTAAGTCAACCGTGGTTACATCGGCAGTTAAGGCGATGATTGGGATATTTGAATGCATGCTGTTACGAATATATTCAGTGGCTTCAAAACCATTCATCTCTGGCATTTGTAAATCCATTAGGATGATGTCATACGAATTGGTTTTGAGCATATCAATGGCGATCTTCCCGTTTCCTGCTATATCGCCTTTAAAATTATATTCATCCAATAAAGTTTTCATCAGTAATTGGTTGAGGGCTATATCTTCTACTACCAACACATTTATGTTTCTGATCTCATTATCCAATTCTATTATTCCTATATCAGATTCAGCTTTTTCATTTGTTTTATAGAAGCCTAAAATAAAACTAAATGTACTGCCTTCATCAATCTTGCTGATTACATTAATGGTTCCTCCCTGAGGTTCTACCAAATGCTTGACAATAGAAAGACCCAAGCCAGTTCCACCATACAATCGTGAAGTGCCGCTGGATGCTTGCTGAAAGTTTTCAAAAATCCTCCCTATTTTATCTTCAGGTATTCCTATTCCGGTATCAATTACAGCAAATTCAATAATCGCTTTTTCATCATCTTCATTTAGCATTCTAACACTTACTGTAATAGAACCTTTATTTGTAAACTTAACTGCATTACTGATCAAATTAATGATGATCTGATGTAAACGAACCGGATCGCCTACTAATACTTCGGGTATTCTTTTATCGTATTCCTTAATCAGTTTTATATTTTTTTCCTGAATTTTTATTTCAAACAAATGAATCATTGCCGCAATGGAGAGCTCCATTTTAAAAGGCATCTGTTCAAATGTCATTTTGCCTGCATCTACCTTTGCCAGGTCGAGAATGTCATTAATAAGTACAATCAGTGCATTGCCACTCATTTTGATTGCAGTAAGATATTCCTTTTGTTTTGCTGATAATTCTGTTTTTAATAGCACTTTGGTGAACCCAATAATTGCGTTCATCGGGGTTCTTATTTCATGGCTCATATTTGATAAGAACTGTTGTTTTGATTTTACTGCACTTTCGGCTATTTTGGTTGAAGTTTCGGCTTTTATCTGTGCTTCTTCTGCTATCGCTGTAGACATTTCGGCTAAAACCATAGCTTCTGTCAGTTCTTTTTCAATTCTTTTTTGATCGGTTATATCTCTTGCCACTACTACAGCACCTCTTATAAATCCCTTTTCATCTTTATAGACCGATCCATTAAATAATACATCTGTTAATTTGCCATCCATGATCGTTAATGGATAGTCAACCACAAAGCCTTTTTCAAAAACTTCCTGATAAATTTTACGTGCCTTTTGAGGTTCAGTAAAGTAATCTTTAAAATCAGTGTCTAAAAGTTTCTCCCTTGAAACACCAGTTATATTACTAAGTGCATCATTCATGTCTGTAATCTTTCCTTCTGTGCTTATGGTTACCAAAGGATCAAGACTTGCTTCAATCAAACTTCTTGCATAATTTGCAACTTTCAATTCAGCTGCTCGTTTCTCTTTTTCATTGTTCTGAAAAGCAAGTTCTATATTTGCAATTCCTAATTCAGCTGCACGTTTCTCTTTTTCATCATTCTGAAAAGCAAGCTCTATGTTAGCAATTCCTAATTCATCTGCTCGCTTTTCTTTTTCATCATTCTGAAAAGCAAGTTCTATGTTAGCAATTCCTAATTCATCTGCCCGCTTTTCTTTTTCATCATTCTGAAAAGCAAGTTCTATGTTTGCAATTCCTAATTCATCTGCCCGCTTTTCTTTTTCATTGTTCTGAAAAGCCAGTTCTATATTAGCAATTTCTAATTCAGCAGCACGTTTTTGTTTTTCTTTGTTTTGAAATAAGAGTTCTTTGTTGGCAATAATTAATTCTGCTGCCCGTTTTTCGATTCCTTCGTTTTGAAGAGTAAGTTCTGTGTTGACTTTTCTTAAGTCAATAGCCCATTTTTGTTCAGTAACATCTCGTGCTGCAGCAAAAACGCCAAGAACATTTCCTTTTTCATCTTTATAAACTGAAGCATTGTATAATACATCTG
>Ga0233431_1004129_pt1 | contig 16091 bp, 15 predicted proteins | sample SI_118_April2016_FD_179867 | JGI IMG/M metagenome (GOLD analysis project Ga0233431, IMG submission 179867) | Seawater microbial communities from Saanich Inlet, British Columbia, Canada - SI_118_April2016_200_MG | ecosystem: Environmental > Aquatic > Marine > Inlet | place: Canada: British...
GCCATCCCAAATTGCACTTTGGTCCGATCGGAATTCCCCAAAATCCCTGACAGAGAAATTGACCTGTTCGGACTTCATGGCGCGAAGATTGGAGGACATCATCCGCTCCTGGCTGTGGAATCGGGGGCTGTCATATGACCACCGGCCATGTTCCACACAACTCACGGGAATCACCATGGTGCCATTCCCTTTAACCAGGATAGTGGTGTTGACGATTCTGTTCTGTTTGGCACCGACCAGTTCCTCACCGTCCAGGATAAGAATCATCTTTTGAGATTTGTTTACGACCTTCAGTTCCGGCACCGAACCATCACTGTCTTTCTCAACGATCTCGATCAGATTTTCGCTCAACGCCTCATCTAACAACAGGTATTCCAAGCCCACGCTGTATGTTGAGAGTAAAGGGTAAAGAGCCAGATTTTTGTAGGATTGTTTACGGCCGACTTTAAGCTGTTCCAGATAATTTTTGATAACAGTATCCATATTGCGTGCCTCCTTTTGTTAATTTTATGCCATGATAACAGCTGGGTTTGTCATATAAGGTCAAAGCCCCAGAAGTTTTTTTAAAAAAAGGCCATAAACATAGAAAATAATGAGCTGCAAGTAAAATGAAGAAATCATTGTTGAAATTGAGATCAGTATGTGTTTAACTGTCCAAAATATCAGTACTATTTCAGCGAAACATTTCTTGGAGGCGAGGGTGGAACTAAACCTATTGAGATTTTTTTGGGAATACGCTCTGTTGCTTTTCTAATAATTATCGGAATATTCATGGAAAAATTCACAATCAAGGTTACGGATAAAGGGATTGTTGTGATTGGCGAAAAAGGAAATCGTATGGAATTCAGTGCAGGTGAGGCATTGATGCTACTTGATATTCTCAAGAATGAAGAACCAGAATTGAGAAAGATGGCAGAATCGGCGTCTCCTATGTCCTTGAATCTCAACGTTTGAGCTGAGCTTAGAACGAGGCGAGAGGAATCTGACTTCAGGAGGATTGACATGGCCAGGGGAGATCAATTAGGCAGGCAGTGGAAAATCATTCAGCTCCTAATATCGTCCGGGATTGGAAAATCGGCTTCTGATCTGGCTCAAGATCTGGAATGTAATCCCAGAAACATTTACCGGGACCTTGAAGCCCTTCAGGTGGCAGGGTTTCCCATTTACACTGAAAGAGTGGACGGTAAAAACCTCTGGTCTTTGCTGGATACGGTCAAGCATCAGATTCCTGTTCCTTTCAGTCTTACCGAGTTGATGGCGCTATATTTCAGCCGGGACATGCTCAAGGTTTTTAAGGAAACAGCCTTTTATGATTCTTTGGAGTCCCTTTTCGAGAAGATTAAAACAACCCTTCCGCCCGAATCCATCAAATATCTGGAAAATGTCGAAAACACGCTTCAGTTGGGCGTAAAGCCATACAAAGAATACGGCAAATTCAAAGGGATTTTGAACCAGGTAAACGATGCCGCCGCAAATCGGAAATCCATCGAGATCGTCTATTTTACCATGAGTCGGAAGAAGGAGTCCCGGCGCCGCATAAACCCCTACCGAATCTGGTTCTTTAATGGGACCTTTTACGTTATCGGTTTATGTCACACGAGAAACGAAGTCAGGATATTCGCCCTTGACCGCATCAAGATGCTCCATCAAACAAAAGAGGCCTTCGAAATCCCCGAGGATTTCAGCCTTGAGAAATTTACGGGTTTGAGCTTCGGTGTGTATCAGGGAGAGCCCACTTATATAAAGGTATGGTTTCATCCGGATGTTTCGGGTTATATCAAAGAAAAGATCTGGCATGAATCCCAGCAGATCCACCCACAGGACGACGGTTCCATCATATTTGAGGCTGAAGTTGCGGGGACCGAAGAAATCAGATTTTGGATCATGACCTGGGGTTCAAGGGCTGTAGTTCTTGAACCGGAGTCTTTGAAGGAGGAAATCAGGACCGAAGCGGAGATGATGACCAACCGGTACGAATCAACGCCAACCATTGTGACTGAAGAAAGGTTGCCGTACGTTCAAACACGAGATCGCCCGCTAAGGAGCGGTTAACCCCAAAAATGCTTTTTCAAAACATAGACTACTTTGGTTTTTTGCTGTGTAGATATTGAGAGCCCAAGATGGATTAAGTGAATAAAATGAAACAGAAGATTATTTCCCGGTTACAAGAGATTGAAAAAAAAGAAGGAGTCCAGATTCTCTACGCCTGTGAGTCTGGCAGTAGGGCTTGGGGTTTTCCGTCTTCAAATAGCGATTATGATGTCCGCTTTCTATATTTGCATCCTGTGGAATGGTATTTGTCGGTAAAGAAAGGGCGAGACGTTATTGAGTGTCCTATCAAAGGGGAACTTGATATAAGTGGATGGGATTTACAAAAAGCCCTTTTGTTACTCCGTAAGTCGAACCCACCATTGTTGGAATGGCTTGGCTCTCCGATCATTTATATAGAGAAGTTTTCTACGGCTGCTCAAATGCGGGCTTTGGTATCAGAATATTATTCAGCCACAGCAAACGCTTACCACTATCTCCATATGGCTAAAGGAAACTACCGGGATTATTTGAAAGGTGATAGCGTTTGGCTCAAAAAGTATTTTTATGTCTTGCGCCCAATTCTAGCTGTAAAATGGATTGAGCAGGGCATGGGAATAGTTCCAACTGAGTTTGAAGTACTCGTTGAAAGATTGGTTACAGATTCAAAGCTAAAAAATCAAATTGCTTCCCTGATTGAGTCAAAGCGAAAGGGCGAAGAATTAGATTATGGTAATCGAATAGCTCCAATAAGCGATTTCATTGCCCAAGAACTGGAACGTTTGGAACAGTATAAAGTCGATCTTGAAAAACATTCAGCCCCAATCGGAGAATTGGATAAAATATTCATTTCCGCATTGAGAGAAGTATGGGCTTACAGTGAATCCCCTGCGTTATGATTCTGTGGTGTCATGAACTATATTACAAAAAATCAAACCGTTACATGAGGCCAATAAAGAAACAATTCCGATGCCGCTTTTTCCTTAATACCCAAAGAAACAAGAGAACTGATTTTTGCCTGTAGCAACCTTCGGGAAAGGATTATGACCAAATTGATGCCTATTCCAGTTTGAGGCGGGAAGAGGTCGCCAATCTGAAAGTCGCCCCCAACCCAATCGGTCGTTTTCGCCACAATCTTCGAGACCGCCCACGAAGAGACTGATTGCAATCCAGTTTTGGCTTACGAATTCTACGATATATTGATCCATGTTTATCACGGCTGTTTGGTTGACATGGGTAAAGAGGATGCTGCGATAACAAATTGAAAAGAAAAAGGCAGCATCTCAAAAAGAGACCCTGCCTTTTCTAAGGAGGACGAAATATGAAAGGAAATTTGCTTGGGTTTTAATATGCCAGAAGGATAATAGTTTATTGGCTTCCTGAAATGCCGTTATTTCCCTTGTTGCAACCTATCTTTTTCACTTTTCCAGGCCGCAAAGAAAAGATGCACGGACACCCGAGAAGCCATCGAGGTAAGTGCCATCCCAACTTTCTTTTTTAAATTTTAACCTTTGTGGGGTTTTATCCCTCACATGGTTTATTTCGAGGTGTTAAAGCCGACCTGTGGCACTTGGAAAAACGATACCATATTTTTTGAAAATAGTCCCAGATAAAAACATCAAAAAATCTATTCCTGTCCGGGTAGAAATCCCAAAAGATTGTAAACTCGAATTACTTTCTTTCAAGTGTCGTTTTTACGCCTTGACCATCATCACACACTATCCTATCGCAATTCTTGCTCATTTCACATTTGGCATCTATCCAGCCCAGATCAGGTCGAGAATATCGGGCATCCTTAATCCCACCCTTATTTAATTCACCTTTTATCTTTTCAGTGCCCTTTTTTGACCATGCACCATCCTTTGTTGTCTTTGCAATAAATGTATTACCTTGTTGTTCTATCATTAGCGCACCCTTAATGTTTCCAACCCATTCCATAGATCCGTAATGTTCAAATAGTGCGGTCCATTCGCCATTAAGGTCACAGACAACTTCACCGCTCTCAAGTGTTACGGTCTTATTTTCTGTTTCAGAATAAGCAGTGGATACAAAAACTAACGTGGCAGCGACCAAAATTAATAAAAAAATCCGTTTCACCATGACTCATCTACCTCCTAATATTATCTTGGAATTCTTTAGATGGGGTTGAGTTATAAGCCTTATTTCTTCCCTTTAGACACCTTTTTGCTTTGGCTTTCACTGATCCATTTATCAATGGCATCTTTGTCAAACCTCCAGACCCTACCAACCCGAATTGCAGGGATCTCACCTTCAGCGGCATATTTGCAGACTGTAATCTGATGCAGCCTCAAATACTCTGCAATTTCTTTCGTAGTCATAATTTCAGGCATAATACATCCTCACTTTTTTATCGTTGTGACAAGTGTTCCTTTTTAAAATACAAATTTCTGAAACGCAACATGAAATTATCTCAATAAGAAGGAGTCATGCAGAAAAATAAAAGGAGTTTGTGTGATCGTTTTTTTGTTCAGAGGATGGTAATTTAATGGCTTCCTGAAATGCCTTTCTTTTCTTTGGCTCAGCCTCTCTTTTGAATTTTCAAGACTGCAAAGATAAGATGCACGCATACCCAAGAAGCTTTTTAGAACAATTTGTAATGGGTCTTATTCATCCCCGCAAAGGGCTTTCCAATCCATCCGTTTCTTTGTCTTGTTGACCAACAAACCCAGATCCTGCAGCCGAATGATCATGGCATGCTTTGAAACATTGGAAAACCCGCCAGCTTCGCACATGGCGGCTGCAATAAACGGCCACTGCTCAACGAAGGGCTCACCAGGTCCACCGCCGGTCTCATTCATGGAATTCTTGACAATCAAGGGTTTCGGAGCACAGACTTCTTCAAAAGCCTCCCGAATGTCTCTTTCAGGCATCAAAAGACAGGATGAAAAATAATCCGCCTGCCATTCAATAGGTTCTTTAGCGTTCCCGGGCTTGCATACAATGGATGGGTTTTTGGTTTTATCATTTGGTTGGCCGTTCACGTATTGCCGGTGTAATACCCAGTGACCGACCTCGTGGCCACAGGTAAAAACCAATCGTCCTTCAGAACTGCTTTCGAAAAGACGCTCATTAATGCATATGGTTTTCGATTCCACATACACGGCTCCAAGAACTTCTCTGCCAAATACCCGTGTCAGATCATCATAGATTAGCCTCAGCCCCAGATATCGCTCAATGATATCTTCCACTGGAATGGGCGGTTTGACCTCGTATTTCGCCAAAGCCCGAAACCCATCGATCAATTCTGTGGCCTTTCTTGAGATCGTTTCTTTGGACAGCCAGGGGACGTTCATGATTTGTTCCTTTTCGAATTTGAACATCTTGAAAGACTGTTAGCATAACCGCTTTTCAAGATGGCTTCAATCATTTTAGCGGGTTATGCTCGGTTCGGAAAGTTTATTCTTATTGACTGCCTGGATATTTCTAGGGCATGTTGACCGTGTGTGAATCACTTGTTGAAAATCTCTTAAAAGGCCGGTCGTTATAAGCAAAGGCTTAGAGGGATTGAGATAGAAAACCCGAGGCTCTCCACAATGTAATGACACGGCTATCAAAAAGATGTTTGAAAACAAACAAAAAATAAAAGAATTCAAATTCCGTGACCTTGCTCCCAACATTCTTCTGGGTACAGCCAGTGATCGATATGCAGGATGGATCGGCCAAATTTACACAAGGGAAAGGTATGAGGGCCGTATCAACAGCAGAACAAAGACTGTACGCAAAAAATCCTTCATTGAAAAAACACTGCCCGTTGAAAGCGTCGATGAATATTTTGAGCATTTTTCGGTTCTTGAGATTGACTACACTTTCTATTCACCTCTCCTGGATAAAAACGGTGGCCCTACCAGGACCTTTCATCTCCTCAAGCGGTACCGGGAACATATGAAAGAACATGATCGTGTGATCGTAAAGGTACCTCAGATAATTTCGGCCCAGAAATTCTGGCGTGGCGGTCAATACATCGAAAACGAAGCATATCTTAACCCTGAAATATTCAGCAGACAATTCTACGAGCCAGTCACCAGTATCCTGGGGAATATACTCAGCGGAATGATATTCGAGCAGGAATACCAACGGAAGCAGGATCGGGTTCCTGTTAAGAAGATCGCTGAGGCCCTTAACATATTCTTTGAAGCTATTCCCGAAGATACTCGTTACCATATTGAGCTTCGAACCGAGGCCTATTTGAGTTTTCCAGTCTTCAACGTAATGGAAAAACACGGAGTAGGGCAGGTGCTGTCCTACTGGACATGGCTTCCAACCCTCAGAAAACAACTGGCAAAGGCAGGAAACAAGGTTTTCAACTCAGGAAATCAACGAATCATCCGTCTTATGACGCCCATAGGAACGCGGTACGAAGATGCCTATGCCAAGGCTCATCCGTTTAACAGAGTAATAGAAGATATGCTCCAACATCAAATGGTACAGGAAGCAGCTGGTTTAATGCGAGATGCGACTGAAAATGGCATTGAAACCAACATAATGATCAATAACCGCTCCGGGGGTAATGCGCCTATCATCGCACAGAAATTGGCCAAAGAATTTCTTAAGGGTAGGGAATAGCAGAATCGTTTATAGGATTCCCGAGGGTTGACGATGACTCTTTATTTAATATTTACAGCTATCTTTTTTATCGTTGTGATAGTGGGCTTGTGGGAAAGCACCAAGAAGCAATCAGGTCTTAGAGGAGTGCTGGAAAATCAAGCTCTCAAACGAAACGGAGAAGTAAAAAGAGTATTTATTTTTGATCTAAAACTTCAGTTTTATATTGATGACAAAGTTGCGAATGTTGGCTTACGCTATGGTGGAAACAAATCACAACCGACAACAATCATTCAATGCAAAATAAATAATCCGGATGGATTACGTTTGACAATTTACAAGGAACATTTTTTAAACAAGCTTGGCAAGAAATGTGGATTACAAGAAATCGAAGTTATGAATCCGGAGTTTGACGATACATTTGTTATTAAGGGTAAAGACGAAACTAGAATTCGAACATTTCTTTCGAGCGATATTCAACAAGAACTCCTGAAGTTTAAAGATAAACGGATGAATTTGCGGATTACTCATAAGTTATTTAAAATAACCGTTTTCGAAGTACTAAAAGATGAATTCGAGTTAACTCAGTTTTTGGACATTGCAACCGTTTGCGTTAGAAAAGTTTTCCAAGTATAGATTAAAGAGGGTTTTAAGGGGTTCAAGGATAAACAACCCTGATCCGAACTAAAGACCGTAAAAATGACATGTAACTTGAATTTTGTCGTTCAAACCAAAACAAGAAACGCCATAGAACTCTCTTACCGTAACTCAGATATGACCGACGAAGGTTTTCTGTTTTCCAAAGAAGAATGCTTTGCTAATGAATATGGAAAGCAAATATATTCTTGTCTCGGTATGTGAAAATTTCGAACTGGTAATCGGTCGATATGTATGTGTCAATTAGAATTGTAATGTCTCTATAGTCCTGAAAAGCAATGTTAAATTGTAACCTGTAATATGGTCAAAAACATTATGAAAATCGACTGATACAGATTTCTTTGTGCATTTATCCGCAAAGGTTACCGGGTGCTCAAGATGACAGATGATGCGATCCTCACTTTTCTATGGGATTCTTATTCAAAGGCACTTCCAGGTTTTCTGGGTGGGAGTTTTATATTGAAATAACAGCGTAAAGTTTGGTCAGGATGTTCGTAGAGGTGGTTTTACAGAGATCATTGTTGCCATTTCAGAACTGAGTATCTAAAGGGTTTCTTGAGTTGGTTGTTTCCGTTTAAACGTATAGCTTTGCGTCTTCTTTGTTCGGGGTTTCGGGTTATAAAACCTGTTTCCAAGTAAATTGGAAAACTGTAATATCCATAGGATAGCTCAACCCGTGCTTTGGTCGGTTAAATCAGGATATTACAACAAATTATATCATTTAGAGGGCTGCAATACATAGCAGTTATGTTGCCATCATCTGGGACTGATTCCAAGGACTATTCCCCATCCAAAACTTCCCGAACCGATCTTGCCAGATTTACCATCTCGATGGGTTTCTCAATGTACTTCCGTATACCGAGTTCCTGAGCCTTCTCCTCTGAGATTCTGTTGCTGTATCCGGTGCAAAGAATAATCGACATATCGGATCTAATTTTGAATATCTCTTTGGCCAGTCTATCACCTGTCATTTTGGGCATGGTCATATCGGTTATGATGACATCGAATTGATTCGGATCGGACTTGAACCATTCCAAGGCTTCCAAGGGTTTTGTGGTGCTTTTGACCTCGTAGCCCAAACGCTCCAGTCGCTGGCAGTTCAAATCAACGATGGATGGCTCGTCATCCACGAAAAGTATTTTTTCATTTCCCCCCTCGATTTTCCCCATGGGCGCTTTTTCTTCCCCAGCCTTCTCCATTATCACGGGAAAATAGACTTCAAAGAGTGTTCCTTTCCCAAGTTCACTCTCAACCCGGATGCCGCCGTTATGCTGCTTCACGAGGCCATGAATCACCGAAAGGCCCATTCCGGTCCCCTTGCCCACTTCTTTGGTGGTGAAATAGGGTTCAAAGATTCTGTCCACAAATTCCGGGGACACCATACATAATTCGAAGGAACAAACCACTGGCATGACAGTGGTAAGAACAATGGCTATGTCATGGATTAGTGTCGACAAAGAACAAATCTCCTAAAATGAGACAGCAAGCTACTCGATGAGGGAGATTTCAAATTGGAACGTTTTCATAGAATAGCCCATGAGAATGGTTCTTGTCAAAACCTGCGTAATCTTGGTAGGGAGCAAACTTATTGAAACAAAATAATTTTTATATATCTTTTTGATATTACATCCGTTTATATCGTTGGGGCGGCTGAGAGAGATAGCAGATAGACCCAACATTTATGATGATTATCCGCTAATCCAACTGGTACGATATCAAAATTTGACAGCGAGTCAATAAAAGGTGCCACCAGCAGATTCGTCATCTGTCTTATTCCCTGGGGAGTTGCCGAAAGATAGCGATCAACAAGCCCTCCGTCCGACTACGCTGAAAGAGCACGTTGGGGTTTCCCATCGAGGGCTGCCTCCTCGAATTTGTCATATAAATCAGGGCAAGAGAAACCAAAAGAGGAGGACACCAGACAATCCAAAACAGATCGAGGGCGCGACCATTCTGCGCCAAGGTCCTGCCAGGTCCGTAGCAAAGTAATTACAGGTAAGGACAAAGCAGATATGAATCGGGGAAATCATAACCCCGGTAAAACCGGAAAAAGATCCTAAAATCAAGTAGGGCACGATTTGATCCTCCATGCCAAGAGAATGCAGGAGACTGATCAAGAGCGGAAACGTTGCCCCGACAAAGGCAATATTTATTCCAGCAACCATCCCCACCAGGAATGGAAGAAATACTGCTGCGGCAAACAAAGCGACTCCGCCTCCGGCACTTGCAGCCATTGCCTGAACAATTCCAGCCGCCTGCATCACATCCTTGAAAACAAAGATTGCCGCGACAACCATAAGCATGGTCCAAAGACTTCTTTTCTTCAAAACTGAGGAAAGAAAACTGAGGCCAAGCTGATTTTGGGCCATAACACAAAAAATTGCGCCGACCAGAGCGGTAATGACTCCCCACTCAAATGAAATCCTTGGAGCAAATCTGGCAAGCAGGGTCTCCAGACCAATTGCACCGACTATGGCGACGGTCAGCGGGAGTCCTTCTGCTGCAATCTTTCTGAGACTCCCTTTAGTCCGGGCAGTCTCTTGTTGTAACATGCCGGTATTCAACACTCCCGGCCTCAAGAAAAAGAACCAGCCTATACCGAACATGGCGACAACCCCCGGCCAAGATCTGCTGATCAGTGCACTGATTGGAATATCGGCAAGGGCAACGGTCAGAATTATTCCCGGATACAGTGGCCAGGCCATCTCCCAGACATGCCTGAACCAATAATTGACGACAACCCTGTCTTCGTTACCAAGACTCATGTCGGTGCTCACTGCTTTTACCATTGGAGCCGAAAATATTGCCCCGCCGGGCATTGGCAACAGACCTATTAGGGCCGGGAAAAATATCAACCGCAATCGCGGCCGAACAAGATAACCGGACAAGACCTCCATAAGTCGTGTAGACTGCCCCGATTTTTCCAGCGCATCAGAGAGAACGAGTATCGAGCCGACGATGGCAACCAGAAAGAGGAATTTTTCCTGCAAAAAAGCTAATCCACTGGCCTTAAGCAACACCTCGGTAGAAAGCCCGCAAACCAGCCCCATAAACCAACCTCCCGCCAAAATGGATAAGGCCAGCCCCAGTCTGTTCCTGATACCAACCAGCATAAGGCAGAAGGCGCCAATTACTTTCACAAAAGGCAGAGCGATCGCAATTAATTCCATAGATTAAACTCACAAGGAGGATTCACCGTGTTTCAGGTACAATGTTAAAGATAGGGATTCTTTCGGCAATCAGTTTGGAGAGAATACCTTCTGGTATATAGAAAAATCAATAGTAACAAAGTGGAGAGGAAAAGGCGATTGACAGGTTCAAAGCATATTGAAGCGAAATGTTATTAATATAAAATATTGATATCGCATATGATTTCCAGATACAAATGGCTGAGAGAGATAGCAGCTATATCAGATTCACAAAAATCCAATACACGTTGGATATTACAGTTTAACGCCGCCTTCACCCGTTCATCGGGTGAAAGGCGTGGTTGGGGCATTTGGTTAAAAAGGAAAAGGTGTCAACTGTGTAGGCCTGAAACCCATGCTTTTAAAAGTAATTTTTGTCAAACACCGGCAGCGCCGGCGAAGAGGCTGTCCTCAGCCTCCTGAAGTGATCCATAACCGGCACCAGTAACCGTAGAGAGTAGGACCTTTTCAGCGAGATTTTCCTTTCGCTCAAGGAACTGTATCTGGTTTTGGTAGTACAGGGCCAGCGTATTGTCTGAGTAGGTCTCCAGTTCACCGCACAGGTAGGTTTTCATCGAAGTTCCCCTTGGGCCATCCTCATCAATGGGGCGCCCCCGGCCGTGCAGTTTGGGATATTTTGCTGCCAACTCCTTGGCCCATGCGATTTCGATTTCCACAATCTGGTCAATCAGCGGATTTTCACTGAGTGGCGGAATACTGTTCTCCATGCGGGCATATTTCAAGGTCAAGAGGTTTAGCCCCTTGGCATCGGCCCGGATGAGGTCATCCCGATAGCTCTCAAGGGCGGGTTCGGACCAAACCGAAAACAAGACCCCCCGGTAGAATCGGAAAGCCCCCGGGTTCTCCTGGCAGGTTGCCGGTTCCCGGGCGGGGACATTGAGAAACATATCGAGCTCCCGGTCGATGACATCCTGTATAAGTTCCTGTTTGTTTTTCATTGTAGCCCCTTTTACATGTTTATCCAGCCCAAACGTCGTACCCGCGAAGTTCAGGGTCCTGGATGCGGCCCTGTACAATCGGGCCGTGGTCAGGCAAAAAATCGCTGTCGCTGTTGCTCAGCCCCAGCCCTTTAAGCGTTTCAATCAGCTTCAGGGTCAAACTCTCTATCTGATCTGCCTTGAGATGAAGGTCTCTGGTGTGAAGAAGCTCAAGGATCTTGCCGTGGGCATAGCTGCCCATGACCGGCAATTTCCGTAAGGCCCGGTGGGACCATTTGTAGAACGGTGTGTACGTCTTGTTGAGCAGGAACAGCAGTGAAACGGTATCTTCCATGAATTTAAATTCGGCATAATGGGCCGCATAGGGTTCTGAGCGTTTGACACATCTAGGGAAGTTGTATTGGCCGGCCTGACCGGCGGTCATGCACCGGGCGGCGATCTTCTTCAGTCGCACGTCTTCGGGATAAAATGCCTTGAGGGTGTTGCGGATTGCACTGAACTCGCCCGGCGGATCCTGAAAGACTTTCCCGTTTACAGCCGCAGCCAGGGCGTTTTCAGGGATGATCAGCCACTGTTTCAACGTCTGTGGGGCACTGTCCATGCCAACAAAGCGCCTGTAGAAGGCGCCGATCTCCAGTACACCCACCCGCCCCCCTCCCCACTGGCTGGTGCGTCTGGCAGAAAATCCTTCAAAGGATTCAGGCAGTTTGTCATAGGCAGCCTGGATCTTTTCTTCGAACTCGTCAAAAACTTCCCTGTTTAGCCATATGCAGAAACCCGGTCCCCAGTCATGGTCCCGGGAGATCTCATCGTCGTAACCGAAACATTCGGAACCATCACCCACAAGACCGATGGCCATTCGGCCAAGAAGAGCGCCGCAGGTTTTCTCAATAACGGGCAAGGCAATCTGCCGGAAGTATCTTTCGCAGAGTTCAAGGCCTTTCATCGGTTGGCTCCCCGTATCAATGTGTTGGCGTTTAAGTAGCGCGTCTCGGCTACAGGCCTAATCCCCCTTTTTCCAGAACGTCGATCTAAGTGCTGTGTAGGTATTTCAGTTGGCAGAAAGAAATTCTACTATTTTTAATAGCATGTGTATATAAATCTCATTCAGGTTTTCTCAGTTTTGTTCATCGTAATCAACATCAATAGGCCTACTACGCCAAATAATATTTCAAGTATCAAATATACAAACAATAACCAGTGTGGCATGCCATCAATAAGAAAACTCAACGTTCTACCGCCAGCCAAACCCAACATAAATACGGTCAGACTGAATAGAGCAGGACGAGTCAACTTTGCACTTCGGGCTCCGAGTATCCAAAAAATTATAAGTGCAAAATAAAGTCCCATGATTGCGCGGAAAATGTGAATGCCGTTTGTTCCATCAATCGAAATGTCGAAAAGAAATTTAAGGGTTGCCTGAGGAACGACACCATAGGAAAGAGCAATAGGAATTAACCCTGCTGCAGCAATTAATAAGAATTTCTGACGAGCATTCATGATGCCTCCATTGTTTGTGAACGAGCTAATATTCGGAACTGGGTATTATCACATTCGTAAAGTTATTCAGCTAAATCGCGGATCGTATACACCAAAGATATTGAGAATAACCCATATGAATGCTTCTTGTCAAAACCAGTGTAATCTTGACAAAGGTCCAGTATACTGGCAGGTCAAAAAACGTGTAATATATTCAAGTCTTAGGAATTTGTAAGACTGAGATAGCTATTTGATATTACAACAATTTATATCGTTTATAGGGCTGCAATACATAGCAGCTATATCAGATTCGCCAAGGTCAATGTACGTTGGAGAAATCTGCAATCCAACGGTTAAGCTCACGTGAGCGTTTTAAGTCATCTGATAGGCTCAGCTCATGCTATCCTTTTCGTGGGCTAACGTCGGAATTCAGTAGCGCGTTCCCTGTCGCGACCACTGGAATGACTTGCTATGCCTAAACCACACAAGTGATCTACGACATTTTAACAATGATATCCAAGTGGCCTCGGCCTTTTTATTCACACTCTATTTACTGTGAAATAGATATTGTGGTTTCGGGATTCAAATCTCCCCGTGGATCTGTCAGGTACCCTGCTGGGAAAAAAACGGATTGTGGTGTGCCAGCCACATCCAAACAAAGTTCATGATTGTTATCTCCATCTCCCAAATCGCCAAGAGCAAAAGGAGTAACTTCAATTGTGTCGCCATTTTCTTGCAAGACAGTTACTTTATATTGAAGCCGTTCCACATCATCGACTTCATCGCCACCCGGTTTGGTAACTCCTCCAGCCCATGTTACTCGAACCGCTTTCTTGGTGCCTATAGGACATCCACTGCCACCTCCAAAAGGTAAAGGTGTTGCTACCTTACCTAGATCCCATTCGTTTTCGGGCACAATTTCGGCCCAAACAAGCGTAGGGCCATCTTCAAGCGCTGTGACGTCAATACTCGCTCCCTTAAAATTCATAGTATTATCAATGGATAGAAGGTTGCCGATAACTTCCACTTTGGCAGGCTGGTCATTAATACTTCCAAATTGACCGACGAGTAAAGCAGTTCGAAATTCACCTTTGTCATCAGCTGGAGCAAGTGTAACACACGTAATTTCTCCAATCTTACCAGAGGCAGTTTTTACTCTGAAATCAGCAGCCTGCATCGTGCTGACCTCGATTTCGTGTGAGAAAATAACCGGCATACCATCTTTACCGGCAGCCCCTTCACAAATCACAAAATTTGCCCCTCTAGGCAAATCATCATCAAGGCCGTAAAAGGCTGAAATTAGACTTGCCTGCCGTCCTTGGCTGTCACGATTTGCTGTAATGTTAGTAGTGGTCGTGTCCAAAGGAGACGAATCAGCCAAAGTTATTTCATATGAACGTAATAATTTATAATTTTGTACCGAGGTACAACCTGCCATGATTAAACATAGAAGGGATGCTGCAAGGATATATGGTTTCATCGTGTTCTCCAAAAAGTGTTTGCAACTTTGAGTTCTGGAGCATCATATGCGGGCTAATTAAAGGCATACCAAGTGATTATACGGATCTGCTTATCATTACATTTTTGATGGTATCCAGCGAAAGGCGAATCGTATCAGGATACAGATACATTGAGATTAGTCCATGAGGATGCTTTTTGTCAAATTCATCGAAATTGTGGCAGGGAGCAAACTTTTTAGTAACGAAATGATTGTCATATATCTTACCGATATCACACGTGATTAATGGTTCCGAACGACTGTGAGATATAGCAGTAAGTACAGGTCCACCTTGAACGCTGTATGTTGGAGTTATTGCCAGTTTCTCCAAAAATATGGGAACCACAACATATGGTATGACCGCCCAACATTGAAAAAGCGTTGTTGTCGGGTTTGAGAACCGCCTAGTGCGCCCAGGACTTACTCTCCTACAACGGAAGGCTGCCAGGGGTATTGTTCTGTGGGATGAAAATTAATTGACGGAACAGGAAAATGTGACTTGGATTAATAGTCGCCCGCTAAACCCAGAATTAGCACAATGACACTTCATTTTGTTTCTGGGTATAAATCGAATTCCGGATGAAGCTCTTTTGCGCATTTAGTACAAATACTGTGACTGAATTGAGCCTTTGAGTGTTTTCTTATGTAAGATTCTATTTGATTCCAATAACCTTTTTCATCGCGTATTTTCTTGCAGTTAGCGCAAATAGGAAGCATGCCGCTTATCCAAACCGCCGACAATATAATCGGTATCATCGATCACCATCCGATCCACGCGCGGCTCAAAATTGAAAAAACGAGAATCGGTAGCGCGGCATACTTGGTCCACACGCTCCACGGATTGCCGCCTGCGCCTTCTACTGGATCGTCAGAAACGCATCAAGACATCCCCCTCTCTCTTCAAACCATGGCCGATTCGTCACCAATATGGGCGGATTCGTCACAAAGTGCCTCCGGCCCTGTTGACGTTCAGGCACGACCCTGTTTAATAGTAGATGATGGTAGTCGGATAAATCAGCGAAGCAGTAAGGGGGGGTAAGAATTATGAAGAGAATGGTGGTTATTCTTCTGGTAGGTCTTTTGGGTTTCTTAGGATGTAGCGGCAGTGATGAGGGTACGGCCATCTCCACCGGCCAAGCTACCCCGGTCGCACCGTTTGGTAATACAGACTCCATAACGCCCACGTATGAATGGACACCTGTTCAGTATGCCACCCGGTATCGTCTTCTGGTGCAAGATGCGATCCAGGATTCCAGCACACAAGATTCAGCTGAAACCTATCTAATTGACGAATGGTACACTGCGGGGGAGGCGGGATGCGATTCAGAAGATGGTTTGTGCATGGTAACACCCGATACGGAAGTTCGCGGTAAGTACAATTGGATGGTGATCGCCTGTGTGGGTGACAACTGCGGAATATCGAGTGATGCACTGCCATTCAGCGCTGGAAAAACAATGGTGCCAGTGGTACTTGCCAGGTTCAGCGACTTCGGTGATGGTACGGTGTTGGACAATAACACGAAGCTTATGTGGACCAAGGATGCATCTCCAGTACTTAGGTACGCGTGGGGGTATCACTATTGCAAAGATCTTATATACGCCGGTTATGATGATTGGCACCTCCCATCCCTTGCCGAACTGAACAGTTTGATTGATAGAAGTCAACTGGCCCCGGCTTTGCCGCCGGATCATCCGTTTATTAATGTGCAGCTCGACTAC
>Ga0233431_1004130_pt1 | contig 16089 bp, 18 predicted proteins | sample SI_118_April2016_FD_179867 | JGI IMG/M metagenome (GOLD analysis project Ga0233431, IMG submission 179867) | Seawater microbial communities from Saanich Inlet, British Columbia, Canada - SI_118_April2016_200_MG | ecosystem: Environmental > Aquatic > Marine > Inlet | place: Canada: British...
AAAAAAGGCAAGGAATTAACTTTCTCTTTGGTTGATACTCCTGGAATCGCTACTAGAATAGATTATGAAGATTTTCTTAAACGAGGAATGAAAAAGAAAGAAGCTAAAGCAAGAGCAAAAGAAGCTACTAAGGGAGTAATTGATTCCATTAAATGGTTAGATAACATGGATTCTGTTGTTGTTGTATTAGATGCAACCAAAGACCCTTATTCACAAGTTAACATAACTATTATGGGAAATTTACAAGCAAGGGACATTCCAGTATTAATTGCAGCTAATAAAGTTGATTTGAAAAGAGCAAATATGGATGTTATCAAAGCAGCTTTCCCTCAATATGAAGTTGTTGGAATTTCTGCTAAATACGGGAAAAATTTAGAAGAATTTTACGAAGAACTGTTTAAAGTTGCAAGATAAACTATATAATAGAAAATAGCATTTAAAAAACATTTAAAAAGAATAAATAATTACTAAGTAAGAAAGAGGTTGTTAAAACAAATAAAATGGTTACATTTCAATTTATACCCTACACGGAAGTTGAGAGTTTAAGCTCTGCTAAAAGGGTGAACAAACTACTTAACATTGTTAAAGAAAATAAAATTGTTATTATGGAAGGCAGGCTTAAAAAAGAAGAAGAAGCTGATTTAATTGAGATAACAATGGAAGAGATTTCTTCAAAATTTAAAGGTATTGAACTAAGTGTAGTTTATCCAAATAAAAATAAACAAGATCTTGGCCAAAAGATTAGAGGGACTTTTGCAAATATTCTTCTTGGAGATAGGCAAGGTATGACAATCATCGGACCAGCATCTGTAGTTAAGAAAATTGAACAGAATCCAGATAAAATTGAATTATTTACCAATGATAATGGTAATGGAAACAAGAGAAAAGCTAGGAAAAGAAGAAGATAGATACAAAAAAGTTAAAAACTAACTCTACTTTAGGTTAAATATGCCACACCAATGCGTAAGATGTAACACCTTGTACCCAGATGGAGCACAAGAGATTCTAAAAGGATGTAGTTGTGGTGCAAGATTATTCTTTTATATTAAAAAGAAAGATATTGATTCTGGTAAAGAACTAATTAGCAAGTTAAGCGATGATGATAAGAAGCAAATTGAAAAAGATGCAACAGATATCTTAAGTGTTAAACAAGAAGATCCTAATCGTCCAATTATTTTAGATTTAGAATCAGTAAGAATTCTCAAACCAGGAAAGTATGAACTGGATTTAGTACACTTATTCAAGAAAGACCCATTAGTGTTTAAGTTAGCAGAAGGAAAATATGTTATTGACCTTGCTCAAGTTTTTAATGAAGGAAAAGGCAAATAAAAAATTATGATTGGCTTGCTCTAAAATTCTTAACATATTCTCCAAAAACCTTATGTGGAACATGATGTAAATTAAAGGGAGTACGTTCTAGATCGTGAACAAATCTTGAAACTAAATCACAGTGATCAAAAAGAATAAGATATTCGTGTTGTTCTGCTATTTTTCTATACCAAGGAATTTGTTTAACAACAGTAAGGTTAATTTGAGTTTGACTAAAATTAGATTCTTCAACGAGATAAGCAAAATTATGAGAATCTCTCCTCATGATTCTAAGTGAAGAAATTGATTCTGGTCCTTGTTTGTTATCCTGTGGACACAAATATATTCTCCCTGAATTTCCCATCAGAGGTTCTAAAATCAGTAAATCTGGACCAAAACTACAAAAATCAACATTAGATTTTGCTAGTACTTCTAAAGACTTTGGTAAATGTAAATCCATTTATTACCAACTTACTAAGGCGTATTTATACCTAACTTACTCCATTGAGTCCTAATAAATTCTAAGAAACACTTAAAAATAAATCCAATCCTAAGCAAATTATGCGATTAGCTACAGGAAGAGATGAAGACCACCATATGCATAGTTCTGATTTCTCTGATGGAGAAGTTACAGTAGAATGGATTTCTTATTTGGCAGGTGTTCTTGGGTTAAAGAAAATTACAATTACTGATCACAGTCAAGAAGTATTAGATTTGTATCGAAGAATGAATGGAAGGATTATGCCCCAAAGAGATAGGAGAACAATAACAAATTGGCAAAATCCTCACAATAATGGAGTAGAAGTTGAGTTTGGATTAGAAGCCGATATCATTGATGAACATGGAAATGTTTGTACATTTATGGGAGAAGAAGACCAGGGAGAAGGTAATTTGATTCTTTCTGCACACGGACTGGTTTATAGAGGAGATTCTGCAAAGATTACTCAAGCTTATACTAAAGCAATTGAAAGATTTCATGATAGAATAAGAGCAATTGGCCACCCAACATCAAGAAGAGATTTCTCACGAGAAGTTGACATGGTGAGATTATGTCATGTTGCTAGAGATTATGGAATTCCATTAGAGATTAATGGGAAAGATTTTTCTAATGGCAACATGGATTACAAGGCGCTAGACATAATGTTAAGAAATGCTGATCAAGTGATGGTTAATAGTGACGCCCATTCAGTATATCATTTAAGATATGCTAAACGAGTAGCATACGATTTCTTAAGAACAAGAACTTGATTCTTTAAAGTTTTCCACGAACTGCTTTATCACTTACAATAACTGAATGGCCAGTTGAATCTTCAACAGTAATCTTTAACTTTTCTCTGCCAACAAGAACTTTATTTAGTTTCTTAATTAAATTTTTAGCTTTCTTTTTTGCTGAAGGATCATCCTCTCCTTCTGCTGAAGACTCAATAATCTTCTTTACTCTTTCAAGAAGACCTTCGATATTTGTAATGTATCCAGATGAAGTTGGTCCGGGTTCCATAGTAATAACATGAGGAATCTTAACCTTAGCATCTCCAGACTTAACAATCTTAACATTTAAGTCATCTTCAGAAGAAACTTCAAAAGTATATTTGCAAGGTTCTTTCTTTTCTGCAGGTTCAATATCTGATTTTCTATACCCACAAGCAGTACAATCCATTGAAAGAACATAAATCTTACCAAAATGTGGAATCTCAACTAAATCCTCTCTCAAAGTCAGTTCATTCTTACCACAAAATGTACATTTTTGTCCTTTTAATTCTGCCATAGTACCGAAAAAGTAAAGTGTGTTTAAAAAGATTTTGTTTGTTTAAGTATTTAATCAGAACGACTCAAGGTATAAGCAATTGCCTCTCTTTCATGAGTCAAAAACTCTTCTCGCTTAGATGTATCTAATATTGTTGGACCACCGTACCACAAATTAATTTCAGGTGAGAATATTTTTTGAGATTGTAAAATGATCCGAGGCAAATGTTCTGCAGTAGACACAACCATACCAGATAACCACCCATTAGGTAAAATGAATTGATTATAAGCATTTAAAGTCGAGTCAAAAGTATTCGTCCCTTGGTCTTCTTCGAAAATATCGCCAGAAGGAACACCTATACTAACAAGATAATCTTTCATTACAGAACTTTCTGGAATACCTGTCCGCTCATAAAAAGGCTGATCTCTTCCACCATGCTTTCCTGCAACCACAATATTATTTGTAAACCCCTGAGAGCATACTTTCCGTCCATAATCTAACCTGTCAATAAGAAGAGGATCCATAGTTCCGTCTTCTTCAAGGACATATCCATGTATTAAAATAAAATCTAAAGGGGCTAATGCCAAGGGAATCTTCATAAAACACTTAGAAAGTAAATAATTTAAAAAAGTTATGGAAAAAGTATGAACAACAACACATAAATTCTTTTAAATGCCAAACAATAGGATATAAAGATGTCAAAAATTAAACTTCTAGATGATGATTTAATTAACAAAATTGCTGCTGGAGAAGTTATTGAAAGACCAGCATCCGTTGTTAAAGAACTAATTGAAAATTCTTTAGATGCAGGAGCAACAATAATTAATGTGGAAATAAAAGATTCTGGTAAAAGACTTATCAAAATTTCAGATAATGGAGAAGGGATGGATGAGAATGATACAAAGAATTCTGTATTAAGACATGCAACCAGTAAGATTAATTCAACAGATGATTTATTTTCTATCCAAACTCTTGGATTTAGAGGAGAGGCACTTGCTAGTATTGCAGCAGTATCTAAACTAGGAATAACTACAAAGAGAAAAGATAAATTAGAAGGATTTAACTTAGTTTTAGAAGGTGGTAAGATTATAAGTTCTGGACCGATTGGAACAAATCAAGGAACAACCATAGAAGTGCAAGATTTATTTTTCAATACGCCACCGAGAAAAAAGTTTCTTAAGGGAGATGCAGTAGAGTTAAGACACATTATTGACGTTGTTCTACGTTACTCATTATTTAACAAAAGAATTTCTTTCAAGTTAAGTCATGATGGACATGTTTTGTTAAACTCTCCAGCAGTAGAAGATTTTAGAAGTAACATTGCCTCAATTTACGGGATTAATCTTGCTAAGAATTTGTTAGAGGTAAAGTACGAAGATGAATTTGTTAAGATCAATGGATATTTAGCAAAGCCCAATGAAGCAAGAAATGATAAGAATCAACAATCAACTTTTGTTAATGGAAGATGGGTTAAAAGTGAAGAGATTAGAAAAGCAGTGTATGAAGGATATCATTCCCTGTTATTTGTTGGAAAGCACCCTATATTCATTTTAAATTTAGAACTTAACTCCGAGAAGATCGATGTTAATGTTCACCCTGCAAAAACCGAAATTAAGATTGAACAAAAAAATGAAGTTAAAAAAGCAGTAATTGAAGCAATAAAAGGGACACTAGAAAGAAATAATTTAATTCCAGTTATGGATATTGATTATGAAGAACAACTTACTTTCGGTACGGCGAAGAAAGAGTTGCCAAAAAAAGAAAGTTCTGAAGCGAAGTATCTCTTCGAACCAAGTAAACAGACGATCATCAAACAAGAAAAAGAGAATAAAGACACAACTATTAATAATTTTGAAGAATCTTACGTTACTCCAGAAGAAGAAATTTTTGTTTCTGAACACAAAGAAAGTAAAGAGATTGAAGGAAATGTTAAATTACCTGCAATGAAAATTCTTGGACAGATACATAAAACTTTTTTTATCGCTGAAACTTCTGGTGGAATGTTATTAATTGATCAGCATGTTGTTCAAGAACGAGTATTATATGAACAGTTCATGCAACAACTAATGAATAAACATGTTAGAGTACAAACTCTATTGAAGGGAGAAGTGTTGGAGTTTTCTCCGAGTGAAAAAGTTCTGTTAATAGATAATTTAGAGCGATTAAACAACCTTGGATTTCAATTAGAAGAGTTTGGAGGGAACACTTTCGTTCTTAAAACAATACCAACATTATTTGGTAGGCTACAACCAAAGGAGTTATTGTATGAAGTGTTATCAAAATTAAAAGAAGGAAAAAATAAACTAGAAGAGATTCAAGAAGAAATTATTACGAGAATGTCTTGCCGTGCATCTGTTAAAGCAGGAGATGTGATGACTATTCCCCAAATTGAAAAATTATTAAAGGAATTAAGTGAAACTCAACTTCCTTACACTTGTCCACATGGCAGAGCAGTTTTGATTAAAATTAATGTTGATGAGTTAGAAAAGAAATTCAAAAGGAAATAATTTAAATTAAATTAAAAAAAGAAAAAATAATGGAATGTTCACAATGTGGTGTTTGCTGTAAACTGTTTGTAATTAATTTGAATGAACAAGAATATAATTCTAAAGAATACAAAACTATCTTTGAAAGTTTTGGCCATGTTTCGGATTTCAAAGAAGCAGAAATGATTGGAGCTAATTTATTGATGCAAAAAGAAGATGGAGAGACGTGCATATATTTAGAAGAAAAAAAATGTTCAATACATGAAAGAAGGCCACAAGCATGCAGAAAGTTTTATTGTGCTTCTAAAGAGGAGTGGTGTCAAGACATGGTTAGAAGAATTAATGATTACAAAGAAAAAGCAAAAAAATAGGGATGAAATTATTTAATTAAACGTTTAACTTTCTCAACTAATTCCGGTGGGATGTAATGATGGATAGTAACATTATAACTCTCTTCCCATTTCCCTGTTTTTTTAACGAATTTTTTATGACCTAGTTTATGTGCAATTCCTGTAAAAAGTTCTTTAACTTCTGTTTTATTAGCAAAATTATGTTCTTTAAGAAATTCTTGTGTTTTCAATGTTGCATAATATGAACGAACTATATGAGGATAGAACTCCTTTCCACAATATTGTTTAAACGCTTTCTTAAAATGCACATCACTAAGAGGATGTCCGGTTTTTTTATTAATGAAAATAAAGTCAGACTTTTTTAATGGTTTAAGAAGAGCGTTAAGTTTCTTAATGTAAGCAGTAGGAAATTTTTCTATGATAGTGTTGGGTACACCATCCTTACCAATATAATTAAAAGTAACTTGCCTACCTTCAATTTTAAGATCACCTTTCTTTAGCGTAGTTAAACCCTTATGTCCATGTGCAAGATAATATATTTCATTTCCAACCCGCATCATTGTTTTTAACAGTGTGTACATTGGTAAGGCCAAATCATCTTTACTAAGGGCATTAGTAACGTTTCGTTGCAATTTTGGATAATACTTACTAAATTCTTTTACAACACAATATTTTTTCTTTCTGTATTGTTCTTTCTTTTCTAAAGTATAAACATAAGAATAAGTCCCTCCCGGATTTTTATACAAGACATCCCAATGTGCATGAGACCCTTGATCATGAATTGTAAGTTGATCTGCAAATAATGAGAAGGCCTTATCTAACTTTTTTTCATTAGGAAGAACATTAATTCTTGCTCCTTGACATTTCTGATCTGGAGAAAGTTGGCCTTTAAGAAAATCAGGATTCTTTTTATCAACTAAAATGGCGAAGGAGTTATTTTTCTTGAACAAAGAGATTATAGATTGAGCGTTAGGGAATGTTTTCTTTGAGAGTTTCCAAGAAGACTTAGTTTTTTCATATACTTTAAGATCTTTAGATTTAATTCTTAGTGTACCTGGAAGTATTGGTTTTAGAACTGGTTTTATTACTACTTTACTCCCTCTTTTAGCCATAATATCTTAAATACAAGTTATAATTAAAAACCTTTTGATTTTAGAGAATAACTAATAGCAATTTAAACGATACTTTTAATAATAAAAGCAGCATTGGCATATTAAAAGAGATGATATGCTTAGAAAATAAAAATCCCAATTGTAGCAAGCTGTAGGGGATTTTTTAATCTTGCCTTAATTTAATACCGATGCAAGCATCGAAGTATTAAATCCAGCAAGAAAGAAAACTATCTTTTTTTTTGCGAGGTTTGAAACATTATGAAATTCCATACTTTTACTTTAGATCCTTTTCAGGAACAATCAATTAATGCAATTGAAAACAATTATTCAGTAGTAGTTTCTGCTCCAACGGGGAGCGGGAAGACATTAATTGCAGAATATATTATTGATAAACATAAGGATGATAATAAAAGAATCATTTATACTGCCCCAATAAAAGCATTATCTAATCAAAAATATCGTGATTTCTCAAAAGAATACGGAGAAGAGAAAGTTGGATTGATGACAGGGGATATAGTAATTAATCCACATGCCAAAATTCTGATAATGACCACAGAGATTTACAGAAATATGGCTGTAAGTAAAGATGATGAACTAAAAAATATTGCTTATGTGATTTTTGACGAGATCCATTATATTAATGATATTGAAAGAGGATATGTTTGGGAAGAATCTATCATTTACAGTTCTGAGAAAGTAAGGTTTCTTTGTTTATCTGCAACAATTCCAAACGCAGTAGAGTTTAGTAATTGGATTCAGGCAATTAAAAAACACAATGTTAAAACAGTAGTTGCTACAAAAAGAAATGTGCCATTACAAAAATCATTCTATGATTCAGAACTTGGACTTACTACGTTAGAAAAGATTAGACAGGCTAAGCAAGTTCCACATTATGATGATGTTTTTAGAAAAAAAGGGAAAGGAAAAAAAAGAAGAAGGGAAAAATTCCCTCCACCAAATCATGTTGAACTATTAAGAGCATTAGGGAAAGACAAACTTCCTTGTTTATATTTTAACTTTTCTCGTCGTGCATGTCAAGAGAAAGCATTACAACTAGCAAGATCAGGGATGTTTGAACAAAACCCTGAGATCGTCCAATTTATCACCGAAAAATTAAGGAAAGCACCTTTTGATATTAACAAACTAAAATCCACACAAACACTAAAAGAAACATTACAAAGAGGAGTAGGATTTCATCACGCTGGACTTCTTCCTGTATTAAAAGAGATTGTTGAAGAACTGTTTACGCAAGGTAAACTTAAAGTGTTATTTGTTACAGAAACTTTTGCAGTAGGAATTAATATGCCGGCTAAGACTGTTTGTTTTGATAGTTTAAGGAAATTTGATGGACGTAGTTTTAGAAATTTAAATACAAAAGAATTTTTTCAGATAGCAGGAAGAGCAGGAAGAAGAGGAATTGATACAATTGGTTATGTTGTCGTTTCAATATATCGTCCAACATTTCATATTGGTGAGGTTAAATCCATTACTACAAAAGATGTTGATCCAATAAAATCACAATTTAAATTATCAATTAATAGTGTGTTAAATTTAATTGACCAACACACTGAAGAGGAGATTGAACATATTTTAAGATTAAGTTTTTATTCCTACCAAAAATTTGGTAAGGATTATGATAAAGTTCCAACAAAAATTCTTCTTGCTCGTTATAATAGTATTATTAAAAAATTAAAAAAATATTATTATTTAGAAGAAAAGAAATTAACAAGCAAAGGAAAATTCTCTTCAAAAGTTTATTCTGATGAGATTACACTTGGAGAAATTTTTGCAACAGATTTTGTTGATAAACTTGATGAATATCAAATCTTATTATTATTGGCTGCAATAGTTTATGAACATAGAGAAACTACTGAGATTAAAAGAGAATACAAAAATGAACCTTATCAGAAATTAGTTAACCTAATTAGTAAAGAAGACTGGCTGGGAAGGGAAAAGAAATTTTTAAACCTTAGCAAAGTTACGGCATTTGTAAATCCAGCATATAATGGTAAAACTTTCTTTGATGTTTTATTATTAACAAGTTTGTTAGAGGGAGATGTAATAAGAATTTATGCCCAAATTCTGGATAGGATAGGACAAGTTAAAAAAGCTGCAATACAATCCGAAACAATTACAAAATTGGAGAACTGTCAGGGAATAATTGAAAAAATTCTTGAAGGTATCTGGTTAGTTTAGAGGTAGAAATCTTTATATAACGTTAGAGTTTAATTATTAATAATATGGGTAGCACTCCAATTCCAAGATCAATCATTAGGTACAGTGGGCTTTTTGATTTTGATGGACTTTATTCTTCAATTATTGATTGGTGCAAAAATCAAGGATTTATGTGGCATGAAATGGATTACAAACATAAAGTTCCAGGTCCAGAAGGAGCAGAGCAAGAATGGGTTTGGAAAATGTCTAAAACTGTTAATGATTACATCAAGTTTGATTACAGTTTAAAAGTACATCTGTGGGACATGCAAGAGGTTGAAGTTGAGATTAATGGAAAAAAGAAGACTTTAACAAAAGGAAGAATCTACATGTGGATTGATGGAAACATGACTGATGATTGGCAAAAAAGGTTCAAAGGTGGACGGTTTAGAGAATGGATGGGAAAAATGTACACTATCGCAAAGGATGCAGAACTTTCTGGTTATTGGGACACCATACAATATAGGGCCCTTGCTTTAAATGCGTTAATTAAAAAATATTTTGATATGCAAGGAAAATATAATACTTATAAATTATATTTGAAAGAAAATTAGCTTAATTTTTTTTGTTTATAAAATTTCTAAAAATAAAATTGAAAAAAGAATACTAAACACAGTCTTGCGAGCATGGTAGTTTCACGATCCCCGAAGGACCAACCACGTGGCTTTTCTAGGCCAAACTTCCAGCGCTTACGCACCGTGTTTAGTAATGTTTAGAAATCCTAAATACTATATAAAGATTTCTCACTACTAGTTTTGGATAAAATTTATATAAATAGAGTGGAATTTTCCTAAATATGACATTATACCTTATTGGAATCGGACTTAATAATGAAAAAGACATTACAGTACATGGCCTAGAATCTGTAAAAAAATGTGAAAAAGTATACTTAGAAGGATATACTTCATTATTACAAGTTTCTAAAGAAAAGTTAGAAGAGTTTTATGGCAAGAAAATTATTCTTGCAAATAGGGAAATGACTGAACAAGGTGATGAAGAAATTGTTTCTGAAGCATTATCAAAAGACGTTGCATTCTTAATTATTGGCGATGTTTTTTCAGCAACAACACATATTCAATTGTTTAAATTAGCCAAAGAAAAAAATGTAAAGGTAGAAGTTATTAACAATGCATCTGTTTTAAATGCAGTTGGAATTGTTGGATTGGAATTATACAAATATGGAAAAATAACTTCAATTCCGTTTATTGAAGACCATCCACAATTAGAAACACCCTATAATGTCTTTAAAGACAATTCATCCTTAGGATTACACACACTCTTTTTACTTGATTTAAAGCCAGAACTGAAGAGATTCATGACCGTTAATAATGCTTTAGAGATTTTACAGAAAATTGAAGCACGTAAAAAAGAAAATTGGATTTCTGATGAAACATTAGTTATTGGTTGTGCTCGTCTTGGATGTAATGATTTTATTATTAAATCTGGAAAACTTTCTGAGATTAAGAAATTTGATTTTAAAGGACCATTACACTGTTTAATTATTCCAGGAAAAATGCATTTTGTAGAAAAAGAAATGTTAGAGATGTGGAAATAAATTAAGGCCACAAATCTCTATCTGAAATATCTTTAGGACTTCTTAAATAGGCTAACACGGCAGGAGTATAACCCATCTCTTCTAATGGTGGAGTAGGAGTTTGATCTCCTCTAGCCACCCTTGATTTTTCTAAGTGGTCTCTATCATTAAAAACACCTTCTCCCACAACATAAAGTGGAGTTTTTGACACAAGTAAAGCTAAATGAGGTTGCTCTATATCATCATTAGCCGCACCATCATTTGTTTTTATAATCGGAACTATCTTTTTATTAGTATGAATCATTTTATATCTCCAAACATCAATAGAATCACCAGGTTTCGTCCAAATATAGTAGTGATTTAAAAAGATTTGCTAAATAAACATATGTGGCATAGCGATTAACTATTTATCTAAGTTATCTTTTTAGAGATTATGAATGAAAAGCAGCTGATTAAAATTTCTTTAACAGTTACATTACTAGGATTATTAACTTTATTCTTTTATGCAGATAATTTTAATTTAAGAGTCATTGAGAATGTTGACCAAGGAAAGGTAGAAGAAACAGTCAAGATACAGGGTGAGATTACAAAATTAAGTTTTCAAGATAAAGTTGCATTTATAGAAATTGAAGGACAACAGGTCATTAAAACAGAGATTGTACTATTTAATGATAGAGAGATTTATCTTAAAGAAGGAGATTTTGTCCAGATAATTGGAGAAGTGGAAGAATATAATAATAAAAAAGAAATAATTGCTAACAAAATTGTTAAGAAATAATCTTATCTAAGGGGATAGTAAAATAAAATCTTGTCCCGGATTGTTTTTGTTTTATCGGGGATTCTACTTGAATTGTTCCACCATACATCTCAACTTCGGATTTAACAATTGCTAATCCTTGACCAGAACCATTACCCCAAACAATTTGAGAATCTCCATTAGGTGTACTGGTAGAAAAGCCAGGTTGAAAAATTTGCTCTAAATTTTGTTCTGGAATACCAATACCATTATCTTCAACATAAAAAAAATATGAACCACTCTTTTGTTCCATTAAACCAGCAGTTATCCTTGTTGCCCCAGAATGAGTTATAGCATTACCAAGAAGATTATCAATACATCTCATATAAGGGACAGAAGTTACAAGCTCATAACTATAAGTACCATCAACAAACTCAATACCCTTTTGTTGTAAAATGTTAAGATACATAGAACAAAAAAGTCTAAGATGAGTAGAGAAATTAAATTCTCGAGGCATTTCTCCAACATTAAGAGTGTATGCCGCTAGTTGAGCATAAATTCTTTGACCAGATAAAACAAAATCAAGATCGTCATTATGAGCTGATTCTAATGAAGTAGGTGGAGCAGTTAAAACTGCATTATGAGCTATCACTAGATTGTCTCTTACTTCAGAAAAAGGAGTAGTGTAAAGTTCCGTTAAAAATCCAGATAATTTCTCTGCTCCATTTTTAAGATGATTTGCCCATTCAGAAACTTCTGGAGGCAGACCAGGATTGTCTTCAACAAGTAGTTCACTGAAACCAACAATTGTTCTTAATGGAGCTCGTAAATCATGAACTAATTGTCTTAAAGCAAGATCTTTTTCTTCTGGATCTAAATTATCTAATCGTTCAACTAAAGTAACCATAAAGAAATAAGAAAGTTAAATTTTATTTAAACCCTTGGCCTTGAAATGTAGAAACGGGAGCATTACTAGGATTTTTTAAAGTTTCAAAAGCTTCATGAATTTCATCTTCGTCCCAACCTGTTTGTTCAGAAAGGATTTTATGAATTGCAGAATCGCTCGTTCCCATTTGTCTTTCTTTACCAATCCACTCTACAAGTTCATCATGATTATAAGCTAATTTTTTTGGTTTAGTAAAATGTGCAATTAAAAGAATTGCAATTATAATTACTACTAGAATTATCAAAGCAATTAAAGTATAATTCCCGTACTTATCCCAGAATTGTTTAAAGCCTGCTGGTTCTTGAACTTCAGGATTAGGATAATCTGGAGGAAGTAAAGTGTTTGAAACAAAAGCAGGTGCTGGTCCGGAATCTCCTTGATTACAACTTTTTTGAGGTAATGGTTTAACAAATGTTGTTCCACATGCATGTTGATCTACACAAGTTCTCTTCTCAACATTGTTAGTACATCCACCCCACAAAGAACAGGTCCAAGATTCTTGACATTGTGGACAAGATTGAACTTCAACTTTACTTTTTTTACAATTTTTCTCATCATAACAACTTCTTTCTTGTTGTAATGAAGCATTACAAAGTGACCAAGTTGAACAAACCCATTTTGGAGCACAATATGAACCACCGCCACCGCCTGATGGAGATGTTGCAGGAGGAGGAGTTGGAGTTGGATCCGCAGCAGTACAGCTAAGAGAGTCAACACATATTTCTTTATTTACTGCACCATTAGTACAACTAACTTTCAATAAATACTTTCCATTATAGTTATCGGATTGAGTGTTGTAAATAGTACTCCATGCATTAGAACCACTTTTAATATCTACAACTTCATCATTAGATATAACTTTCAAAATAGAATTTCCAGTACATTCAGTTATTGTAATAGTAACTAAATCGGGGGTAGTGTAATCTGTTTTATCAGTATTTACATTGACTGCTAAAGCTATTGATAAAGATAATAAAAAAGTAATTAAATAAATAGTTGCCTTATTCATTTGCATAGCCTACCTTTAATTCCCCATACACGGTTTGTCCTTGATCCGGGAGTGTATCATAAACAAATACACTTTTATTCAAAACTTGGCCTGTATAAGGAACATTAACAATGTAAGTTTGGTCAGCAATTAGTCCATTTTCAATTTTTTCATTTTTAATGACCACTTGTTTACTATTGTTTCCATAAAGAACAGTATAAACTGTAACTTCTTTTCCAGCAAATGATTCCAATGCAGTTATTTTAGTTTTGTAAACGTTAGCTACAGTGGCTAATTCTGTTACTGAAACCTTACCTGAAGAAGGAGGTGTTGATTGATCAAACAGTCCAATTAATGTGTCTGCAAGAACAATTATACCATTAATTGCTTCTTTTGGTTTAGTCAAGGAAGTCAAATTACAATTAGCATATTGTGTTTCAAATGGAGCCAAAGCAGTAATGAATGTTTGAAGGTTACCTTGATGATAAGTTAAGTTACCTTTAATCTGGGACAGATTTACAGCAGGCAACAATAATTTTTCATTAATTGTTTCATTAATTCCCATAATATAGAATATAGATTCCGGAACCGTATCATCGTACGGTGCTGCGACCGAAGGAGTAGAGTTTATCCAACTATCTACAGCATTCTCAAAATCAGCCTGATTACAAGATAGATCTGCTGCAACTACACTAAGATATCCTGAATTCCAAGTTGAGAAAAGATTAGAGTTATCAGCTAAACTGTAAACTATGGAATTTTCAAATTTTAAAGGAGTACCGTCTGAAAGAATTTTTGTTGTAAAAGTGATGTTTGCTAAAGTAACTAATCCCTTAAGTGCATTATCACACTGCTCATCTACGCATAAACCAGCATAAGTAAAAGTTATTTTTCCTGGAACTGCACAAGAGACGTTCCGAATAACAGAAAAATCCAATGATTTCTCTGGAACAATAAAATGTTTATCAACTTCTTTAAAGACACTATCAAGATGAACTTTATCTCCACAAACTTTTGCACTATTTAAATTTAGTTCGAAAACAGTTGAATTATATCCCAATGTAAATTCAAAAGCAACCGATTGATGTTCATCTTTTTCCATCTTTACCATGATTGGGATGGAAACAGAATCTCCAAGAGCAACATCCCCACCATCAATATCAGCACTAACCATAATTCCAGCCGCTCCTGCTCCAGGAGTTACGAAAATAGCTTCACCAACAAAACGGTCTGAGAAAAATAATAATGCAGCTAAAGCTATCAACGCAATAATTGTGATGATTACAATGATTAATGTTTTGTTAGCCTCACCTTGATTAGCCGTAGGGTGCGCTTCCCAAGTATGTGGGGGAAGAGCTTTTCTTTTCCTACCTATTCTTCTCACTTTCATTTTATTGGTTTTATCTTTCATTTTATTATTGGAAATATGCCTTCAATGCTTTTGCAACTTGAGAAACTTTTTGTAAATTGTCTGCTCCTTGAGTATATCCTGGAGTACCAACGCAATTTGTTCCTTCTAAAACACAACTGATTCTTGCCTTAAGTGTATCTAATGGAGCCGTACCACCAGCAGCAACACAAGACCCTGCTTTGTTACACAATTCTCCATCAGCACAACCAAGAGCTGTATTGGGATCATCAACTAAAATATCATTTGTACAAATTTTTGCATCAGCACAAGCGGTAGCTACAACAGGAGTACAAGTTGCAGGAGGGACTTCACAATTTCCTGTTGCAACATTACAAGTACCTGCAGAACAATCACTATCAACTAAACATTCAACACATTTTTCTAATGTAGCTGAGCATAATTGTTGAGTAGTTGCAGTGAAAGCACATTGAGTGACTGAGCCAGAGGGTCCAGTACCTTCATCATTACATTTTTTATAATATACACTTTGATAACATTCATAAAAATCTCCTGGAGTACAAGTTGGAGCAGCAGTTGTAGTGATTTGAACAGAATTAACAATATTATTCGCAAAAGTAATAACATCATAGTTAACTGCATCCATAGTATTTGCCGGATCTATTGTAAAAACAAACTGGCCAGCGCCAGCAGTTTTAGAGGTAAATGTTAGTGTTGCAATTTTTGTAGTACTAGCACCAGTAAATTTATCTTGGTCATCAATAACTAATTTATTGGTTGCAGGATCATAGCTTGCCTTAAAAGCACAAGCTTCTCCTGCACAAACAGGAAGACCAGTAATTTTTACATCATTCTCAAAAGTACTTGGTATACTCAATTTTCCTCCAAGAAGCAATATACTTTGTGAATCTGTAAAGGAAAGGTCACAAGAAACATCGTTTCCAGCAACTACAGAAGTTTCAGCACAATCTAATTTTAGATCTAATGCAAAAGCCGACGTTGCAAATAAGATTAAGATCATCATTGTTATAACAATAAATTTACTTTTCATTTTCTTTACCTCTTTTTGTTATTAAGATATAGTACAAGCATCTTGCGTACCAGATTTTTTAAATTCTATCAGTTTACCATTAGCAAAAAGTTTAATTTTTAATGCATCGGCATCATTAACAACCACATTACAATCGACGTCTGCAATAGGAATTCCGTTTGCTGAACAAACATCTTGTGTTCCAGATTTTTTAAATTCTGTAATTTTGCTGTTAGCAAAAAGTTTAACCTTTAATGCATCAGCATCGTTAA
>Ga0233431_1004133_pt1 | contig 16072 bp, 13 predicted proteins | sample SI_118_April2016_FD_179867 | JGI IMG/M metagenome (GOLD analysis project Ga0233431, IMG submission 179867) | Seawater microbial communities from Saanich Inlet, British Columbia, Canada - SI_118_April2016_200_MG | ecosystem: Environmental > Aquatic > Marine > Inlet | place: Canada: British...
CGATTCGAGAAGTATCCGAAAGGGTGAGGTGCTGTTTGCGATCCGCGGGGATAATTATGACGGCTTTGACTATGTTGATGACGCTCATGGAGCCGGGGCGCTTTTTTCCATTGTGAATGAGGATTCCGCGAAAGGAAAACGCCTGACATCGCCGCATGGAACGGTGAGGGATACTGTAAAAGCGCTCGGAGATACGGCTGCGGATTACAGGTCGATGTTTGGCGGTACCGTTATTGCGGTCACGGGTACGAACGGAAAAACCACGGTCAAGGAGATGCTTTTAAATATTTTGGGAGCACGCTTTTCGGCGCACGGGACGAAGGGGAATTTTAACAATCACATCGGTCTTCCGCTTTCGGTTTTCGGGCTTGAGCCGAAACATGACTGTGCGGTGTTTGAGCTTGGGATGAACGCTCCCGGGGAAATTGCGTATCTCGGTGAAATTGCGAAACCTGATATCGGCGTGATCCTTAATGCCGGACAGGGACATATCGGATTTTTTCAAAATGTAGACGAGATCGCCGATGCGAAAATGGAGCTTTTGGGCTCTATCAGGGACGGCGGAGTCGCGGTAGTCAACGGCGACGACGAACTGCTTATACAGCGTACCGAAAGAGCTCATACGAACGTGGTGACATTCGGAATACACGGTGATCACGACTATAAAGCGGAAAATATTGTATTACGTGAAGACGGATGTGCACGTTTCACGGTAAATGGCAACAGTGTTGATCTGATGATTCAGGGTATTCATAATGTTTACAATGCACTCGCGGCATATGCGGTTGGAGGAATTCTCAATATGGATGGTGTATCGGTTGCGCAGCAATTTAAAAGAGTAAAAGCCCCGAAAATGCGTATGGAAAGATTCATGAAAAACGGAATACATTTTGTGAACGATACGTACAATGCAAATCCTGTTTCGATGAAAGTTGCGGCGGAAATTATTCGTTTCATGCATAATGAAAGAAAAATTGCGGTGCTGGGAGATATGCTCGAACTCGGTAACGAAGCGGTTGAGCTGCATGAGGAAATCGGAGAGCTTTACGGTGAACTCGGCCTTGAATGGCTGTGTTTGATCGGCGAGTATGCAGACGTTTACAAAGAAGCCGCGGTCAGAGGCGGAATGAGTTCCGGAAAAATAAAAATATTTTCCGATAACGATTCGGTGACCGAATTCCTTAACGGTGTCAAACAAACCGGTGATGTGATCTTTGCAAAAGGGTCCCGTGCGCTTAAACTTGAACAAATTATAGATGCCGTAAGCGGAGGCAACTGATGTTTTATCACTTATTTGTGCCACTTATTAAATATGTATCGGCATTTAACATTTTCCGCTACATAACGTTCCGTGCCGGCTACGGAATGATGACTGCGCTGCTGATCTCATTTGTATGCGGTCCGATGCTGATCAAAGCGCTGAAAAAGTGGCAGATTAAAGAAACGATCCGGAATGACGGCCCTGAAAGCCATCTTGCGAAAGAGGGCACAGTCAGCATGGGCGGACTTATCGTTCTTGCGGGCATCATTATTCCGACCGTACTGTGGTCTCGGCTCGATAATCCGTATGTTCTTTTGGCGCTGTTTGCGACCGTATGGATGGGGACTGTCGGATTTGTTGACGATTACCTGAAAATCAAGCGGCGCATGCCGAAAGGGCTCGTCGCAAAATACAAACTTGCCGGTCAGATCGTTCTGGGTGTCATACTCGGAAGCTATCTGTATTTCTATAGCAATAACGATCAAAATGCTGTTTTGACAATGATCCCGTTTCTGAAAAACAACTATCTCGATTATTCCAGCTGGATTGTCTATATAACGGTAATTACCATTGTGATAACCGCGACAACGAATGCGGTGAACCTGACGGACGGCCTGGACGGCCTTGCGATCGGTCTTGTGGCGATTGCTTCGGGGACGTTTGCGATCATCTGCTACCTTGTTGGACGTGTGACAACAGCCGAATATCTCGGAGTGTTATACATCGGCGAATGCAGCGAGCTTACGGTATTTTGCCTATCCATAACGGGCGCGTCACTGGGATTTCTGTGGTATAATTTTCATCCCGCGAAAATATTTATGGGCGATACCGGATCTCTTGCACTTGGGGGAGCGCTCGGAACGATCGCGATACTGAGCAAAACCGAAATCCTGCTGATCATTATCGGCGGTGTTTTTGTGATCGAGGTGCTGTCTGTGATTATTCAGGTCGGATCTTTCAAAATGAGAGGCAAAAGAGTATTCAAAATGGCGCCGATCCATCATCATTTCGAGCTGAAAGGAATGGCTGAGGAATTGGTTGTGGTGAGATTCTGGATCATCGGATTTCTTTTGTCAATTGTTGCGCTGACAACGCTGAAAATGCGATAAGATTTATGTAAACGCATAAATTGGAACGTGTCAAAGATAGGGCGGAGTATTTATGCAAGACGAACAAAAAATAGATTTCTGGCTTCTGACAGTTACACTGATTCTTGCGGGGATCGGGCTTGTGATGGTATACAGCTCAAGCATGTATCTTTCGATGGAAAAGTTCGGATCGGGAACGAATTATTTCAAAAAGCAGGCAATTCATATCGCGATCGGATTTGCGGCAATGATGATCTTTACAAAGTTGAATTACAGAGGATTTGCGAAATTCGGGAAATTTTTCCTCATTTCGGGGTTGGGACTGTTGGGCGTTCTGCTCATCAGCAATCAGATCAACGACGTTGGCGTCAACAGATGGCTGCGTATCGGCGGTTTTTCGTTTCAGCCTTCCGAGATAATGAAGATTATTCTGATCATTTTTTTGGCGGATTCCATTTCACGTATGGGAGAAAATGTCCGGTCCTTCAAAGAAGGATTTATGCCGCTTACGGGAGTGATACTTCTTTCGTTCGCGCTTGTGTTTTTACAGCCCGATCTCGGTATTGCGAGCCTGCTTCTGTTCATCGGCTTTTATCTGTTGTTTGTCGGACGGGCGAAGATCGTTCATTTGCTTATGATTATAACGCCGGCTGTTGTTTCAATCGTGTTCATGGTAAAAAATGTCCCGTATATGAAAAAAAGGTGGATAGAATTTATTGATCCGGAAATGGCCTATCAGATCAAACAGTCAATCATAAGTATCGGGAGCGGAGGACTCTTCGGTGTCGGCCTCGGGAACAGTTCGCAAAAATACTATTTCCTTCCCGAACTGCATACTGATTTCGTTTTTTCCATATTTGCGGAAGAACTCGGATTTCTCGGCGCAAGCGTGCTTTTGATTCTCACGTTCATGTATGTGAAACGGGGACTCAAAATTGCGAATCAGGCGCCGGATATATTCGGATTTCTTCTCGCGTCCGGTCTCACCATGATGATCGGGATACAGGTTTTCGTAAATATCGGTGTGGCGGTGAGACTCCTGCCGACAACCGGAATGACGCTGCCGTTTATTTCTTACGGAGGTTCGTCGATCGTAACGTCATTTGTTGCGACCGGAATATTGCTGAATATTTCCAAACAGGGAAATTATGAGATGAAACTATCGAGAGTTTTCGGTTCGCGGAGCTTCAGAAAGGTCTGGACGTGAGGATACTTTTTACCGGCGGAGGGACAGGCGGACATCTATATCCTGCAATAGCTGTCGCGAGGGAGATCGAAGCGCGCCGTCCGGAGACAAAGATCATGTTTATAATCGGGAACCGGGACATCGAAAAACAAATAATCGGGAATGCGGGATACTCATTTGACACAGTACCGGTAGCGGGGCTTCCGAGAAAGCTCACACCGAAGATAGTGACATTTATTATTAAACTTAAACTTTCGGTAATGAAATCTATGATGATACTGAGAAAATTCAAACCATCGGTGATACTTGCAACAGGAGGATATGTTTCCGGTCCGCCGGTGATTGCGGGTCGTCTCATGAGAATTCCGGTGTGCATCCAGGAGCAGAACTCATTTCCCGGAATTACCACGAAGAAACTTGCGCGGTTTTCGGATACGGTGTTTCTCGGATTTAAAGATGCCGGGCGTTTTTTCAGCCGGAATGTGAAAACAATCGTGACCGGAAATCCTGTCCGCGCGGAACTGCTTGACACGATCACGGAAGATTCCTCGGCAGAATTCGGGCTCGATCCGGATCTGAAAACAGTGCTCATTGTCGGCGGAAGCCAGGGATCGGCAATGATGAACGCCGGAATGAGCGAAATTGCGGGTGAGCTTGCAGACAATGATATTCAGATACTCTGGCAAACCGGCGCGGGGGAATTCGGCACATGGGAACATCTGAGCGATTATTCGGCGGAGAAAATTAAGATAGTGCCCTACCTCGACAATATGGGCGCGGCATATTCGGCGGCGGATGTTATTGTGTCTCGGGCAGGAGCGATGGCGGTTGCGGAAATAGCGGCATGCGGAATTCCGGCAATATTCATACCCCTCGCCACAGCTGCGGAAAATCATCAGGAGTATAATGCCTCGTCGCTTGTAAGCAAAGGCGCGGCGGTAATGATTACGGAAAAAGAGTTTATGCCGGAAAAGTTAAAATCGGAAATTATGGGGATTTTGAATGACCCCGAAAAATGCGCGGACATGAAAGAAAAATTGTCACATTTCGGCAGAACCGATGCCGCCGGAGTCATCGCGGAAACAATCATCGAACAATACGGAAATTAATATGTTATTAGGGCCATTGACAAAAAAAGTTAAAAACATCCATATGATCGGTATCGGCGGATCGGGTATGAACGGCATCGCAGAAATTCTTCTGAACCTCGGATTTATGGTTTCGGGTTCGGATTTGAATTCGACAGCGGTAACGAAGCATCTTGAATCTCTCGGTGCAAACATTTTTAAAGGGCATTCTGCGAAAAATGTATCGTCCTGTGACGCTGTTGTATATTCCTCTGCGGTTAAAGATGATAATCCCGAGATCCGCGCTGCGCGGGAACGCAAGATTCCCGTTATCAAACGGCCCGAGATGCTTGCAGAGCTTATGAGAATGAAATACGGTATCTGCATCGCCGGAACGCACGGCAAGACTTCGACCACGTCGATGGTCGGTCAGGTCCTTACACAGGGTGATATCGATCCGACGATCATAGTCGGCGGTAAAGTAACTGATTTTGGCGGCGGAGCGAAAATCGGTCAAAGTCACTATCTCGTGCTCGAGGCCGATGAATATGACCGCACGTTCCTGAAACTGACGCCTGTAATCGCCGCAGTCACCAACATTGATCTTGAGCATCTGGACTGCTATGAGGATATCGACGACATTAAAGCGGCGTTTGTGAAATTCGTGAATAAAGTGCCGTTCTGGGGTTCTGTCATACTGTGCATCGATAATCTCGGCGTGCAGAGCATTATCCCTGAGATCGAGCGGCGGATCATCACATACGGCGTATCTGCACAGGCGGAGATAAGGGCGGTTAATATCGTATATGAGGGGATCAAAACGACGTTTGACGTTGTAGCGAACGGAAAAGAGATGGGATCTATTACGCTGAATGTACCGGGCACCCACAATGTCAGAAATGCGCTTGCCGCAATTACGATCGCGATGGAGATGGAAATACCGTTCAATATAATTTCGAGTTCGCTCGCCGAATATGTATCGGTCGAACGGAGATTTCAGATTATCGGCGAAAGTTCGGGAATTATGGTTGTCGACGACTATGCCCATCATCCCACAGAGATCATTGCGAGCCTCGAGGGAATTCGAGCTGGATTCGATAAACGCATCATCGCTATATTTCAGCCGCATCTGTACTCGAGAACCCGCGATTTTTATGAGGATTTCGGGCGCTCTTTCATGGAGACCGATATGCTGTTCGTGACCGATATATTCCCATCGAGGGAGAAACCGATCAAGGGCGTGGCCGGCAGTATGGTTTCGGATGCCGCAGCCGCAGCGGGGCACAGAAGCACGCGTTTTATTCCGGACAGAAATGATCTTATCGAAGCTGTCGCGGAATGTGCCGTGAGCGGGGACATCGTTGTGACATTCGGTGCAGGAGATGTGAATAAGATAGGATATGATTTATTGGATGTTTTCAGGAAACGGGGTTAATACGGTATGGCCATACGAATAAAGAAAAAAGCAAAGAATGAGCCTCGCTGGAAACAAAACAAAGTTTCCACCCGGAAAAAAACTGTGAAAACCGGACGATCGGGACGTTCAGGCACATCCGGAAGCTTTGGGGGAAAATTGAAATTAGGCCGGTACGTTTTCGGAATAATCCTGCTCGCGCTGTGTTATCAGTTTGCGGTTGTTCCGGCAATGGAGCGTACACTGTCGCATAGAATATTTAACATTGCGGTTGTCGATGTGAATGGTGCGGAATATATCGATTCCGAGGAGATATTGAGCGCGGCCGCGATTGAGGTCGGGAAGAATATCTTTGAGGTCGACCTGAGGAAAGTGTCCGAAACGCTTGAAAATCAATTCACCGCAGAGGATTTCACTATTTACAAACGGCTTCCCAATTCAATACGTATAACTGTGAATGAGAAAACACCGGTGGCGCTGCTCAATGTTAAAGAGTTGATCGGTGTGGATAAAAACGGCGTGCCGCTTCCGCATATCGGTGCGGAACTTGCCGAGAATCTGCCCATCCTCACTGGGATAAGCACTATCTCGTCGCTATCGGATTCGACAGTGTCCGAACGGCTCAAAGCAGGCCTTGCGCTGCTTGATAAGATCAAAGATAAGGCGCCTTCGACATATAAACGTATATCTGAAATAAATGTATCGAATATGAACACGCTGGGGATCAGCCTTATTGATAACGGCCTTGAGGTCATTATCGGAAAAAAGGACTGGGTGAGAAAGATCCCTGTGCTCGATAAAGTGATAAATGAAATAACGATGAACAGGGAATCGGTGAAAGCCGTTGATATCAGATTCGGTGAAAAAATTGTCGTTGTTAAATGATATAAAATGACAAGGAATGTTTTATGGGAAAAGATGATATTAAAGTTGGAATTGACGTTGGAACAACAAAGATAGCCGTTGCAATCTCACGAATAGACGATGACGGCAAACCGACAATAATCGGACTGGGAAGCAGTCCGTGCGAAGGGCTGCGGCGCGGAGTTGTTATAAATCTTGAAAAGACGGTGGAGGCGATCACAATCGCTGTGAACGAGGCGGAGCTCATGGCCGGCGCCGAAATAGCAGAAGCGTATGTGGGAATTGCCGGTGATCACATTAAGTCATTGAATTCACATGGTGTTATCGCAGTGTCACGTGTCGATAAAACGATAACTGAAAAGGATATCGACCGTGTCATCGACGCCGCTAAAGCAATTCGGCTTCCCGACGAGCGTGAGATCATACATGTTATCCCGCAGGAATTTATTGTCGACAATCAGAACGGCATTAAAAATCCCCTCGATATCTCCGGCGTTCGGTTAGAGGCCGAGATCCATATTGTAACCGGTGCGATGACAGCGATCAAAAATGTTGTGAAATGCGTGAACCGTGCGGGGATAAATGTTGTAGATATAGTTCTTCAGCCGCTTGCAAGCTCATATGCGGTGCTGAATCGCGACGAAAAAGAGCTCGGATGCGCGCTTCTCGATATCGGCGGCGGAACAAGCGATCTTGCTGTATTTCACGAGGAAGCGATCAGATATACTTCGGTTATCGGGCTCGGCGGAAAGAATGTCACCTCAGACATCGCGATCGGACTTCGGACACCGTATGAAAATGCCGAGGCCATCAAAGTTAAACATGGGTGTGCGTTAAGATCGATGACATCGAAAGATGACACCATTGAAGTTCCCGGCCCGGGTGAAAGAGAGCCGCGTGATGTGTCGCTTGATATTCTGGGAACGATTATCGAGCCGAGGATGGAAGAAATATTCAGCCTTGCAAAGCATGAACTGCAGAATAATGAGTATACAGGGAAGTTAGGCGCCGGAATAGTACTCACAGGCGGCGCTTCGCTTCTGAGAGGGAGTGCCGAGCTTGCCGAGCAGGTGTTTGATATGCCGGTTACGGTTGGATACCCGAAAGGGTTCGGAGGCGGACTCACCGATATAATTAATAATCCGTCATACTCGACAGTTCTCGGTCTCATTATGTATGGGATCGATACAACGGCGACGACAGGACAATTTGTCGATGACGAAAAATTAAAAGTATTTGGCGGAATAGCGAAAAATATAAAAAATTTATTTAAAGATTTCATGTAAAATATTAACCAGGGGGTGAGTTATGAAAATTGAATTTGACATGAACAGTTACTCGTCTGCCAATATAAAAGTTATTGGCGTTGGCGGAGCGGGCGGTAATGCCGTTAACCGAATGATAAGCTCGAAATTGAAAGGTGTCGAGTTTATTGCCGTAAACACTGACAAGCAGGCTCTGAATTTAAATCAGGCGCCGACAAAGATCCAAATAGGCGAAAATCTTACAAAAGGGCTCGGCGCCGGAGGAAATCCCGAGGTCGGATTGAAAGCTGTTGAGGAATCCCGAAATCTGCTTATTGAGGCAATGGAAGGCACCGATATGATTTTCATCACCGCGGGCATGGGTGGTGGAACCGGTACCGGAGCTGCGCCGCTTATTGCCGAGATGGCAAAAGAACTTGAAATCCTGACTGTCGGAGTTGTCACAAAGCCGTTCAATTTCGAGGGCACAAACCGCCAGAGGATTGCTGACAAGGGCCTTGACAGGTTAAAAGAAAATCTTGATACACTCATTTCAGTTCCAAATCAGCGTCTGTTGGCTGTCGTCGGAAAAGATATGCCGTTTACGGAGGCATTTAAAATGGCCGACGATATTCTCCTTCAGGCAACAAAAGGAATATCTGACATTATTAATGTCCCCGGTATTGTGAATGTGGATTTCATGGACGTCCGTACTGTCATGAGTGAAATGGGCGATGCGATCATGGGTACCGGAACTGCATCCGGAGAAAACAGGGGTCAGGAAGCCGCACTGCAGGCGATCAACAGTCCGCTTTTGGAGAATGTATCGATAGCCGGCGCACGCGGTGTTCTCATAAACATCAACGGCGGTTCGAATTTGTCTCTTTATGATATCGATCAGGCGTCGACACTGATAAAAGAGGAAGCCGGAGAAAACGCGAATATTATTTTCGGCGCTGTATCCGATGAAACGCTGAAAGATGATATTAAGGTAACTGTTATTGCAACAGGTTTTAATTCGCCGTCCACAATGATCACCGGTGAAATTGAGCGTGATAAAATCGTTGATTTTCACGATAATGTCAGTATCGGAAAACTGATAGAAGAAACAGCGGAAAATTATGAAATTAACAAGAATACAAATGTTGTTAAAAATGGAAAAGTGATCAGCATAAACAGTGATGATTACGATACTCCGACGTTTATGCGTAATAACGAGGACCTCGATGAGCCGACATTCATGCGCAGACAGGTTGACTAATTCAAAAGTATGATTCCGAAAGATTTAAAAAAGAACAAGTGAAGTGAAATATTGTCCGTGTTATAAAATTTCAGGGACGGCCGTGCTCTCACCCCCATGAGTAGGTATTTCGATACCTATATAGCAAATTGCCGTCCCTGATTAATTTATATATCACGGTTAAAAGTAAAAAAAGCGGTACTCTTTGTATGATAAAAGACAAAAAGTACCGCTTTAAATTAATAAATAACGTATGCTATGCTTTTTCGATTTTCCCGGTTCTCAGGCAGCGTGTGCAGATCTTCATCCGTTTCGCAGCGCCTTTGACTTTCGCACGTACAGAAACAAGGTTCGGTTTGAACACTCTGTTGTTTCTGTTCTTAGCATGACTGACATTATGACCGGTCATACGTTTTTTTCCGCAAATCTCACATTCTCGCGACATTATAAAACCTCCCTGATTTTCTCTAATAAAGACTATCTAATATAATATTTCTTTTTCGATTATAAAAGCATTATTTTTAAATTTATATAAATTAAAATTCGTGCTTGACATATATGGAAATAGCTATTATAATATAAATAGCAATTTACATGATGAATTTAATTCAGCCCGGAGGTTTAATATGGCGTTATTCGATTACAAATGCAAAGAGTGCGGCGATGTTTCTGAGTATCTGGTTTTCTCCGCGGAAGATAAAGTGCAATGCAAAGTATGCGGATCGGAAAAGATGGGAAAACAGATGTCAGGCTTTGCCGTATCCGTTAAAGGCGGCTCAGGCGGCGGTTCCGAGCCCAGCTGTCCATACGGTTCATGCTGCGGCGGGAGCTGCTGATATCCCGTGTCTTACAGCTTTTGGCGTATCCTGGATGACTTTAGAAATTACCCAGGATACGCACTTCTCTCTCAAGAGTTATCCCCGTTTTTTCCAATACTATTTGTTCAAGTTTTTCAATGAGTTTCAGCACATCCCCTGATGTGGCGTTTCCGGTGTTTACGATGAAATTGGCGTGGAACGGTGCCACCTGTGCTCCGCCGATCGTCAATCCTTTGAGTCCAAGCGAATCGATCAGTTCTCCCACACGAATGTTATTTGTATAATCATTTTTGAAAATGCATCCGCACGATGGAAGCTGAAAATGTTTCGAGTCCGTGCGGTTCGCATCTATCTCACCCATTCTTTTTTTTATGGCTGATGGATCTCCGTCCTCCCATTTTAGAGAGGCCTCGCAAAAGAGCCATCCTTCGCTTGACAGGCTGTTGAATTTGTATTCAAAAACAATTTCATTTGCGGTAAATGTCTTGAATCCGTTGTCCGGATGTACTGCAGAAAGATTTATCAGCACCTCCGAGATATTGATATTGTCGTATCTCGCATTTCCGGCCAAAGCTCCGCCGATCGTTCCGGGCAGAAGATATAAAAATTCGAGTCCGGTCATGGAATTATCGAGCGCGATTTCGGCAATGTCGGATGATTTCATTCCCGCGCCGCATACGATATGATCGGGAAATCGTTCGGATGAATTCATCTTGACCGTAAGGATAGCAGCACCGTTGAAATATCCCTCGCCCACAAGAACATTCGATCCGCCGCCAAGAATATAGTAATCGGTTCCGGATACCGACAGTTTATCCAGAAGCTCGAGAAGTTCACCGGAATTGCGCGGGAAATATGCTTCTCGTGCAACTCCGCCGATCTTATAATGGGTAAATGGAGCAATTAAAACATTTTTTTCAGGTTGTATCATCGTTTCCCAAACAGGTCAAAGTATATAGTTATTAAAAAAATCATTCGCGGATCGTGGGGTCGAGTATGTCCCTGAGACCGTCACCTAAAAGGTTGAACCCCATAATTGTAAAAAACAGCGCACATCCCGAGAATATATATATCCACGGTTTGGACGCGGTTGCAAGATACGCCTGCCCTTCGGTGATCATGCGTCCCCAGGAGGGGATATGCGGCTCTGCACCCAAACCAAGAAACGACAGCCATGCTTCGGTAAGGATATTTCCGGCAATTCCCAAGGTCAAAGCAACGATCACCGGAGCGAACGCGTTGGGAAGAATGTGACGGATCAGAATTCTTTTCCATCCGAAACCAAGAGCAAGCGATGCAAGAACATACTCATCGTTTTTAATTTCAATCACCCGCGCACGAACAAGCCTTGCAATAGTGGTCCATCCTATGAGTCCGAGAACGATAAATATTTTATTGACAGATGGGTTTTCAAATATCGCCATGACTGCGAGTGCAAGAAGAGCTGCGGGGAGTGCCATGAAAATATCGGTCGTCCGCATAATTATCGTATCGGTAATACCGCCGAAATATCCGGAAAGCGAGCCGAGCACAATTCCGATCAGCGATGAAATTGTCATAGCGATAATGCCGACCTTAAGTGAAATCCTCGAACCGTATATGACCCGAGAGAAAATATCGCGGCCGAGGCTGTCGGTCCCGAAGGGATTGTGAAGTGAAGGAGACAGCTCTTTTTTATCGAGATCGACAACATAATCGTATGGATTTTCAGTAGCTATCAGCGGCGAAAACATCGCACACAACAAAAACACCCCAACAATGACAAGCCCGATAACCGCATTTCGGGTCCGCAAAACTGATTTCATAAATGAAGGCCTGTCGTCTGAGGATTTTATAGCGTTGACTCCCTGTTATCTAAAAAACGGCCGGTACAGCGTCCGGTGGGGTAATTCACACTTTGCGTTAGTAATGTAAGGTTTTTCTAATTATACATCATTAACCATATAAATGTAAATATAAATATTTATCGCGTTTCAAGTGTGCAATTTTAGTGGGTTTTATATGCAAAATAGGACTGGTCATAAATGGTAACCAATATGTGCCCAATTATGTATGGTTGCGTTTAGCTAAAGATTTGCTCATATTTACCGACAAGAATACTAAGGGGGAAATAATTTTTGTATTATTATAACAAAAAAGGAGAAGTACGATGAAAAAGGTACTAATGATCTTCCTGATGATTGCGGCACTCGTTGCGGTTTCTTTCAACGTTTTCGCAGCGCAGACTGCAGAGCAGTTGGTTTCATTCACTATAGGCGCTTCAAATGAGTTGAGTGTTAGCGGAGCTCCGGGCCTCATGGAAATTTTAGCACCCGCAGCTGGTGAGGATCCTCTTGACGTGACCGATAATAACACATCGATCAGTTACTCGACGAACTCGAGCAACAAGAAAATCACCGGTGACGTTGACCTTGATTTGCCTGCCGGCGTTACATTAGAGGTTCATATCGCATCTCCGGGTGGCGCTCAGGGAATTTCCCAGGGTACTCAGCCTCTTACGATTTCTTCATCTGATCTTGTAACTGGTATTTCGAAAGCTGCTGTTTCTGATGCCACGATTACGTATACACTTAAGGCGACAACCTTAGCCGATGCAGTGGATAACGAAACCAGAACAGTTACGTTCACAATGACTGCAGACTGATTCAAATATCAAATTTAAAAAAAGGGATGGTACTATTACCATCCCTTTTTTTTTATAATTCGACTCAATTCCTAAATAAAATAAGATAAATCAAATAAATATTATTTCGTAAACGTCTAAACTCAATTATTTTCATTTTAATCTGTAAAGAAATTTAAGGGAAGAATGTATGAAAAGAGTCAAAGTGTTTAATTCTATTCTTGTTATGCTTTTATTTGTGCTTATTTTATTTTCCGGCTGTTCCTCTACGGACAGTGTCATCGGTGACAAAAATGATGACGATATTGGTAATGGCAGCGGTCTTGGCGGCGAAGATTCTTCCCGGACGGCTATCGAAACTGTTATCGATTTTGCCATTATTAAACAGGCGACACTGTATGAAGCAATTGGAATAATGTCTGACGATTATTCGGCAGGGTTTATGGAGAATGATTTAAGCTATGAGCAGATAGATAAACTTTTTTCATCACTATACTCTCTTACAGATTACGAGACAGAAGTTGAAACAGCAATTGCTGTCATAGAAAGCGAATCCCTCAGCAAACCTGCACAGGTTGAAGGTATTGAGGGGCTTGGGAACTCCATGCGGAAATTCTTCACATGGGCATCAGGTTCCGGAGTGAGAAGCCGTGACAGAATTCTTACTGTTGCATCGAATATGAGCGAATCACAGAAAACGATGTTGTATAATAATCTTCGACCGGGATGGAAAGAGACTATTAAAGATGAGAACGAATTTTGGCAGAAAATGCAGAACGGTGATTTAGATTATAAGGCGCCGCAGATGTTCAATGATTTTTATCATGTTGCAGATTCGGAATTCGGTGAATTGGCAATAGATAAAGATTTGAAACTTCAGAAAATTGTCGCCCGCGAGGGTGCCGAGGGCGTCAAGGCAGGTGCCGAGCTTATGATCGAGGTTACAAAAGTTGTTGCGCCGTCCACTTCCAAAGGTATGGACCTTGTTGAAAAAGTGGAAGAGTACCGCGAAAAAGCAAACAAAGTTTTTACTGATCCGGTAAATGCTGCCAAAGATGAGATTACGAGCAGAATAGCTGATAAAATCGGATCGTATATTGATGTTGACGGAGCCGTGGACGGCGGTATCATAGGGGAGAGCACTGCTGCCGGCATAAAAGCGGTCAGTGATTTTGCGATCGGTACTGATGATCCCTCGCAGATAGCATCGAAAGGTCTCGACTGGGGAATTGCGCAAATTAAAAAAGCATCCGGCAGTTCTGATGTGACCGATATAAGTATCGCACAGACAGAAGATTCCGGTGTTATCCCGAGTATGGTTATAGTGCAGGCCGCAGCGGAGGAGAAAATAAATGTTGTTGTCCCGAAGGGTAAATGGGATGTCAAAACGATTACAAAGTCAGGTGTTTCCAAAACTGTTAAGGATGTTGATGTTCCCGCGGGCAAGACTGTGGAAGTCGTTGAGCCTGATCCTGAACCATCTTATGGCGTAACGATCACTCCGTCGTCGGTTGATTCTGAAGCAGGTAGCTCAGTATCGTTCAATGCGGAAGTTACCGGTTCGATTCCTGAAGACGCAACATTTGAATGGGATTTTGGTGACGGTTCTTCGCCCATGTCAATCAGTTGGAATGGTACAATGTCCCGAACATATGGAACAGCAGGAACATATACGGTCAAGTTACAAATTAAAACCTCAAACGGAGCAGTCATTGCGGAAGATACCGCTCAGGCTGTAATTAAAAGCTCTGACGATTCAAATGTAACGGCATTTCTGCATACGCTGAAATCAGTGGATGTGTATTTCAACGCCAAATTTAACGGTGAAGACGGCCCTACCACAAGAACGATTCATATCGATACCCGGGATTATCCCGGAGATATTGTCTGGAACGGCCTTTCATTCAGCTATCAATATACTGAAGGTGAGATCAATGTCACCATTAGCGGACGTTTTGATAATGTAAAATACCGTTTGGCAACACTTGACGCAGTATCTCATACACAACGTGATTATATGGAATATGTCGACGGCTGGCCTATGGGATCGACGACCTGGGAATATGATGAGGATATTCTTGTTGAGAACCTTCCGGTTGAAAAAACCAACCAATATGGAGTTAACTTTCTGACAACGACTATAGAAGGGTCGAATGCCAATAAATATATCGGTACTGCCAAATACACAGAGAATAATGTCGATGATGAAGAAGATCCGCCCAAAACTTACAGTACGGTTGACTGGAGCAACGCAAATTCCAAACCGACCCTGAAGGTTTACTTTTTTGATTAAAAAAGTATGAAAATGAGTGGCATAAAAAAAGTATAATTATTAAATTTTAGCAAAAATTATTTATTTTCATTTGAAAATTGCCTGGGCGTCGTTCGTTTGCCGAGGTATAAACTTTTCCTCTCTTAAAAGGAGTAGCTACATGAAGAAGTTTTTGGCACTAATACTAATCATTTTGGTTGCCTTTTCAGTCGGTTGCGTGACTGATAGCAGTGATGATAGCGGTGATGAAAACAGTGGCGGAAATGGCGACAGCGGTAACGGATTGTCGGCGTCTGCTGCAACATATCTCCCGTTGGTTGACGGGGCAACATGGTCTTATGTACAAACATTGACATCATACTGGGATACGGAGCCTGACATCTCAACGGAAACGAGCACGGTGACGTGCGAAGGGACCACGACTCAAAACGGGAAAACCTACTGGTCATTTGAGGTTGAAGATGAATATTACAGCTCTGAATTTTACATGAGGATTGATGGTGATAATGTTTATGTCTTAGATCCTAATTGGGTTTTTAAAACTGCGGTTGCTTCAAAAACTGCAAAACGGCCGGTGCCGGCAAGGAAAACAGCCGAGGATGAAGAGGTTCTTGTATTCAAATTCAACAAGTCGGCCGGTTATACCTGGACTATTGAGGATGACAGCGGTTCAAGTGAGGGATATTCCTATACATATAAATCAACAGGAAAATTTTACGGCTTAGAAGATGTGACTACTGCCGCAGGGACATTTAAGGATTGCGCAAGATTCGATGAAACCATAGTTGATTCTTACACATATGAAAGCGAAACATACGGCCACACTTCAACTATTTCACGGTGGCTTGCCCCGGGAGTCGGATTTGTTAAAGAAAAAGAATCATTCTCCGCGGACGGTTCACTTTCGGAATTAATTGAGGTTGCCTTAACGTCATATGACCTGAGCGGCAGCGCCTCAGGCGGCGACGGCGATGGAGATGACGATGGTTTTTACA
>Ga0233431_1004134_pt1 | contig 16069 bp, 14 predicted proteins | sample SI_118_April2016_FD_179867 | JGI IMG/M metagenome (GOLD analysis project Ga0233431, IMG submission 179867) | Seawater microbial communities from Saanich Inlet, British Columbia, Canada - SI_118_April2016_200_MG | ecosystem: Environmental > Aquatic > Marine > Inlet | place: Canada: British...
AGACGATTTCATCCATAATTGCTGTCGCAATATATGTGGAATTGCCGTAGAGGTTACGATTGTGATATGCGTTGTATCTTCCATATAGGCGTATGCCGTATGATTCTCAATATGACAGTGCTGGACCATACTTGTCCGATAGTCTCCATCTAAAATGATATCCGCATCAGAAAATGCCAATTCATTGTCGGACTCATCCTTAAATGGACTTAGCAGGCTATGTTCCGCAATCGTATTTTTTGATCCTTTATGAATTTCGCGGGCATTTTCTGCCAATATCTGGTCCAGCTCAATCAAAGGCTCGTAAGTATCATATTCAACTTCAATTAATTCCAAAGCCTTATTGATTGTAATTTCATCCTTACCTACAACAATGGCAATTGCGTCTCCCCAGAAACGAACATATTGCGATAATAAAAGCCGGTCAGCGACCTCACGTTGTTCCGGGTCTAGATGATGAGGATGTCCGGCAGTGGAATAGTATATTTGGGGTACATCTTTATAGGTAAATACTGCCTCAACCCCGGGTACTGCCTTTGCTTTTGTTATGCTAATATGCGTTACTTTACCGTGTGCGATGGTACTCCGAAAGTACTTGGCAAATAACATACCCGGCATATCAAAATCATCAGTATAGCGTGCGCGTCCAGTCACTTTAGCAATTACATCAGTCCGTCGAACGGATTTATTGACAACCTTGTTCTTTTTCTTTGCCCCTTTTTGATTTCGAATAACGTTTAATCCTTCGAACGGTTTGGATGCCATTTTAAGAGGGGTTTTCATATTCTCTTTATGCTTTGCTCTTTCAGTACCCGGATCGGTGTAATCAACCCTTTTTTTAAGTTCATTTAAAGCCATCTCGAATCTCCGAACATATATAACTTTAGATCTATAGATAACATATTTTTAATTATGTTTTATTTTGGTTGCCATGGCTAAGTTGATTCTGTCAGCTCATACCCTTAGCACATTATTCTTTAAAATTGGATCTATCAGTGTGTAAAGATGCATTTATTTTAAACAACTTACTATCACTGTATTTTTAACTACACTCTCTAATATATGGGATACCAGCGTGTGCGGGAGCGTTTGACTTTGACCGACTAAACATTACTGCCAGGATCGCAACTACATATGGCAGTGCCAGCAAAATCTGATATGGGAAATTGATACCAATCGCCTGTACATGAAGCTGAAAAGCATCCAATAACGCAAACAGCATAGCCGCCATCATAATTAATTTAGGATTCCAATTACCCGCGATCACGATCACGATGACCAGCCATCCTCTTCCGGCTGTCATTCCTGGTACAAATCGAAATGAAGAACCTGCACTTAGAAATGCGCCTGCCATACCAGCCATAAGTCCTCCAAAAAGAACCGCACAGTATTGCCGGATTTCTACTCTCAATCCCTTCATATCAATTGAAGCCGGATTTTCACCTAAACATCTCAATTCTAATCCGAATTTGGTTCGATATAAAAAATACCATACAACCAGCACCATTAAATAGGTAAAATAGGTGACAATATTTTGTTCAAAGGCAATTTTTCCTAAATAGGGAATTTCAGATAAAAAGGGAATCTTAATCGTTTGTAATATTTTAATTGAAATTACATCTTTCCCGCTCGATAGTCCAAATAATCGATACCAAAACACAACTAGACCAGCTGACAAGAGGTTAATAGCCAGCCCAGTCACAAATTGTTTCAATTTTAGTGTCACTACCATAAATGCCATAATAAGACTCACAAGCATCCCGGATACAGCACCAGCCAAAATTCCTGTTATAGGTGATTCTGTTTTCCAGGTTATAAAAAACCCTACAAAAGCCCCCATGTACATCATTCCTTCAATGCTCAGGTTAACCACTCCACCTCGCTCACAAATAAGTTCGCCAAGGGCAGCCAGAATCAAGGGACTTGCTATTCTGATGGTAGCTGCCAATATGCTTATAATTATTCCTTCAGATAGTAACTCAATCATTGTTTCACTCTTTTTTGGATAATAATTCTAATACGAAATGTTGCCATCAAACCGCTGCAGAGAAAAAATAGCAAAACAACGGCTTGCATCACGTACACCATCGATGCCGGGACACCAGTAAGAATTTGCATCATGAATCCACCATTGACAAGTCCACCAAATAAAATAGCAGCTAGTAAAGTGCCCAATGGAGATAATCCTCCACACATTGCAACGAGAATTCCCGTAAAACCTAAATTCTGTGCAATCGAACCACTTAAACGATCCTGAACTCCAAAGAGTTCTCCAGCACCTGCCAGTCCTGAAAGACCACCACTAATCATCATAAGCAACACAAGTGTACGAGGTACATTCATTCCTTTAAATTTACAAGCAACACTATTATAACCAAATGCTTTAATATCATAGCCAAAAGATGTCTTATTAATCAAAACGTGAATACCAATTGCGGCCACAATCGAAATTAAAAAACCACCATGCAGTCGAGTATCTTCAAGCAAAGTTGGTAAAATCGAATTTTCCGAAAGTGGGGCAGTGTGCAGGTAAAACTCACCGGGGGCCATCCATGGACCGGAAATCAAGTATGTTAACAGGTAAATCACAACATAATTAAGCATTACCGTTGAAATTATTTCACTGACATCATACCGGGATTTTAGCCACCCGCAGAGGGCTCCTAAAGCGCCGCCACCGACAAATCCAGCAACAATAACAAGAGGTATCAGTAAATAATATGGCAGATATGAAAACTCCATCGAAACCCAAAAACCAAAAATGGCACCTAGTACTAACTGACCTTCTTGACCAATATTCCAAACAGAGGCCCGGAACGCCACAACAGTAGCCAATCCTGTCAATATGAGCGGTGTTGCTCTAACAAGCGTTTCAACGATGGCTTCAACACCAACAAATGCGCCTTCATAAACTGCCAGAAAGGCTTCTATGGCATCAAGTCCGGCCCAGTAAAGCAAGCACCCCGTGACAATCATTGCAGCAAAAAGAGCGATTATAAATGAAAGCACTTGCCAAACCAAACCAACATTTTTTCTTTTTTCAATTTCTAGTTTTATCATACTATTTATTTTGTTAGGGATATGATACAATAATTTAAATTTGTTGCCCTGCCATCATTAGGCCGATTTCCTCAATACTGGCATCTTCTGTTTTCAATATCCCCATGATTTTTCCTTTAAAAATCACAGCAATTCGATCTGCTAGGTTAAAAATATCCTCTAACTCTTCAGAGGCCATTAATATTGCGTATCCTTCTTGACGCATTTGAAGCAGCTGTTTTTGAACATATTCTATTACACCAACATCCAAACCCCGGGTTGGTCGATTGGCGAGTAATACCTTAGTAGATTGCCAAAGTTCGCGTGCCAGTATTACTTTTTGTGCATTTCCTCCGGACAAGTTATTGATAGATGTTTGCTGTGATGGGGTGATAATATCAAACGCTTTAAGACATTTCTCAGCGAAGGCTTGAATTTTTTTCTTTTGCAGAAACCAACCTGCTGAGTATTGTGGATTCCGCTGCATTCCGAGAATTAAATTTTCCGCAATAGAAAATTCTCCAATTAACCCTTCTTTATATCGATCCTGAGGTATATGTCCAACACCCAAGTCCATGATTTCCTGAGGCTGTGCGGAAGTAATTTCAGTTCCATCGACAAAAATATGACCGGAGTTCGGTTTTAAAACACCAACCAATGCTTCAAACAATTCTTTCTGACCATTACCAGCTACACCGGCAATACCTAAAATCTCATGTTGATGAACAGATAAAGAAACCTGACTAAGAAGATCCCCACCCCAATCAGCTTTTATACTGATGTCTTTAATTTCAAGAATGGGTTTACCAACCGGAATCTCCTCTTTATCCACTCTAAAAATAACTTCCCGCCCTACCATCATATTTGTCAGAGCTTGCTTACTGGTTTTTTGAGTGTCAACAGTAGCAACGTATTTCCCCTTCCTTAGAACAGTAACACGATCAGATTGCATTACCTCATTCAACTTATGACTGATTAGAACAATCGAAATGCCTTCTTGGGTCATCTGTCGCAAAATCTTAAATAGTTTTTCAGACTCCTGAGGTGTCAGAACGGCTGTAGGCTCATCCAGAATCAGAAGTCTGGCATCCATATAAAGTGCTTTGAGGATTTCAACCCACTGTTGTTGTCCAACCGATAGATCCCAAATGATGGAATTCGCATCGATATTCAGGTCATAATTTTCGCACAATTTGTCAAACTTCTTGATGGTCTTATTTTTGTTTAGACGTAAGGTTGCTGCAGGGGTGCCAACGATAATATTTTCGATGACTGATAATGGTTGCACCAGTACAAAATGCTGATGCACCATACCAATTCCCTTGGAAATTGCATCATTAGGAGACTTGATCTTAACCACTTCATTTTCAATTAATATTGTCCCTTCATCGGGGTGATAGTATCCAAAGATGCATTCGGTTAGAGTGGACTTACCTGCACCGTTCTCCCCAAGGAGGCAGTGAATTTCACCCTTTCTCACATCGAATGAGATTGTATCGACTGCGACAACCTCTCCAAATTTTTTTGTTAATTGTTTAACTTCTAAGAGTTTTTCCACAGTACTCCCTGATTCCAGTTATATATACTGTTTGCAGAATTTTATTTTTGTTTGAGTCAGTTTGAGAACATTCCAGAAAACATCGTCAATTTTAACTAAATTTCTATTGTTTACCTTTTCATTTAGATTGTACACCTTCAACATATTCATCACAGAATTTATATACCATCGAACCGATCACTAGAAATTTTGGAACTTATTGGTTTTATTGTTGCACAGAAGTGTTTTTACGTTTGTACAAGTATGTTCCTGTGCGTAATTACCAGGTTCAATGGTATTTTAGACGATAAAGAGAAACTATCTCTTTCGGCTTCCCAAATTACTGGAGATCGTTCCCTTTTTAATCAGACTTGACCGGTCCCACAATCACAGGAACCACTAACTTACCGGATAATATATCTGCCTTGGCTTTTAAGACTTTGTCTTTAATATGCTGTGGTAATCGATCATTCAAAACCACATCACCAGCCCCTTCAGCCATTGAAAACCATTTTGGTTTCGTATTTCCATTGTAGGGCTGACCGGTTGTTTTTACCTTATACCATTCATCTATAATCCATTTGATGGAAGGTTTCCAATTAAGAATAGAACTGGTCATAACTGCTTTAGGTGAAACCGGAATCCAGTTTTTATATTTACCATGGGCAAATATCCCAGCTTTTTCACAAGCCTCAAATGCAGTAGCATCCATGTAAATCTGATCAACCCCTGCGGAAATCTGCGCATTAGATGCTTCTCGCGCCTTTGGAGGATCAAACCAGCTCTCTATAAAAGTGATTTTTTTTGTGATGTCTCCTTTTATAACTGATTTAGCACCTAAGAAAAAACCATTCACAGCATCCCAAACATCATCTGCGGGAAATGTTCCTACCATTCCTATTTTGTTGGTTTTGGTCATCAATCCAGCAACCATACCTTGTAGGTAGGTTGACTCATGTTGACGGATATAGGCCCAGTATTGATTTCCACCAAGTCCTTCGTTACCTGACCCACTTACCACAAACAAGATATCTGGATATTTTTTTTGGAGTTTTTTCACCTGATCGGAATAAGAACCATGCATCCAGATGATATCAAATCCTTTTCGTGCATATAAACTGGCAACAGTGTCAGCCGTATCATTCCAAACACCTTCTGTAAAAATAGGCTTATTAATTTCAAGTCCATGGGGCTTTTCAGCTTTTACTTCTTCCCACGCCTTAAGAAATGTCCCATCCCATGCCTGTTCTGGTCCAGTCATCAAAATACCAGCAATTTTTAACTTGGTCGGCGCTTTAGCAGAAGCAATAGTCGTCAATAAAAAAAACCTAAAACAACCGCTGACAAAGCAGTGAATGCTTTCTTAAATGCTTGACAATAATTTCTCATTTTTTCTCCATCTATAGTTTAGATTAATATGCCAAAAAATTAATTCATTCGCAATTGAATCACAAGAAAAGTTACTCTCTCATTATACATTCGCTTTTAGATACTCATTCTACAAGGAGGGTCGGGAAAAACTTGTCCGATTCCTTGGTAAGATAAACATTATTATCTTAAATATCTTTACTTGTAAAAGTGTTAATAATTCACCGGATTTCAGTATCAGCTTATAGCTGATTGAGTTTTTTTATTTCTATTTTCGTGATAAATAGCAAATTTTTACTGAAATCTCATACCCCTATAGCGATATCCATGCCATTGCTATTTTAATTAATATTTCAGTTAGTTGTCTTGAATGTAGGTTGACTCATTTTGTATTAGTCATCACTGTTGTTATATTTAAAACATAACCTGTTAAATATAACAATGTTTGTTAAATATAATAGTATGTCTGAGAAAAATTATTTTGACTGATGATTTCAGCTGATAATTTTGGCTTGAAATTGAAAGAAATATTACAAATTTATAATCCCCAGATTCAAGTTAAAAATAGATAATTGTTTTTCTGGCACTTTGAGTTTTCAAAGAAAAACTGTCCTGAAAATCTATAATGTTTGGTATGGATAATATATAGAATGCTTACGAACTATTAAATATAACAGGTTATGTTATATTTAATACCTAAACTGTTAAATATAACAAATGCATTTAAAATAATTACAATCTTTCTCCATATATTAACCAAGCGACTGTTAATTATGCAAATAAGAGTGTTGGCATGAATATCGCTTATGGTGCCAAACAGTGTTACAATTTTTAATAGAGAAATAAGAACGCATTGATCATTATCCAATTTTATAAACATGAAATAGCTGCTTTTTAATTTTTTGTCCATTGCGACAACAGGAAGATCTGAGTGGAAAGGATATAAATAAAAAGCAGTCATTTAACCTAAAAGTATTCATGAATGGACAAGGAATTTTATGGAAACAGTTATAAAAAGTGCGACAAAGGAAGTAAGACTAAATATAGAAGGACCATTTGTAATAATTGGTGAAAAAATCAATCCAACAGGGCATAAAAAAATGGTGGCTGCTCTGCAAGAGCAAAATTATGATTATATCAAAGAGTTGGCAATCAAACAGGTTGAGGCTGGTGCAGATGTGATTGGAGTGAATGTGGGTGCTCCTGGAATTAATCAAATTGAAATTCTGCCAAAAATTGCCAAGATGGTCACTGAAGCGGTTGATGTACCGTTGTGTATTGATTCTTCCGATCATGCTGCACTGAAGGCCGCTCTTGCGGTTCTTCCGGGTAGACCTTTGGTGAACTCAGTAAACGGCGAAGCATCTTCAATGGAGGCTGTACTACCTATTGTCAAGGAATTTAATGTGCCTGTTGTTGGTCTACTCATGGACGATAATGGCATTCCTGAAGATGCGGAAGGGCGGTTATCAATTGCCGCTAAGATTATCGGCAGAGCAAAAACGATAGGAATCTGCATCGAAGACGTTGTGGTGGATCCACTGGTATTGACAGTTGGTGCCAATAGCGATGCTGGAGCTATCACATTAAAAACGATAGAGTTAGTCCGAAACAAATTTGGTGTCAATATGAGCATGGGTGCCAGCAATGTTTCATTTGGGATGCCGAATCGTCCCTTGTTGAACCACTCTTTTATGTCACTGGCAATGGGATATGGTGCTACATCAGCGATTACGAATCCTTTAAAAATGACATCCGTCATAAGGTCTACTGATTTATTGCTTGGACGAGATAAACGAGGTAAACGATATCTAAAATATATTCGAAGCCAAAATATGAACTGAGCAGATTACAATTGAAATCGATGATTTGAATATAATCGGTTATCGAACAACTATTAATAATAGATGGTAAAACAATGCCAATACTAAGCGAAAACCTTCCAGTTAATATTAATATTGACAGTGTCATAAGAGGCCAGGGGGCCGATCCAGGGACTATCCGATCAAGGAAAGGTAAACTGCTTAAAACCGCTAAGCAAGCGCTTTTTGAATCCGAACAATTTATTCAAAATACCGTTATCTACAAAGAGCTGGTCGTTGCTGCGCAGGCTGGGGAGACTTTACATTTTAATGATGGAAGTTACCTTCAAGGGCAGCTGATTAAAGATCATCTAAACCATAGCGAGCAGGTCGTGGTAATTCTTTGCAGTGTTGGTGAAGCAATCGAAAGACATCTTTCAGAAGTTGTCACAACGAATCTGCTTCATGGATTAGCGATCCATGGAGTTGGCTCGGCGGCAGTTGAATCACTTGCCAATGCCGCCTGTGGGCATTTTTCAAGATTGGCCAAAGAAAAAGGAATGTCGACCACCATTCCCATTAGTCCGGGAATGGAAGGGTGGGAACTCCATGAAGGTCAAAGACAAATCTTTTCACTCTTAGAACAGGACGGAACATTGGAAATTAAACTGAACCATGATGGTATCATGATTCCTAAAAAAAGTTTATCAATGGTCATTGGTATTGGAAAAAAGGTTAATTGCAAAGGGAAACCATGTGATTATTGCGGTATGAATGAAATTTGCCAACACAAGAAAAGTGGCAAACAGCTTTCTTAAACTACTAGTTTGCGTTTTGGCTACTTAAGCGTTGATCCTCAAAATCTATGAGGTAGTATTATCAGTGCACACCTTCGTTATGTTCATTGGAAAGCAACCCTAATTTTCTCATTCGACTTCTGAGGGTATTGGGATTTAACCCTAGCAATTTTGCAGCTCCGAATTCTCCAAATACTTTTCCTCTGGTTTGCCTTAGGGCCAGTTGGATATGTTTTTTTATCGCTTCATCAAGCATCAACAACTCTTCATTGTCATCCACCGACACTGGTTTTTGACTAACCGATATTTGTGAAGAGAAATTCTCAAACACCAGTTTACTAGATGGTTGCTGCCCCTGATTTAAAATCAGGGCTCGTTCAATGATGTTTTCCAGTTCACGCACATTCCCTGGCCAAGAGTACTCTTTTAACAACTCCAGTGTATCGGAATCAATGGAAGGAATCGGTCTGATTTTAAAATTAATTGATTTCCTGTTGACAATATACCGAGTAAGGGCAGGAATATCCTCTGTTCTCTCTCTTAAAGGTGGGATGGAAATCGGAAAAATATTCACACGGTACCACAGGTCTTCTCTGAAATCCCCTTTATCTATCATCTCTTTTAGATTTCTATTGGTAGCGCTAATTATCCTGGCATCGATGGGTATAGGGCCGCTACCTCCAACACGCTCAATTTCCTTGTTTTGGATAACACGCAACAACCTGACTTGCGTTTGAGGCAAAAGTTCGCCAATTTCATCAAGAAAAATAGTCCCTCCATTAGCACGTTCGAAACGGCCACGTTTTGAGGAAGTCGCGCCAGTAAAAGCCCCTTTTTCATGCCCAAAAAGCTCACTATCGATCAGGTTATCCGGAATTGCACCACAATTGATTTTAATAAAAGGTGAATCTTTTTGAGGGGAAGAATTATGGATTGCATTGGCAATCACTTCCTTACCGACACCCGTTTCACCAAGGAGCATTACAGGGCTTCCAAGGGGACCTACTTTTCGAACCTTTTCCATCACTTCTTTTAATCCCGATTCGCTACCAATAACATCCTCGACTAAGTTATTCCTTACCTCTTGAGTCAGTTCTCTATTTTCAGCAGCTACCATCTCATTCAATTCAAGTATTTCACTATATCTCAAAGCATTTGAAACTGCGATACTAAATGGTTCTGTCAGTAGATAAAGTAATTTGGAGTGTTGTTTGTGATAGGCGTTCTTTTTATCCGCTATCAACGTCAGAGCTCCTAAATTCTTACCTTCAATGATCAGCATCATTACGATTGCTGAGACATTGTCTTTTTTTGAAAATTTGAAGTGAGAACGAATAATAGGGTCTTTTTCAGGTTGATTGGAAATTTTAATATTCAGTCCTTCATCGTGTTCTTTGTCAATAAGGTCAGATGCGTCCCCGGATAAGAAGCTGGTTGATTTCACTAAATCGACCCCGTTTTCAGGGAATTTTGCGATAACACGTATCGCCTTACTTTGGCGGTCATACAAACTGATTTCCATGGTTGAAACAGGAATGTACTGTTTGATGTATAGCATGCAGGCTATCATCGCCTTTTGTATATTCAAACTCCCACAGATCCGAATCGAAGCCTGCCGAAAGAACTCATTTTCATCTACTATCACTTGTTACTCCATTGGATACTTTTTCTTAAGATAGATATTTTTATTATGGTCGTAAACATTTCAGATTCAACATTTGTGGTCAAACACTGTGATGATTATAACTGGGATTTCTGGGAATGGCTCTCTACATTCTTCGGGGTTAAATTTAACAATAATTGTGATATTTAACAAGTTAAATGTTAAAAGAAACAGCATTTCTATTTGCTTAGAGAAAACTAACGTTGAAACCCCCTTAACTATAGCAGTGAAAGGCAAAAAAGATAATGGCACAGATATCGCAGAATAGGTATAATTATAAATGAGAGAATTTCATTTTCAACAAGGAATGACCTAAAAGCTAGCGTTTTAAAACCAACAAACCTGTTGATGAGGCTGATGAATTGATTGAGTTCAGTCATTGAGGCAGATTTTTACTGTTAATCTTAACATGAAATGAACAAGGAAAATATGGATAAAGCTAAGTATTATGATTATATGTTGTCCGTGTTGGATAAGGCTGAAAACGGACCAGTGATCGAAGAGAAAGAATGGGATCGCCAATATATCAACAAGGAAATTAAACGCCTGATAAAAAAATACGATGTTCAATGGGACGCTGAGACCATGGTTCCTAACGATGATGCCCTGGCTGATCGCGTATTTGAAGCTGGTATGGAATTGGCGACAAATACAGGTATTTACTGCATAGATACCAAACGGCAAATGAAATGGACACTAGATGAGTTACAAATGGTTATCGACAGTACTCCTACAGAGGAAGTTCTGGGTTCAGGTGAAGGAAAAGTGACTATTAGGCCCCGACGACCCGATGATGATTCACCAATAGTATGCGTTGGTGGTCCGTACGGTACCCAGGTTCCTGAAGAGCTTTATATCCCTATCATGCAAAGCTATGCTCAGGAAAAAATAATTGACTGGATCGATGATGCTTCACTGATCTCAACTCACGGTCGTCCCATTCGCGCTGGATCCCCTTGGGAAGCGGTGGCATGCTGGCAGGAAGCCCAGATGTCCAAAGAGGCCATCAGACGGGCTGGTCGACCTGACATGCCAATTGGTGCTGCTGAAAACTCTCCTTCTGCAATCGGAGAATTATCATCATGTACAGAAGGTGGATTTCGTCTCACCGACTGGCACCACGCCTGCCTTGTCTCTGAACTGAAAGTACCTTATGCAGAGCTGACAAAAGCCATGCATTATGTTCATACTGGTGCATCCTATCATAACTTCTACAACACTATTTTCGGTGGATACGTCGGTGGTGGTGATGGTATGGCAGTAGCTATCGTTGCTGGCCTTGTATTAATGAAGGCCTGTTTGGGTGGTATGACTCTTAATCCAGGCCCTAGTCATGCGCACTTAAGCTGCAACACATTTCCCGCCATGATACCTTCTCAGTCAATTGGACATCAAGGTGTCACCCGAAACACCAATCTATTTACTTCAGCTTTTACTCGCCCTGTAGGGGGTCCTGGCACAAAGGACATTCTTTATGAAAGCGCTGCTTTTGCTGTTTCTTCTGTAGTATCTGGCATTTCTGTCATGGAAGGAACACAAGCAGCAACTGGCCGGTTTACAGCACACGTCAGTGGACTAGAAGCACGTTTTAATGCGGAAGCGGCGCACGCTGCAGTAGGAATGTCACGAAAAAAAGCCGATGAAATCGTCCAAAAAATCGTTCCCCTTTATGCTGATCAACAGCATCTGATGAACAAAGGTAAACCATTCAATAAAGTATATAATGTCGAGACAGTGCAACCGACGGCAGAATGGCTCGGTATTTATGATGAAGTACGGAAAGAGATGAATGATCTCGGTTTAAAAATGTAAATGGGTGTCATTTGATGTTCGTTCCTTGATCATTTTAGAAACGGACATTCACTAAAGAACATCAGAAATTAACCATTCATTTGGGAATATTTTGATTTAGGAGAAAGTAAGAAAATGAAAGGTACAAATTCAACAAGTATCCAAAAAGAAATAATCAAGGTTCTGATGGATGGAGATACTAATAGGGTTCTTACGTTGACAAATGAGGCGCTTGCCAAAGGGGTGACTCCTTTAGATTTCTTTGAAGATATCATAGGGCCTTCATTATCTGAAATTGAAAATCGATTTAAGAGTTCTGCAATGATACTCCCTAAAATGATCGAAGGGATTGAGCCACTACCGCCTACAGCGGAATGGAAGCGAATTTATGATAAAATATATCAAGAGCTGAAAAACCTTGTAAATTTAAACCTGTGATAATTTCATGTTTATTTTTCATAACCTAGTTTTGTATGATTTGGAGATAAGAAATAGACATCAGGATATAACACTCGTTTCATTAAATTAATTAAGAATAGTTTTAAAAAGGAGAAAGAAGAAAATGGGAAAGTCAAATTTAGAAAGCATTCAAAAAGAATTACTTAAAGCGTTATTGGAAGGAGATGATGAAAAATCTATTGCTATTGCAAAAGACACTATTTCCCAAGGCGCAAGTCCTTTAGATTTTTTTGAAGAAGTTATTGGACCTTCATTATCTGAAATTGGGGACCAATTCGAAAAACTAGCCATATTTCTACCAGAGATGATTGAAGCAGCTGAGATCGTTGACGCCATTAACACAGATGTCATCGTACCGGCCGTCGAGGCAAGTTCGGAAAAAGCAATCGAACCTAAAGGTAAGGTTGTACTGGCAACCATCCAGGGTGACCTGCATGATATTGGCAAAAGTATGGTTGCGTTAATGTTGAAAGTAAATGGATTTCAAGTGATTGATATGGGAATCAATGTTCAACCGGCAGATATTGTAGAGCGAACAATCCAAGAGAAAGCAGATATTGTCGGCATGTCTTCACTACTTACGACATGTTTGCCATATATGAAAGATTTGGTTGACAACCTTGAGGCCAGAGGTGTGCGAAATGATTATGGTGTAATTATTGGAGGCGCAGCGCCCACACCTGAGTTTGCCAAGCAAATTGGCGTTGATGCTCAAGGACATTCGGCAGCTGAAGCGTTAACGATTTGTAACAAAATTATGGAATCCAGATAGTTGGTATTTAAATTAAACACCATACAAGCAAATAATCGATAAATACAGGCCCTTGATATTCAAAGTTGGATTAGAGTGCCTTAATCAAAGAAAGGGAAAATAATGAAAAAACCAGCTGTTGATAGTTATGATTATATTTTGTCTGTATTAGACAAAGCCGAAACCGGACCGATTGTGGAAGAAAGGACCTGGGATAAAGAATATATTACTAAGAAAACCCGTGAACTGATTAAAAAGTACGACATTACCTTTAATAAAGGAATCATGATTTCTGACGATGACGCATTAGCTGATCGTCTTTTTGAGGCATCCATGGAAATGGCGCTTGACAGTGGCGTGTATTGTATTAACACCAAACGTCGAATGATATGGGAACGGGATGAGCTTCAAGGTGCTATAGATCGAGCCCCCAGTGAGCTTAAGGTTGGATATGGTGATGGCGCTCATACTATTAAAAGAAGAGATCCTGAGGCCAATGGTAATGTTACCATTCTTGGTGGAGCGTATGGTACACCCGTAAGAGAAGAGAATTTTCGTCAAATGGTCACAGCTTATGCCAAAGAGCCATTGGTCGATATTGTAGAGACACCTTCGTTGGCAACAGCATGGGGACGACATATTCGAATTGACTCTCCATGGGAAGCTATCGCCGCAAAACGAGAAGCCGAGTTAGTGCTTGAGGCAATCAAACTTGCAGGGCGACCGGAGGGTACTTGTGTTGCCTCAGGTGGTACTTCCGGTACTGATATCATTGAACTAGCGGCAACCTCATATGACATGTTTCGCCAAACCGACTGGCATCATTCCTCATTTGTTGCTGAAAACAAAGTGTCCTACGCAGACTTAACGCGCGCTGTCCATTATGCTAATACCGGATCAATATCTCACACCTTTTGTGATCCGATTTATGGTGGGTACCTGGGGGGTACCGATGGTGTTTCAATCGGATGTGCATCAGGTTATATCTTACTTCGTGCCACTCTGTTCGGTGATACGATGAATGCCGGCCCAGCCCATACTACTGTGGCAGCTGACACACATCCTGATTTACTACCGGCACAGGCTCTGGCGATACAAGCAATCAGCCGAAATACCCCCATGTTTACTTCAGCTCATATCAGGCCGTCTGCTGGCCCCTGTACTAAACAGGTGTTATATGAAGTTGCTGCTTTATGTATGACAGCTGTTTCTTCTGGTGCCTCATTCTTAAAAACGATTCAAACGACTACGGGACGTCACATGGGACACACTACTCCGGTGGAAGTTCGATTTTGTGCACAAGTGGCGCATGCTACCGAAGGAATGTCACGAAAGGATGCCAACGAAATTGTCTGTAAATTGGTGAGCAAATATGAAGGCAAACAATTGCCTCAGAATGTTGGAAAGCCTTTCCATGAAGCATACAATCTTGATACCTTGGAACCTACTGCAGAGTGGCAGGGAATATATGAAGTGGTATGTGAAGAGTTTAAAAAAGAGTTTAATATGGTGCTGTAATCCTGAAGTAAAGAACCAATCTGCGTATGTTAAACTGACAGCGGCAAAAGAATCGTGTCATTGATGAAGCTATTATGAAATCTGCTCAAATCATGCAATCGATTCAATTGAAGCTGTTCGTTTTAACAGCGCCTGAATTAATTCCTGTTGTTAAAGTTGGATCTCAATACCAAAATATGGGATGTTCTGGCAAAGAATACCGTAACTGTGCATGGCCTTTGTTTTTGATCTCGCCTAACCTTTTTGTGCATCGAATATATTGCCAGCAATATGGTTTCCTGTATGGACAGAAAGACTTTCGGATTTCTTGGTTAGAAAACCAATGAAAGTACAATGCGCCGGAGTTTAAAGCTTTGGTCCTTACTCCATCAGTTCTAAATAGAACGTCTATTAAACTTCAAGCATCCGCTCAATTTTGAATTTCTATTTCAGGAGTCGATGTTATTCATATATAAATTTAATCTATTATTATTAGGAAACACACATGGATCTTACAATTCATAATGCCATTCTTGATAAAACATTTGAATCTGTAAATGTCGGGATAAGCAAGGGGAAAATATCGAAAGTAACACAGCAAAACATCCAATCCGGAAACCGCTACATTGACGCAAAAGGCGCTATGATATCTCCCGCCTTAGTTGAACCACATTTCCATCTTGAAAATGCCTTTATTTGGGATACCAATAATCTGAATCAAAGTGGCACTTTGCGCGAAGCTATTGCGTTATATGCTGATATGAAAGTTAATCTCACCAAGGAGGATATCATTGAACGCGCTTCACGTACCTTAAATGAAGCCATCCTCCATGGGACTTTATGGATGAGAAACCATGTCGATATCGACCAGATCACCAAATTAAAACTCCTCGAAGCCATCGTCGCAGTTAGGGAAAAATTTAAACCTGTTTTTGATCTTCAGATTATCGCTTTCCCGCAACATGGTCTCACCCGGAATCCCGAAGCGGTTGATTTGATGTGGGAAGCATTGGAATCTGGTGCCCAGGTGGTGGGTGGAATTCCTCATCACGAAAAAGATATGGACGATGGAGCGAAACAGATCGAGATCGCATTTGAGATAGCGCAAACAAAAAATGTGAACATCGATATGCACATTGATGAAACTGATAATCCCTATTGGCATTCTCTGGAACTACTAGCTGACAAAACTATAGAAGCAGGTTATCAGGGAAGAGTGACTGCGTCTCATTGCTGTGCTATGGCCGCATGGGATAACAAAATGGCCGCCCGAATCATCGAAAAGGTAAAAAAAGCGGATATAAGTGTTGTGAGCAATACACCCATCAATCTTCTGCTGCAAGGACGTAGTGATGAAGTTCCTGT
>Ga0233431_1004138_pt1 | contig 16054 bp, 13 predicted proteins | sample SI_118_April2016_FD_179867 | JGI IMG/M metagenome (GOLD analysis project Ga0233431, IMG submission 179867) | Seawater microbial communities from Saanich Inlet, British Columbia, Canada - SI_118_April2016_200_MG | ecosystem: Environmental > Aquatic > Marine > Inlet | place: Canada: British...
TGGAGCCAGCGATATTCATCTGATACCTAAAACCTTGATGATTGAATACAGTAGCGAAAGGATCAGTAAAGCTTCAAAAATGATCTTTCATAAGCGGGGAATGAATTCTGATAAAGAAGTAGCAATTTCCCCTTTAATTTCTTTAACAACGGCTTCAGCCAGTACCTGTGAGGCATCATAAAAACCGATATGATCAGGAAACAATTGGCAGGTCGCTGACAATTCAGTACAACCAATAATCAAAACTTCAGCCCCGGATCGCATCAATTTAGAAGCCGTGTCAACAACTGATTGAAGCTCTGAATCTGAGCATTTACCAGATTTGATAGCCCGGATCGCATCCATTATACGGTCCTGTCTCCCCGGCTTTGGATATTTTATAGAGATGGAATGCTGTGCCAGTTTTTTTTCGTATAATTCGGTCTGAATCACAGCTGTAGAACCTAAAAACCCAACATTTTTCAAGCCGGGATGATTGCGTTTGATCATATCTACCACTAAATCCAGCATATTAAGAACAGGGATTTGAACACTGTTTTGAACCGCCTGATAATAATAATGAGCAGTATTACATGGAATAGCGACCAGATCGGCACCCCATTTTTCAAGATTTCGGGCAATTTGAACCAGACATACCGTCGGATCTTCTCCGTTTTTTTCAAACAAAGCTTTTATTCTGGATGGAATCTGAGGATGATTATCCACAATCATCCGAATATGATCCTTGTCATCAGTCGCTGGAGTCATCCTGATCACCCGATTCATAAAATCAGTAGTCGCTTCAGGTCCCATACCACCAATTATTCCTAATACCTTTTCAGCCATCAATAAATTATCCTTCCAATACTTCTTTCATATAAGCATATAAAGCTGGAGAACCACCGGTATGAACAAACAATACCTTCTGCCCCTTCTTTAAAACACCTTGTCGTATCATTCCGATCATTCCTGCCATCGTTTTTCCTGAATATACCGGATCCAGTAGAATCCCTTCTGTCCGTGCTAATAATCGAACAGCTTCAGCCATTTCAGCAGTCGGTAAAGAATATCCCGGACCAACATATTGGTCCAGACAGACAACAGATTCACGAGGAATAATGTAGTTAACACCTACTTTTTTAGCTGTTTCCAAAACCAGTTTATAGACCATCTCTTCCTGAACACCTTTTTTCCGACTGACATTTACACCGGTAATTGGAATATTAGCATTAGTGCCATAAAACCCGGTTATCAAACCGGCATGGGTTCCGGTACTTCCACTAGGACAAACAATATGATCAATCGAGGTTCCAATTTCAAAAAGCTGCTGCATGATCTCTTCGGCACAGGCCACATAACCAGTCGCACCTATTGTATTTGAACCACCACCAGGAATAACATAGGCTTTTCGCCCGGCTTGCCGGACAGCTTCAGCTTCTTTTTCCATGGCAGCCGCCATATCAGATCCACCTGGAACAACGGTAATCGATTCAACCCCTAACAGTTTAAATAAAAAATTGTTACCACTGGCATCTTCCTTATAACTGCCGGCGACTCGTTCTTCTAAAATCAATCGACATTTCATCCCTTCTTTAACTGCAGCAGCCAGCGTTAAACGACAATGATTTGATTGAACAGCACCACAGGTGACTAAAGTATCCGCTCCCTGGTCAATAGCATCTGCCACTAGGAATTCCAGTTTTCGGGTCTTATTCCCTCCGGCTGACAAACCCAGTAAATCGTCTCTTTTAATGTATATTTCAGGCCCATCCAATGCTTCACTGAACCGATCTAATTTTTCAATAGGTGTTGCCCAACCATTATAGCGACGTCTTTCAAATTGTGCCAGATTCATATATTCCCCTATCGGACTTATGGTTAACGGATTAATTTCAATTACATTTAAATGTTTTATAGGACTCTAGTCTGTTTTGCCAACCCTTTAAGTACTGTTTTTCATTCTTCTCGTCGGGAGCATTGTCAATCCGCCTGAGCAGGATTTTGTTAGCAGCCTGACTGAATAATGCAGTTGCTTCCTCTGCTGTGCTGGGAACAACCATGGCTTCAATAACCTGCAAAGCTCCCCAACCCTGTTGTTGATATCTTTCCTTTAAAACGGTGCCATCACCTTTGAAATTAATATAATCTGTCAGAGCGAAAATTCCCCGGGACGTTGATAGTAATTGTGATATTTTATGCTCAATCTGGGTTCGATTATTTTCACTTTGCTCAAAAGTCAGCAAAGGAATGGTCCTTCGAAGTCTTAAAATAATAAACGCGATTTGAATATCACGGGTTTCATTTAAAAAATAACGTAATTCAGATAATCTCTTTTGGTTAATTTTCTTGAAAAACTCAGCTCGATTTGGCCACGGCACATAAAACGGGCTAAGCTTATCCAACCATTCAGGTAGTTTGACGCTCCGAAGTCTATAATAATCAATTAATTCAGGAAATGACTCTTGATAGGGTTCCTCAACGCTGGCCGGAAACCAGATAAAATGACCAATACCAAATGAAGGAAATGATTCACCTTTATTCCACCAGGTCAGTTTTTTAATCTTACCGCTACATTCATTTAAAAAAATATAATCACTGATACATTTCACAATTGATTTTTCATAAACAGCGTTGATATTAGCGGACATTAATGAAGTACTGAAGAAAATAAGGGAAAATAGTGTAATGAGTAGCTTTTTTAGCATTTTATTCTGATTTGAATGGGTTAAAAGTAAAAATATGCCTGGTCTCAAAATTACGGATTTCAGCGATAGTTTCAAGCATAATCTTGAAAAGGTTTCCATGAGGATATCCTTTTCTCAATAAAAATGAACAGTTTTCTACTAGCAATTAATCAGAATATAATAAAAAAAGACTTTCAAACAACTTTTTAACTGGAAGCTATTTCATTTTTTGCCATCTAATGGTATCGATGGTAAAATAAGAATGATAAAAATATTTTATTACAAATACTAAATTGACATCAGACGTTTTCAATTCTTAACAGATAACCTGTATTTTAAAGGAAGATATGAGATTTATTAATGCAATTGTACGGACCCCATGTCCTTCTATGGTTAATGGACTTACCAGTGCAACTTTAGGTAAACCGGATTATCAACTAGCACTGGAACAGCATGAAAAGTATATTCAGGCTTTAAAACAATGTCGTGTTTTTGTAACAACTTTAAAACCTGCAGATGAGTTTCCCGATTCTGTTTTTGTTGAAGATGCGGCTCTTATGACATTGCACTGTGCTATTATCACCAATCCGGGTGCCCCCAGTCGGAATCCAGAGCCAAAATTGCTGGGAAGTACCATCCGAAAATATTTTACCAGCCTGGAACGTATTGAAGCTCCGGGAACGTTAGATGGAGGCGATGTGATGATGGTTGGTAAACATTTCTATATTGGTTTATCAGAGCGCACCAATGAGAAAGGTGCCAGTCAATTGATTAAAATACTGAAAAAATATGATATGACAGGATCAACGATCCCTCTTAAAGAGATGTTGCACTTAAAAACCGGATTATCATATTTGGAAAATAATATTCTATTAATCACAGGGGAATTTTTAAAGATGGAAGCCTTTAAAAATTTCAATCAAATCGTTGTCGATGAAGATGAAGCCTATGCCGTTAATAGTATTTGGGTCAACGATACCATCATCGTACCTGAAGGATACCCTAAAACACTCAAAAAGATACAGGAAGCAGGTTACAGAACCATCACAGTTGACGTTTCCGAATTTAGAAAACTGGATGGAGGACTAAGTTGTTTATCACTGAGATTTTAATTGTCCATAGTGTTTATCATGCAGCAGCCGGCATATCCGATTACCGCGTGGTGTATCTGTCAAAACTTGGTTTTTCCATCAAAAATAGCTACCATTAACCAGCTTAGCACACCAATACGAAAGCATAGGTTCTCGATCAACATCACCCTATTTATCAATCTGGAATTAATATCAATTGTTAAAATCTTATGGAAAAATTCAAAGTTGCCATTGTCCAGGAAGCTCCGGTATTTTTAAATACTCCGGAAAGCATCAAAAAGGCAGAGCCATTAATTGAGCAAGCAGCAGAAAAAGGTGCCCGAATTATTGCTTTTCCGGAAATCTGGTTACCCGGATATCCGGTATGGTTTGATTTTGCTTCCAAAGCTGCCCTTTGGGAATTTGCGCCACCAAAAGAACTCTACCGTTTGTTGGTGGAAAATGCGATAACAATTAATGGTATTTATTTTAAGCAATTACAGGATATTGCAAAAAAATATAGTTGTTTCCTGGTGATGGGCGCCCATGAAAAATATGGTCAAACTCTGTATAACAGCATGATCTTTTTTGATAAAAACGGAAAAGATTTTTGGGTGCATCGAAAATTGATGCCAACCTATACTGAAAAGTTAATTTGGGGATTAGGAGATGGCAGTGGAATTGGTGTTTTAAACACCGAATTTGGTGTTTTAGGTGGTTTAATCTGCTGGGAACACTGGATGCCTTTGGCCAGAGCAGCCATGCATTCCTTTGGTGAGCTGATCCATGTCGCACAGTGGCCAGCTGCAGACGACTTACACCAGCTAGCCAGCAGGCATTATGCATTTGAAGGTCAATGCTTTGTGCTGGCGGCCGGGACTTACCTGAAAAAAACTGATGTGATTGAAGGAGCATCATCCCTCAAGAATATCAGCCAGGAGACACTCGATTTTCTGGATTCAATGGATACAGGTTCATCTGATGTATTACACAATGGTGGTAGTGCCGTTATCGGCCCGGATAGCAATTACCTGAATGAACCCCTTTTTGATAAGAGTGATACGATTATCTGCGAGATCGATCCTGAAAAAGTTATAGAAATCAGGATGGCAATTGAGACCAATGGCCATTATTCCAGACCGGATATATTTAAACTGGAAGTCGATGCCACTCCCCGGAAAGGTGTCAGATTTGTAAATGAAAACTCCAAAGATAACTAAACTTTGGTGATTAAACCGACTGTTCTCTTAGACCTTCTACAAACTCACGGAACTTTTTGATAGTTCCTTGAGCGAACAGTCAAATTGTAAAAACCTTCTGGTAAAATTCAAAATAGCCAATGTCCAGGAATCACCGAGTTTTTATTATCCTTTAAAATATCGAAAAAAATAAACCTAATGCTCTTACTTTTTTACACACAATAATCAGGCAGCAAAGAATAAGAGCATAATGTCTAGAATTTTATCCAATCACTGAAAAACTACTGTTTTTATTGATTTCACGTAATCGAGAAAATGCACTTGTATTAATTGATAATCCGGTGTGCTTGAGTTTAAACTGCAATGGATTCGTATCTTGATCGGCGCCATCTTCACACGCTTTAATCATTTCTGTCATCATGGCTCCAACCACGGGTGCTGTTTTATACTGATTGCCTGAAGTTCCAACCGCTAAATAAAACCCCTGGAGACTGGATTTGTCATAAATAGGAATCCAATCATCTGAAACATCATAAAGATCAGCAATTCCTTGTGGTTTGGTCGGAATTTCCAAGGCAGGCATTCTTTTCGCCAGTCGATACACCTGGGTTTTCCACTGAGCTTCCGTGACATCCCGATTATAATCATCCGGATCATCTACCCAATCCTTGGGATCACATTCAGGATCTACACTTCCCACCAATATATTGTTCCCTACTTCAGGACGAAAATAGCTACCAGTATCACCATCATTGGTATGAAACCCTACTTCTTCAAAATTAATTCCTTTGGGAGCTGGTACATGATGCACTTCATGACGCAGCGCCCTTGTTTTAATTTTCATTTCTTCTGAAACGCCAGCTAAATCATTAAGGAGATAAGAATGAGGTCCCGATGCATTGACAATAATAGGTGCTTCTATTCGATCTCCATTATTTAAAACAACACCGGAGACACGATTTTCATTTTTTAATATTTCAATGACTTTAGCATTTAAGATAAATTGACCACCTTTTGCTTCTGCGGCTCGTTGAAGATTATGCGTTGACAATTGAGGATCACTCACGTAACCGGAACCTGGCGTGAAAACACCACCTTCTAATTCTCCCTGGCTTCCTTCCTCCCAAAATTGATCATCGTCTGGTCGTTTGGGGGGAAAGAAGGTATGAAAATTACACATTGGCATTTTCTGCTTTAATGTTTTTAGATCCCAATCCTCATGTTCTAAGCCGACTTCTTCAAAGTTTTGCAATACACGTTTCCAGTTGAGCCCTTTACTTTTTAAAAGTACAGAGCCAATATTTTTGAATTCAGCAAACCCCCTTTCATCTTCAACATCCAAATATTGGCGCCAGTTTTTCCAGTAAAAAAAACATTCATATGCCATCGCCACACCATCTCGGGTCGAATAATAGGCACGAATATTTGCACATGAATTAATGGTTGAACCGGCTCCAGCAGCAGAAAGTTTATCGATATTTAGCGTGCGATATCCTTGTTTTGACATCTCATAGGCAATGGCGCAGCCAATAATACCAGCACCTATGATAATAACATCTGTTTGAGATTTCATAATTTCGTATCCATCTGTTAATAATGACCGATTGTTATTTAAAAGTTACCAAATGTTTAGAATAGCAGAAATATTATAGTGAAATAATATTTTTTATACCTTCATATCTGAAAATTTATTTTCATTCTGTATAAATGTCAATTGTTTTATATCAAATTCTTGGTTTTCAATAAAAAACTGTCCAGGAGTACGAAAGGATGAAAAATAATCACAGCATCCGATCACTCAGCGGGTAAAGTCTAATAAAGACAGTTGTTTGAATCACCGGAAAAGGTTGGTTGTTGTAAAAAACGGTTACATATAACGCGGCTACGGATAGTGCAAGTACACCCTTCGACAAAAGGGTATCAACCCTTGAATGATGAAGAAAGTGCCTAAAGAATTTGACTGAGAAATTCTTTAGTTCGGGGATCAGTTGCTTCAGTGAAAAAAGTAACAGGTGGACCATGTTCAACGATTACTCCGTTATCTGTAAAATAGATATGGTCGGCCAGTTCACGGGCAAACCCCATCTCGTGAGTTACTAATATGCAGGTCATTCCTTCACTGGCTAGCTCCTTGATGGTGACTAAAACTTCTTTCACGGTTTCCGGATCAAGAGCGGCTGTTACCTCATCAAACAACATCACTTCTGGATTCATGGCTAGGGATCTAGCAATTGCAACTCTTTGCTGCTGTCCGCCAGAAAGCTCTCCAGGATAGCTTTCTTCCTTTCCTTCCAATCTTACTTTCTTGATTAGATTCCGAGCCTGTTTCTCAACTTCTTTCTTTGACCTTTTTAGCACCATGACCGGGGCCATCATTACATTCTGAATGGCTGTTTTGTGGGGAAACAAATTGTACTGTTGAAAAACCATCCCGACTTTTTTACGTAATTCCAGTTTGTCGAGTTTAGGATCGTGAACTTCCTGACCCTTAACTTTTATAGAACCCTCCTGGATATCGTTGAGGCCGTTGATACATCGAATGAGTGTTGATTTTCCTGAGCCCGACGGACCGATGACACATATGACTTCCCCTTTCATAACGTCCAGACTGATACCTTTTAAAACTTCTAGGCTCCCAAATGATTTATGTACATCCTGCAAAGATATAATGGGTTGATCAGGTGTCCAAGACGATGTCATGATAGAGATCTCCGTAAAAATATCATAGTTTAACGCTAAATCGTTTCTCTAGCCTCAATGTCATCCGAGCAATGGGATAACAATACACAAAGAAGATTATGAGAGCAAACCCATAAAAGGGAATCAACAGTTCAGGATGATTGTCTTCCGCCTCCATGGCCTGTCTTGAAATGGTGATAATTTCTTCTACACCAAGCAAAGACACCAGAGGCGTTGCCATGGTCAAGATGGCGTACCAGTTCATCCAGGGTGGAATCATACGTTTGAAACACTGGGGGAGGATGATAAACCACATGGTTTGGTGGCGTGAATAAGCGAGCGACTCAGCCGCCTCCCATTGTCCACTAGGTACCGATAAAACACCCCCGCGAACCACTTCGGATATATTGGCCATAACAGGGAGTGAAAGCCCGAAGACGGCCTTCGTCCAATCAGGAATCCTGATGGATGTAAAACCGAGATCGATATCAAAAGGAAGCGCCAGCAACACGATAAACAATATAACCAGCCAAGGTGAATTACGAAAAAGCTGTGTTATCCAAAAGGCAGATTGACGGGCTGGCGTGTTCAGTGAAATTTGCATCAAACCCAGAAGTATTCCGGAAGCAGTGCCAATAAGCATCGACAGGAAACTGATAAGGATATTGAGAAAAAAACCTTCCATCAATATTAAAGGAAGCCATTTCCAGAGCGCTGCCAGAGCGTTAAACATGGTGTAATGGGTTTGAGCAGCTAATGCACCAGGAAAAAGGATCGCTACACTTATCAGAACAAGCATCCAGGAGGAGGGGCTGGCCAGCCAGCGGGAAAAGGCAAGATCGCTGACGTGACCTGCAGCTCTCCCGTTATAAGAGCGGAGTACTGGTAAATCAGTACGGATTGACTCATCTATTCCTGGTATTTTTTTCCCCAATAACATGGTATCCTCTCAATAACCAGGGATGCGCATCTTTCTTTCCCAGCGATGCATCCCAAAAACCAATATTCCCACAAGAACAATATAAACACTAAACAGAATCAGCATCGCTGCATTTTGGGCAGTTGAATAATCATTATAAATACTGACCATTTGGTATAACAGTTCAGGTACAGCGATGACGATGGCATTTGTTGTTGTTTTTACCAGATTGACCAAATTGTTGTTCAAGGCCGGCAAGCTGACTCGGAAAGCCAGGGGAAACACAACATGCACATATATTTGCAGCCGATTCATGCCCAAAGAATCAGCTGCTTCGATCGTTGATTCGGGAACCGCCTCAATGCCTGCACGGAAAATCTCAACATTGAAAGCACCTGCAAAAAAGGAAAGGGATATCACCGCCCAACCGACGTTTGAAATGATAGGCATTTCTAGCCAACCGTCAGGGGAATAGGTGGGGGTAAACTGTCCCAGGGCAAAATAGAAAAAAAGCAATTGAACCAACGGTGGAGTATTGCGAAAGAACTGAATATATCCCTGTACCAACATGCGCATGAATGGATTACGTACTCCTTGAAACCAAGACCCGGCAATTCCGATGACAACGCTTAGAATGACACAGTAAATGGATAATTGTATGGTCATCCAAATTCCTGATAGGACTCTCTCCCCTTGCACGGGATCATAAAAAAAGACAAAGTTCCAGGTAGGATGTTTGTCTGCAAGTTCTAAAAAGAAAGATTGAATGTCGGCATACATTGAAAGGTTCCATTGTAAACAAGAACACCAACTACCTCAATTCTCTATTCCCATATGGTAATCAGTGTTCGTTGTGTGCAGTTCGAAAGTTTTATTAAGACTACTTACTAATCCAGTCTATATTACGAAATTTTTGAATGACAAGATAGTTTGTGGCCTGAATTCCCCATTTCTTCTCCCAAGCAATCAGTTTTCCACTTTGATGCCAGTTGTATGTCAATCCAGACATCATCTGACCAAAAACGCAGTCTTTTTCTTCTAGAGGTACGGCTAGACCCCAGGGATTGTCGTCTTCAGAAGCTAGAGGCATTTCATAATTATTCCAGGCCCCTGATGAGAGATCGGACATGATCGAAGAGTCATCGTACACCCAGGCAATACATTTCTTATCACGCAAAGCCTGCTTCGCTTCGGCATTTCCAGTAAAAGCAATTATTTTGGCGCCGTATCGTTCGGAAACAACTTTGTTGTAAAAAGCACCTTGTTTACCACAGACAGGTCTTCCTCTTAAATCTTCCCAGCTTTTGATACCAACCGCCTTAGGAGCCAGAATGTTTGTACCTGATGTATAATAATTGGGTTGGGTAATTCCAACAATTTTTCGACGATCAACACGGTCAGACATGGTTGCAATGATCATATCCACCTTCCCCTGTGCCAGAAACTGCATCCGGTTTGAAGACTGGACCGTGATTAACTCGAGATCCACCCCCATGGTATTAGCAACATCTTTGACCATATCCACTTCCATACCGACAATTTCACCCGATGAGTTTTTGTAACCCCAGGGTTTGTAATCAGCTTTGACACCAACAATGATCTTCCCTCTTTTCATTACTTTGTTAAACACTTTGTTGGTGCACTGTGCAAACGTGTTGCTGGTTGCCAAACTAACAACAACTGTGGTTGCCACAGAAACAATTACAATTTTCAACATTTTTCTCAACATAATTTTCTCCTTAATGGTTGGATTAGAAAGCAGATTATCTTCATCGTTCCGATAATCCAGCGAAACCACCGTGCAATGAACCTTCTACCCAGATGCTGGTAAACCTTAGGTTTCTCCCAGTCTTCTGTTAGATGTATTTCAAGATTCCGTTACGATGACCAATTAGAGAACTAACGTGGACCGTATCTTAAGTAACTCAGGGAGTCAAGCGAATAAAAAAACGGTCAAACGATCGTATAATAATGACCGGTTCCTTATTCACTAAGAACTCACCCTAGACAAATGGACCACATCCTCATTCTCACTTCACGTCCCACAACAACAAGAATTCATTTTTTTACACTTCTTCAAACAATTGTGAATTCCAAAAACAGAATCGCCTGATAATATCAAAAGAAGCGAATCCCTATCATCTCAATCAGAGCAGTCTCTTAATTCAGTCTTTCCACTACCAGAGCCACACCGTTGCCACCTCCGATACAGGCGCTTACCAAGCCGAGCTGGACATCCCGATTTTTCATGGCGTAGAGCAGGGTGGTTAGAATTTTAGACCCCGTGGCGGCTACGGGATGCCCTAGAGCAATGGCACCGCCGTTGACATTGACCTTACTGCGGTCAATATTGAGTTTTTGTTCACAACCAATATACTGAGCTGCAAAGGCCTCATTCAACTCGATTAGATCGATATCTGAAAGCGTCAGTCCGGCTTGTTTTAACGCTGCCGGAATGGCCTTCACCGGTGACAGGCCGAAGCGTTTTGGATCGTATCCGACAAAGGCATAACCGCGAATCAGAGCCATCGGTTTCAATCCCATGGAGTTGGCTTTTTTCCTGTCCATGATCACCTGGGTCGCTGCCGCATCGCACAGAGCACAAGCATTTCCTGCCGTAACCGTACCATCTTTATTGAATACTGGTTTTAATTTTGCCAACGAACTGACTGTTATCCCTTCCCGGTAGATTTCTTCATTTTTGAAAACGGTTACCTGTCCCTTTCTTCCCGGTACAGCAATGGGAACAATCTCAGCCTCAAACTTTCCGGCTTTTACCGCTGCCTCGGTTTTTCTGTGACAATCTGCGGCAAATTCATCCTGTTCCTCACGACTAATCCCCAGTTCTCTGGCATACCCATCGGTGATATCCCCCATGAGGCCGCCCCCCAGGGGACATAAAAAACCGTCTTGATGCATTAAATCGACTAAAGCACCAGAGCCCATTCGATAGCCCCACCTGGCCTCGGGTAATGCATAGGGAATCTGATTGGCACTCTCAATCCCCCCCACGAGGACCGTATCCACATCTTCAGCTTTAATTGCCTGGGTTCCCATTATCAAAGCCTGGATGCTGGAGCCGCAGCGGACGTTGATTGAGACTGCCGGAGCATCGATGGTGACACCGCCCCGGACGGCGGTCAGTCTGGCTGGATTGGGACCAACTCCAGCCTGCCAGGCATTGCCTAAAATGGTTTGATCAATTATATCCGGTGAAATTCCGGAACGTTTAATCGTCTCTTCGACAACCACAGCACCAAAATCCGGTGCTGCCATCGATTTTAATGAACCACCGTATTTTCCACCTGCCGACCGGCCCGCACCAATTATTACAACTTCCCGCATCATTACCTCCAATTCATGTTAAAATAATTCTGGCATCTACGATACTGATTCCCTTCTCGTGAATGATGACTGGATTTAAGTCCATTTCACGGATTTCCGGATACGATTCAATAATTTCGGAAACCTTCAGCAATAGCTTTTTCAGGGATTCTTTATCTACCGGTGGGTTTCCCCGCACTCCATCGAGGATAACGCTGGCCTTGATCTCGCCCATCATCTCTCCAGCGCCTTCCGGTGTCAGCGGCAATACTCTGAAAGAGACGTCTTGCAAAATTTCCACGAGTATGCCTCCCAGCCCGAACATAATGATCGGGCCGAACTGGTCATCAATTTTAGTCCCGATAATGACTTCCACACCTGCTTTGGCCATGGGAGCAACGATTACCCCTCGAATCTCAGCCGAATCATTGTATTTATAGGCATTGGCAAGTATGTCTTCAAAAGCTTGCCGAATCTCAGTCTTGGTTGTCAGATTAAGCTTGACCCCACCGGCATCACTTTTATGAAGAATGTCTGGTGATACTATCTTCATAGCTACCGAACCGCCGATTTTTTCTGCCGCCGCCACTGCTTCATCTACGGTTTTGGCAGGTAAGCTCACGAAAGCGGGAAGACCGTGTTCAACCAATAATGCCATTGCCTCGTGTTCAAGAAGGGCATTACGGTGTTCTTTTCGGGCTGCCCGCACGATCTCGGCACCGTTGAGAGTAGCCCTAGTTCCCCACTGAAACGTCAAGTCAGCATCGATATGAGGAGAATTCAGATAAGCACCGTACTGTGCCAGCGAACTGATACTCTTGCAGGCGATATCGACAGATTCGTAAACAGGAATATCAAAAGACCGCAGTATATCAAGCGCCACCGGTTTGGCCGAATTGAAAAGACTGTGCATAATAATGGGCTTTTTTGTTTTTTCCACAAGTTGCCCCATCTGTCGGGCGGCCTTTTCCTCAATCACCGCTAGACTCTCGGCAAACCGAATCCCATATCCGCCAAAAAGACCAACCATAAGGAGTCCGCCCACCGCGGGATCATCCAGAATTATCCGGGCGCATTCGGCGAAGATGGCCGGATCAGCATCCCCCCCACCGGCCACGTCAACCGGATTCGGCACCGAAGCAGCAAAGGGGAGGATCTTCCGGAGTTTTTCCTGAGTTGTCTCATTGAGAATGGGAATATCCACACCCATATCAGTCAATAGATCAGAGGCAATGGTGGCATGCCCTCCGCCATCGGCCAAAACAGCCACTCCATTATTTGTAATGGGCGATAGGCTTGACAGGGTTTCAGCCACAGGAAACAGTTCGTCGCTCTGTTCAAGCACGATAATGCCAGCCCGGGTAAACGCCCCTTTGGCTACCTCTGCCATGCCAGCCAAAGCACCGGTATGGGAGCCGGCTGATCGTTGACCGGTAGCGGAACGTCCGCTTTTCAGTAGGACAATCGGTTTCTGCCGGGTGGTTTGTCGGGCTTCAGTCAAAAAAGAACGACCATCCCGCATTCCTTCCACATACATCAGTATCGCCCGGGTATCGGGATCAGTTCGGAAGTGGGAAAGGTACTCATGAAAATTGATATCCGCTTCATTCCCCACCCCTATGTAATAGGAAAACCCCCTTTGGCTGTTATTTTTTGCTTCGGTTATCAAGGTCAGGGCCATGTTACCGCTTTGAGTCAACAAGGCGATATCTCCCTTGGGCGCATCGCGCATGCCGACGAGATTTAAATTCGCATTCAAGTTCATCATACCCGACGTATTGGGTCCAATGAGCCGGATACGATTTTTTCTGGCCGTCTCGGCGACTTCAACTTGCAGTTTTCTCCCTTCGTCACCCAATTCCGCAAAACCACCGGCAATGATCAGCGCACCATGTACTCCCTTGGTACCGCAATCTTCCAGAATAGCGGGTATGGTCCGGGCCGGAGTCGTGATCAGAACAAGATCGACCGGCCCCGGGATCTCCGAAACTTTCGCATAGCAAGATAAATCCTGAATGGATTTTTCCTTGGGATTGACCGGGTAGATCTGGCCGCCATACTTTTCCGCAAGTAAAGTCCGTATAGCCTGAAATCCCCTTTTTGTTTCATTTTTTGAGGCACCGACAATGGCTACCGATTCAGCGTTTAATATTTTTTCAAGAGACATCTTTTTCCTGTTTCGCTAGCCGATCAACTGCGGAGCGATTTCCTCTATTAATGGTTTTAATTCGGTCAATGTTTCTGCGGTTGCCTTGACAGCTCGTTCGATTTCCACTTCCCCCATTGGGGTTGATACTGCAAAAAAACCGCGGTTAGGAATAAAAATCCCTTTGTTCATCAGCGACAGATGAAACAATCGGAGTATATCCCGATCAATAGTAAAAAACGCGGTAGAGGCTGTGGATATGGGTTCCGGCGAAAAGTGGATCTGCTGCAGCGAGCCGTATCCTTTAATTTGTGCCTTGATTTTCAAATCATTCAGGGCATTTTGCAATCCCTCAGCCAGCAACCACCCTAAGCTGTTGATCCTATCGATGGCCTCAGGCGTCAATTCATTCAACCCTGCCACTGAGGCGGCCACGGCAATTGGCGTGGCAACAAAGGTTCCCGCATGATGGGCAGGATGTTTATGCCTGGGCGAGTAGACAGCCATGACCTCTTTCCGGCCACCGAATGCGCCACTCGGCAGACCGCCGCCAATAGCCTTGCCCAAAACAGTCAGATCAGGTTTAACCCCGTAGATCTTCTGGGCACCGCCGGTTGAAAGCCTGAAGCTGATCACTTCGTCTATAATGAGGAGTACATCGTTTGCATGGGCTGTTTCTTCTAAAAATTTGAGGTAATCATCTTCCGGTGGAATCATTCCGGCCGCCCCCATAACACCTTCAACAATCACGGCGGCCAACTCATCTTTATTTTCTTTAATCATTTTTTCAGCAGCGGCCTTGTCATTAAACGGCACTACCAGCATATCGAACTCTGCACTTTTGGGCAGGCCCGGCGGTAGCCTGCGCCAGCCCACCGTCATTTCCATGGGATCGTAGCTGCCATGATAGTTGCCTTCCATTTTAAGGATTTTATCCTTACCGGTGAAAGCACGAGCCCCTCGGATGGCAAACATCACCGCTTCAGTCCCGGACGTACAGAACCGCACGCGCTCCATCGAAGGGACACGCTCACAAAGAATCTGAGCCCATTCATAGGCCTGCTTGGGCGGAGCTGCCATGGCTGATCCCATTGGTGCCTGCCGGCAGATTGCGTCCACGACACTAGGGTGATTGTTCCCTAGCACCATAGACGTCCAGTTATTGGAAAAATCCAGATAGTCGTTGCCGTCCTCGTCGTAAAGATGGCATCCATCTCCTTTGGCCATGACTGCTGGATAGGGCTCAAACCAGATGGAAATCCGCATGTCTCCATCTGGCACAAACCGCTTTGCATCTTCTATAATTTCCTGTGATTTTGAAGTCCGTTGCAGATAAACTTCTTCAATTTTCCGGTTGAATTCAGCCACTTTCTCTATTTTTGACATTTCTTAAATAACCTCCTTCAAGGTTCAATATTCAGGGTTCTGAGTTAATCAATTTTATATTGCTTTTGTTATCCAATTTATTGCATTTGCTTAAAAGAAATGAGCATCCCATAAATCCCTCCGCCGATCACTACGACAGAAGCCTGGGTAGGAAATGATTCGGTTTTGAGTGGTATGTTATCCTCCAATGTGATTGAAGAACAAGGTTGATTGTAAATTGAACTCTTTTTATTACTATATAGAGATGATAATAAAAGGGGTCAATATATTTAATGACACCGTGTCAATATTTTAGGTTGCAATTGAGCCAAATCGGAAAATTCCCAGGGCTAAATCAAGCGTCCATATTGAATCGGCACACAATCCTATCCTTGGTGGAATTGATTTGGTTCCTTTTCAGCGTTTCTTTAAATAAGGGGATCGAATTTGGAAGGACTGTTCACCAGATCTACGATTATTTTGAGTCCATCAACCAATAGATCTCTGGTTTGGGCTGATGTTAGTGAGATTCTGATGGCATGAGGCGCGGTCCCTCTTCCGATAACGAATCGTTCGCTTTCCATGACGATGGTATTCCTCTCTTTTGCCGCTTTGGTAAAATCTGTCACACGCCATGGTTCTGGCAGAAGCAACCAAATGAACATTCCATCCGGGGAATATCGATAGTA
>Ga0233431_1004141_pt1 | contig 16044 bp, 10 predicted proteins | sample SI_118_April2016_FD_179867 | JGI IMG/M metagenome (GOLD analysis project Ga0233431, IMG submission 179867) | Seawater microbial communities from Saanich Inlet, British Columbia, Canada - SI_118_April2016_200_MG | ecosystem: Environmental > Aquatic > Marine > Inlet | place: Canada: British...
CCCGAGTGTGGTGGCGGTGGAGGTAATCACCGGCCAGGCCACCTGGTTGGCGCCGGCGAGCGCCGCCTCTTTCCGGTTCATGCCCTCCTGAATGTGCCGATAGATGTTCTCCACAATGACGATCCCGTTATCCACCAACATGCCGAGGGCCAGGATCAGGGAAAACAGCACCACCATATTGAGCGTGACATCAAAGGCGGCCAGGAGAATAAAGGTGATGAACATGGAATAAGGAATGGCCAGAGCCACGAAAATCGCCGAGCGCCCCCCGATAAAGAGAAAAATCACCGCCACGACCAATATCAATCCGGAGAGAATATTGTTTTCAAGATCCGCCACCATCAGGCGAACATCATTGCTCATATCGGACGTTAGATCGATTTTGAGATTCGGCGGCAACAGGGGCTTCATCTCTTTAACAATGGCCTTGACCTGATCGGTGACTTCAACAATGTTTTCACCGCTCCGCTTCTGAATGGCCAGGGTGACACTCTTGGCCCCATTGATGCGGCTCCGGGTGATGGGATCCTTATGGCTGTCCCGGATAAAGGCCACATCTCTTAAGTACACCGGTTTTCCGTCCCGCACAAAGGCTACAATGGAGAAGATTTCCGCCGGGTCCTGGAAATCTTCCGGCACGCGAACCAGGTACTTGGCCTGGCCGATATCCATGCTACCGCCGGGCATGTTCACATTGCTCTTGCTCACGGCGTTGATGAGGCTTGAAAAAGGCACCCGGTAGGCCCCCACCCGATCCAGGTCAAACTCCACATGGATCTCCCGTTCCAGACCGCCGCTCAAGCGGGCATCCAGCACCCCCGGGATGGATTCGAGGCGATCTTCCATGTCCTCGGCGAATTTCTGCAAACGCCTGAGGCTGAAAGGCCCGGACAAGACCACTCGAATGACGGGGAGATCGGAAAAGTTGACTTCCTGAAGCACCGGATCATCGGGGAGGTCCCCGGGCAGGTCCTTTTTGGCCTGGTCCACTTTGTCCCTGACCTTCTGAAGGGCATCGTCGATATCAACCGAGGGAAGGAATTTAACCGCCACCGTTGAAATACCCTCGGCTGAGGTAGACCGGATCTCCTCCACATCTGAAATCCCTTTCAGCTTTCGCTCAATGGGAATGGAGATCAATTCCTCCATATCTTCGGGGGCCACCCCTTCGTAGGTGGTGGTCACAAAGACATAGGGGATGGTAATATCCGGAAAGTTTTCACGCGGCAGGGTGATGTAGCAGTAAATCCCGGCGATGAGGATGAACACCATGAGGGTCAGAACCGTTGTCTGTCTCTTGAGCGCAACCTGGTTGAGGATCATTGGACTTGAACCTTCATCCCTTCCTCAACATCTCTCTGCCCGGTCACAATCAGACGATCACCCGGTTTCAATCCGTCGGTAATCTGAACACGGTCCCCGGTGATGACCCCGATGGAAACGGTCCGGGCACGGGCAATACCATTTTCTTCCACAAACAGAAGGCGTTCCCCCCCCTTGTCCATAATGGCGAACAGGGGTGCCGAGAGCGCATCGGGAATCATGCGCCTGAGAAATGCCACCCGGGCAATCATACCGGGCCTGATTTCATGTTTCGGATTGTCAATCAAGACCCTTACCCAGAAGGTTTTGGTGGCGGAATCCGCCTTATAAGACACGAAGTCCACCCTTCCTTTCAGACGGAGATCGGGAAAGGCATCAATCGTGACCATGACGTCCTGTCCCTTCTTCAGATACCGTACATCCAGTTCCGGCACATTGACGTGAATTTTAATCTTATCCACATTCACCAGTTCAACCATGGGTTCACCGCGGTTGACAAATTCCCCCTCGTCCACATGGAGATAATTCACCATACCGCTGATGGGAGAGTGGGGAAACCCGCGATCATACTCCACCTTTGCCTTCACCAGATCGCTTTCCGCAAGCGCCTTATCGGTCCGGGCCCGCTCCATTGCTTCTTTGTGCACAATCCCTCGATCAAACAGGGTTTTCCGTCGATCATAGAGATCCTTGGCCAGTTCAGCCGAGGCCTCGGCCCGGGCGATGATGGTCTTGAGGGCTGAAACATCGATTCGCGCCAGAAGCTGGCCTTTCTTAACTTCCTGCCCTTCACGGGGGCCGATCCACTCAACGCGTCCGTTCTTGTCCGCTGCCACCAGGACATCCTGCCAGGGTTCCGTTTCCCCCGGCAGCACCAGAATATCTTGAATGAGCACCGGTTTCACTTCAACCACATCGACTTTAACGGCTTTAACGGAACCTTCTGCCTTCCCCGGTTCCGCCTGACTCTCCGAACCGCGACATCCACCCATTAGAACCGGAAGCAGCAGCAAACCCAATGCCAGCCATCGCAGGAAACATTTCATGAAAGATATCTCCAATTTTTTGCCGAGGCCACTACCCTCAGGATTCAAAATTTTCCCAGAATTCTTCGTCATCGCTCTGCCAGTCCGGCCCGAACTTCTTTTCGTAAAAGGATCCCATCCGTTCGAGCCATCGATCCCGCAGATTCTTCCCTTTTTCGCGGGCAACCAGCACATCTTTCAAAAAGCGCTCGATATGGATTATTTCTTCTTTTGGAACATAAAAGGCCGCCCCCCCCTTGAAAGACCTCACCGTATGGCTTACGCTCAACGCATTGGCGGTCAACATGACGGCTGGAACATTCTTGTCGTTGGCAATTTCCAGGAGTTTGTATCCGTCCACGCCCATGATATCCAAAATCGCCATATCGAAGGATTCCCGAGCAAGGAGGTCTCGAGCATCCTCAAAAGTATATGCTTCCACAAGGCTGCACATGTTCAACAGATCTTTGAGGGTTTCGATCACATCCGGCTCATCATCGACAATGAGAATTCTTTTTCCTTTTAATAAATTCCTTATCATAACAGCAGCTCTTTGAGAAATAAACCCAAATATCCGTCAGAATCTTGAAATAGTAATCGGTTTAGAGTAACGCTTCCTTTGCCCCTTTCAAGGCGTAAGCCCCACAAAATCGTTTTCCCTGAAGCGATAATACCCTTTTTCCGTCATGCGAATGAAAGGGATGGCAGGCGTGGTCAGAACTGTCAGGGCCAGATGGGCGAAATCCGGAATGACACCCAGTGACGCCATGGTTTCCTGGAACCGGTTCAGCCGCTCCGAAAGTTCAGGTATTTTCAACTCTGAAACGTACCCCCCGGCGCGAAGCGGAATATCCATCTTCAGGGTTCCATCTACAGCAACCGCAGTGCCCCCCTGCATTTCAATCACACGGTTGACGGCATGGGCCAGATCCTTGTCGTTCTCGCCGATGCCCACGATGGCGCTGGCATCCCAGCATAGCGTTGTGGCAACAGCTCCCTGTTTCTGACCCCAACCCCGGACAAAACCCACAAAAGTTTCTCCCCGACCACTGATGCGCTCCACAAAAACGATCTTCAACAAATCATTTTCAGGATCTGCCACCAGCTGTTCGGCCATAACCCTTGACGCCGCCCTGCCCTCACGCGCCACCAGCCCTCCCGGTTGAATATCCAGGGTGCGCACCTGCCCCTCTCCATCGGTAAGGGATTTGGAGACACCGAGGAGCAAGGGCGAGATCGGGGCCGCTTTCACCGTATTCATGAGCGATTCGGGATAGCCCACATCAGGGATTGAGATGCTCATCTGGCCTTTTTCAGCAACCACTCTCCCCTTTGAAATCACCACCTCCGGCTTCATATTCCCTCGGTTCCCAAGCAGCAGCAGGTCCCCATGACGACCCGGGGCAATGCCACCGATCAGGGTGTCCAGCCCCAGATGTTCGGCCGGATTGAGCGTCACCATTCGGACCGCATCCATTGCGTCAACGCCGAGATCCACCGCCTTTTGAACCACGTCATGCAGATACCCCGTCTTCAGCAAGAGGCTGGGATTGGTACCGTCGGTTACCAGTATCATTCGACGAAAATCAACTTTGTCTTTCAGCGGCAGAATGATCTCCAGATCGCGGCGAATGTCCCCTTCCCGGATCATGGCATAAAGCCCCATCTCAAGACGGTTGAGCACGTCATCCGTGGAAATGGCCTCATGGCACGATTCAACCCCGGTCGCCACATAGGCCGCCAGTTTTCTGTCAAAAGCCCCGGCAGCATGACCCTGAACGGATTTCCCAAGCCTTTGCGTTTCAGCCATAAGATCCAGAACCCGGTTGTCCCGGGTCAGGATGGCACCCTGCCAGAAAGGTTCCCCCAACCCAAGAACGCGGGGATCCTCAAAAAGCCCGGCCAACTGCTGCTTAGTAATCATCAAAGACTTTGTTGCAGGACTCAGGGAAATCATGGGGGGAACCAGAGCGTACACCTTGATGGGACAAGGATCAACCTGGTCTAGAAAAATTTCAACCCCCTCGGCTCCCAGGGGAAACCCATAGCCCTCTACCTCTGTCACCAGGGTGGTGACACCTGAGGGAATGGCGTAAAACAAAAAATCGTTGATGTTGAAGAAATTGATCAAATGGGTATGGGCATCAATAAACCCGGGGCAGAGGGTACGGCCGCCTGCATCAATTACTTCTGTATCCGGGCCAACGGTATATTCGGCATCGGGACCCACGTAGGCGATCCACTCATCCACCATGGCCACCGAACGGCCCGGCAGCATCCGCCCCGTGTACACATCCATCAGGGTGCCATCTTTCACCACCAGATCCGCGGGATGTTTCCCCAGAGCCGTATCGGCCAGTTTGCGCAAATCTCGTCCATTTTCCATTGAATTAAAGTTCACTCATTTTCTTTTCCGATTTTTCAGTTACCAAAGATTCGGAATTTTTCATAATTTCAAGCTGAATCTCCACAAACAATCAACGGGCTTCCTTTTCGGGAAGCGCTTTCACCTCAGATTGTTCAAGCAGTTCCCCTATTAATTGCTCTCTCAATCTTTCCAATGAGCCATCTTCCTGCATTTCCTTGAAAATCCCATCGATTTTCGGCACGAGGGCCGCATGTTTTTCGTGAAGATAATGATAGACGGGTTCTCGGCTTAACGGGGGAGACAGGGCATGAATGCCTTTAAGGTTCAGTTTCTTGAGTTGATGAAGACCGTTAATCCGGGCGGTAATCACAATGTCAACGCGATCCCTATGGAGAATCTGCATCAAAAGCTTACTGCTATTAACGATTTGGACATTCCCCATTCCGCGAGTGCAATTTTCCGCATGCTTGACGCCCCTGACGATCCCGACCCGATGCGCCTTTAAATCGTCACAGCCACCGACAGTAAGTTTCAACTTTTTTGCAAAAGCTGTTGGTTCGATGTAATTGATGGGAGTAGGAACCCTTATGAGCGCGGGGTAATCGTCTCCAACACGAAAAATCCGGTGCACCTCGCCGTCGATCCGCCCCCGGCTGGATTCCTGCAAAGCTCTTTTGCCAGGCATCTCAACAATCTCAATGGGGATACCTAAACGTTCGTAACCCAACTTCAATATCTCTGCACCCACTATTTGATCCGGTGTGTTGACAATTCTGGCAAATTTAAGGGGCTCTTGAGAATAAGAAGCTGAACAAAAAAAGAAGAAAAATACCACCAGCAGAGCAACTTTTTTCATATTTTTCCCTCTAAGTTCCTGAGAACGGAACGGATACGGAAACACTGTTGAAAAAAGCAGATGATGCCTTGTATACAGCCAAAAAGAGCGGCAAGAATGATCACAGTTTGAGCCCTGATTGAGTCCGGGAAACCTGCCCGCCTCTCGGAAAATTCAGTAATTCAGGAGAAAAATAATTTAGTATTGTGTCCCCGGAATTTTATCCCCTCCCTACCCTCACGCCCCTTTCCGTTTCAGTTTCTTCAGAGGTAACAGCAGCCTTTGCGAGAGATTCTCCGGCAGTCGAAATTCTTAAAACGTTATCGACAATGGTTTTAATATCACTTGCTTTCAGATACCTGATATTTGTCAGTGTCGTAAAATGAACGGCCTTCGGTGTAATATGGACATGCTGTCTGATACACTTGATATCTTCTCCCAGAAGGAACACAAGCGAACCGCTTACTTCTTCATTTTTCAAGAACCCCTGTGTCCAATTCCGGTCCATGGCGTATATCTCAAGCTCCTGGAATCTTGGGTCATCCATCTTGAATATTTCCCCCCCGAAATTGTCAATGAATTTCGCCGTCAAATACTTGATCATATAGACCCTTATTTTTTCATGAATTCCTTCGCCCTCCCTGACGAGTCCAATAGAACTGCGGGTATGAAAATTCCCTTCCACATAAATATCCAATGCATGCCCCACATATCTCACCGTTTTGACATCGCCGAAATAGCGTCTGTTTCTCACCGGTTTACAGTAGATATCGACCCTCCGGCCCTCCATATCACCGAAATAATGCCTTCCGTCTTTGGCATGATTCTCTCCTTTAAGAGAGAGATTCACAAAAAGTATATCGAGATTCGAAGCCATCCGCCTCATGCCCCAAATCAAAAATTTCACCGATATGATTAGTGTTATCAGCCCTAAAATTATGCAGGATATCCCGATGGCGTATTTATGGGGTTCATATTTGAATGGAAGAAAGTTTTCCGTCGACAATATCAGTCCTCCCGGGACAAAAAAGCCGAGGAACAGGAGAACCAGGAGTAAAAAAACCACAACATAAGGGCCCGGACTTTTTTGTTTCATCTAATACCCCCCCTGGCGATTCTTGATGAATGGCCGGATCAAACGGGCAATGAACGGCCCGTTCCATCTATGTTGTTCGGCCGGTTGCTATTTGACGTTTTTCAATAACATCTCTGTCTTAAATACATCACCCTGCAGGTTTTTGGGTGCGTTGAGGGTAATTTTATCCCCCTGCATGTGGTTCTTGCTGAGTTCGATAAAGTACTGGGTAGCGATGGTGTCACTGGTCTTGGTGATGACCCAGACCTGGAGGTATGACCGATCGACCTTATAGCGCGTACCGCCGCCACTCTTGTAGCGCCACTCCGTTCTCCTTTCCCAGTTGGGCATGGAGATGCCTTTGGCCAGCAAGGCTTTGTCAGAATGTTTCTTATTCCATTCTTTAACGGCCAGGGAGATGATCTGCTCTTTGTCCCCACCTGAATAGGCATTGGCAGGCATTTTGGTGGCGGCCAGGATACTTTCCTTGAGGCTGCCCTCGGCCTTTTTGACCTTGTCGCTCAGCTGGCTGAATTTGCCCCTGAGCTCTTTAACCTGAGGGTCGTCTTTCCCCTTGATGGCGGCCAGGGAGTCGAGTTGCCCTGAAGCCTGGGTCAGGGTGTTTTGAATGCCGCCGCCGGTAAACCATTCCGGTCTTTTTTCTTTTACAGCCTGGTCAACCATTTCCTGCGCCTTGGTCATGAGACCTTCGATCCGCGGTCCTGCTTCGGCGATGAATTCCGCTTTGGCTTTTGAGAATTTGTCGATCCACTGACCGGCATTCCTGAGATTCCTCTTCATTGCACCAGCCTGTTTGTAGCCGGGCGCATAGGCGGCTTGATTCCCTTTGATAAAAGCGGCATATTTCTTGTCGAGCTTGTCATAGGCCTGTTTGTCGTTATCATAACCGGCCATCAGTTTCTTGGCCACCGCCTCATTGCCCTTGGAAAAGACTTTATCAACACTGTACTTGTCGTATAGGGCCTTCAAAAAATCCATGTCTTTATCGTAATCGGGGTAATTCTTGATATCCAGCTTGGTCGATGCTGTCAAACCGCTTTCCACCTTTGCCTTTATCTGCTCGTACATCTGCATATCTTTTTTGACATCGGGATTATCCTTGTTCTGGAACTTGGCCACAATGCCATCAAACTCTTTCAAAACTTTTTTCCAGTGCTTGGCCTCAGCCGGTTTGGATAATTCTGCAGGATCAAGGACGTCGAGAGCGACCCGGTTACGTTGATAAAGCCGCTGGAATTCCTTGTGAGCCTTCTGGTCCGCCTGGGTCGAGGCCTGACTCGGCTGGCCCTGTTGGGCTCCCGCCAGTTTCGACTTGAGGGCGGCTACCTTCTGCTGAGCATCTATAACGTCCGGGTGATCTTTGGCGGTCAACTTTGACAACCGGTTCTCCAACCGGTCAATATACCCTGACAATTTCTGAGAATTGGCAGGCGTGATATTATTAAACTCAGGGAGATATCGGTCATAATCTTTCTTGAAGAAACCGAGAGCCCGTTTGTTTTGATAATCCAGCGCTGCAGCCGGTTTGGCTGCCGCCTGCTGTTGGGAAGCTACCTGTTGAGCCTGTTTTTGCTGACGCTGTTTTTCCTCCTCCCCCCGGGCGGTGTCTTTTTGGGCACGGCTCGCCACCTGGCGCTGAGCACTTGCAACTTTTTTGTTGAAATACGTTTCCAGACTTTGATAATTGGCGGAGAATGATTGCTTGTACTTGGGATTTTGGAAAGAATCGACCTGGGTCTTCAGCTTTGCGAACTTCGCCCGAAAACCCGATACCACGCTATCGTCGGCAAACTTGGAGATGTGCGTTCCTTTCAGCTCATTGGCAAGGGCGCTGTAATCCTTTTTGTAGTTATCTGCGATTTGCTTGTCGGTCATTCCCGCCGCCCCGGACCCTGCAGCCGGGGTCTTTTGGGCTGCCACCGCCGGTGTCTTGCCGGCTTTCAGATCGGTTAACCGCTGTTTCAGCGCTTTGAGTCGATCAGAGGCCTCAATCCAGGAAGCATCACTCTTATTCTTTGAACGATTCAACCTTGATTCGATCCCCGGGAGCATTCGTTGGATTCTGACGATGTTTGCCTTCCGACTCGGCGTCAACCCCTCCGCCTGTTTCTCATACTTGTCTAAGTCCGCCGTAGCTGCCTTTATCATGGAATCAGCTGGCTTTGTTTCAGCATGGACCGGAACAACGAAAAACAATACAGCAACGAGAATTACAATGATTTGTTTCAGCATGTCGGTACCTCCAAGGTTTAATGATAAGGGCTCACTCAAAAATAATTTACATTTTTCGATTGATTATCTACATCCCCTTTGTTTGGTCAATTGAAAAATCCGAAAATCTTGAACATATTTCCATGGCCAGAGCGAAAATGATATCAAGGGCCAGATGTTCACCAATGCTTCTGTCGAAGAGCAGCTTTGATTCAGCCGGAAATTCATCATCCCCCTTCCACAACAGAACCGCAACCGGTATGCGAGGGGCTATTCTGAAGGAATATGCCGCATCCGCCATATCAAGTGCCATGCCGCCCAGTTGAGTACATGCATCACGGAATCCGCGAAGATTGTCTCCGAAGCGTTTTTCAATCAAACCGGTGGGTAGTTTGTGGGGCCCCCGGAAAAAAGTTTCACCGCCGGGGATGTCCTTTACCGATATCCATTCTTTGCTGATGGGTATCTCCCTGGATGTTAAGAGATAGTGAACCATAAAAAGGCCAAGAGAAATCGTAGCATCCCATGTGGGGTCACCCAGGCGCGTTATTCTGGACTCGTCCGGAAATATGCCATGTTCTTCTCCCCAGACGGATAAGGTAAAGCAGCCTTGATTGACGTCATAACCGCACAAGGCACGCCTGCAAACGTCTGCCGGATCCATTTTCGCCAGATCCTGAAAATGACAGGGATCAACTGCGCTGCTCATTTCACTCCCCCTTCAACCCTCTATGCCACCTTAAATCTGGACACCCCGTCCTGGAGCCCCTTCGCCGCATCGGTCAACTGCTGGATAGCATCATAGGTTTCGCGAAAAGATTCCAGGGTCTCCTCCAACTCCTCTTTGAGGTTTGTCATGGAACCACTGATGTTCCGGGCATCATCGGACTGGCTGCCCACGGCCACGTTGACCTCCTCAAACCGGGGCGAAATGGTCTGGACCCGATCAATGATCAGGGCCAGTTGCCCGCTGATCTTCCCCACATCCTCAGAGCTGCCCTTCACTTCTGTAACGAACTTATCCATTTCCATAACACCTGCCGACACGGCGGATTGCATTCCCTTTACCATCTGCTCGATATCCAGTGTGGCGACAGATGTCTGATCCGCCAGCCTGCGGATTTCCCTCGCCACCACATTGAACCCCCTACCGTATTCCCCGGCCTTTTCCGCTTCAATGGCGGCATTCAGAGACAGGAGATTCGTCTGATCCGCCACTTTGGTGATCGTATCCACCACATGGGTAACATTTTCCGCCTTTTCGTTGATGGACTCAAGATGGCTGGATATGGACCTGGACGCGTCCTCCATCCGCCTCATGGCCTCTTCCATGCCGGACAGATCCTTCTGGCTCCGGCTGGCAAATCCGGTGGTCTCATCGGATGCGGCGACCACCTTTTCCACGGTATCAACCAGTTGAGCGGCCACCTCGGATATCCCCGCAACCGAACTGACCACCTTGTCAGTGGAGAGGATCTGGTGGCTCATGGTGGCTTCCTGCTCCTTGGCCGCAGCGGCCAGTTCGTTGGAAGAAGACGTCACCTGAACACCCGAACGCTGTACCTGACCGATGAGGGTGTTGAGATTCCGTATCATGGAACCCAGGGCAGAAAGCAAACGACCTGTCTCATCATCGGTTCCCTCCGGTACCTGAACCGTAAAATCCCCCTTGGAAACCTTGCGCGCTATGGTCACAGCCTCCGTGATAGGGCTGCTGATCTTCTTCGCCAGCCATACCAGCACAAAGAATGTTGCCAGCAGGCCGGCACAAGAAATGAAAAGGATGTGAAGCAGGGTGTCCCTGATGGGGCTGATGATCTCATCTTCCGAAACACGCATGACAATGGTCCAATCCCCTGTATCAATCCTGGCCCCGGAGAAAATATCCCTGTGATCGTGCAGCGGATCTATGGCGCGAATGAGCAGCGGCGGACCGGTATGGGTGTAGAAACGCTCCAGTATCCCGGCGTAGTCCGTCTCACTGATATTTCGGGTCATCATCCGTTCAATGGTTTCCGATGCCATCCCCCCGGCGTCTCCTTCCCCCCCGGAACGGAGCCGGGCAAGGGTTTTCTGAGACACCAGCGGCATGGTGGAAGAAATGATCTCACCCTTTCCACTGAGCAGTACAAAAGCCACCGATTTGTAGGGCTTGAACCCCTCCAGATATGCGTGGATGTTGCTCAAAGCCCGATCGACGCCGGCGATACCCACAAACTTGCCATTGATCTCAATGGGAAAGGCCTGCTCAACGATCATCTTACCTTCATAAAGATAGGGTTCCGTGATGATATATTTTTCAGGGTCTGCGGAAAGAAATTTGTCCTTACATCCTTGATAATAAAGGCTGCTTTCCATGTCGATGAGGGGATTCAATTTGATCTCCCCTTTTCCACCCTCTTCCACAAACCAGTAGGGAAGAAACCGTCCTGCATCGTTCAAGCCTTTCTTCGTGTCCCCTGCCTTTTCCAGAAAGGCCCTGTCGTTCTGGTCTGCATTGGGCTCATAGCCGAAATAGGCCCCGGTAAATCTCGGGAAGTTAGAGAGGATGTTTCGGGCATACCGGGTGGAAGCCTCTCGATTTCCGAACAGACCGCTCATCTGGGCCAACGCCATGGCCTTGGCCACGGATACAGCCTCCAGATTCTGTTCCTCGATCCTGTTGGCGATTTCCCGGGTATGGGCTTTAATCAGCTGATCATTTTCGGCGATCAGGGTACGGTACATACCTCGGGAAAAAGCCGCAACAATGAGGAGAACCACCAGGGTGACGGTTATGCCGAAATAGAAAATCAGCCTTCCCTTGATGCTGGAGGGCAAGACACTTTTCTTCTTCATAATAAGCCTCCTGAAACGGCTGAACTTATACAGTTTTTAAAAGCATGGGATGCACAAGACGGGATATCTTTCTACAATCATTTTTTAACAGCCTACATTCGTATTAAATAAATTACAATGTACATCTTTTGAATACACACTTTTTATTGAGGCTCATGACCAAATTTTGCTATGATGCTGGGAAATCAAGTCACATTCATTTTTGTCACTCACTTCTGAATCAGGACAGAAAAAATGGAATACAAAGTGCTTTTAACCGTTTTTGCGGCAGTGTTCGTTGCCGAACTGGGTGACAAGACCCAATTGGCCACAATGCTTTTTGCATCAGACAAAGACGTCAGCAAGCTCACCGTGTTTGTCGGTGCATCTTTAGCCTTAATTGTTGCATCGGGCGTTGGCGTACTCGCCGGCAGTTTCATCTCCCAGTATATCAGTGAAAAACATTTGCAGTATATTGCGGGGGCTGGATTTATCGCCATAGGCATATGGACGTTTTTTAAAGCATGAGTCACCTTGACACCCAGGCGTCTCCTCAGTATAGTCCTTTTCCAAAATAACAAGTTCCTATCCCCATTTATCACCTGTTCAATGGTGCACGGACAAGAAAAAGAGCCATGTTTCGATTCATTCATGCGGCGGATATTCATCTGGACAGCCCGTTAAGGGGTCTGGAGAGCTATGAAGACGCCCCCGTGGATGAAATCCGAAACGCCACCCGCAGGGCCTTCGACAACCTGGTAACCCTTGCCATTGAAGAGGAGGTCCGTTTTGTGCTTCTGGCCGGAGACCTCTACGACGGAGACTGGAAGGATTATAATACGGGGCTCTTTTTCACCGAGCGGATGGGACGTCTGAAACGGCAAAACATTTTGGTGTTCATGGTATCGGGCAACCACGACGCCGCCAGCCGCATCTCCCCACATCTTCACCCTCCGGATAACGTGACGACCCTTTCCACCCGCAAGCCGGAGACCATCCTACTGGAAGACATCGGCGCAGCCATCAACGGGCAGGGATATTCTTCCAGGGCGGTTACCCGAAACCTGGCACAACATTACCCCCAATACCATCCCGGCTACTTCAACATCGGGCTGCTTCACACGGCCTTAAACGGCAGAGAAGGGCATGAACCCTATGCCCCCTGCTCCCTGGACGACCTTAAATCCAAAGGGTACGACTACTGGGCACTGGGGCATATTCATCAGCGGGAGGTGGTCTCTAAGGACCCCTGGATCCTTTTTTCCGGCAACCTTCAGGGACGGCACATTCGGGAAACCGGGTCTAAAGGAGCATCGCTCATCACGGTGGAAAATGGTCAGGTCACTGACGTGACGCACCATGACCTGGATGTTCTCAGGTTTTGCATAGCCCGCGTGGACCTGTCCCACGTAAACACCATCGATGCGGTTCACGATCCGGTCCGTAAGGCACTGGAGGCCATACAGGCACAATCAGATGAGCGCACTCTGGCCATTCGGCTGGAACTCACAGGGGAAAGTCCGCTTCACGCCCACCTCCTTTCCGATGCCGCCCGCCTTACGGAATCCTTTCGCAGCGTTACGGCAGGACTGGGGGATATGTGGCTGGAAAAGGTCCTTTTTAAAACCATGCCAAAGGGCCGCATTCAGAAAACGCCCGGTGAACAAACACCGCTTCACGAACTGATGGCGGCTGTGGATCAACTGAAATGGGACCCGGAGAACACGCAGGACCCCTTCTCCCTTCAAATCCCCGACATCGCCGCGCTCAGAAGCAAACTGCCCCCTGACCTTCTGGGAGGTGACGATCCGTTACTTCCGAACCACCCGGAGGGAGTCGCTACGCTCCTCAATGATGTCAAGGCGCTCCTGGCCGCCCGGCTGAGCCGGCGGGGAAGCTTGCCATGAGGATCCAACGGCTCGACCTGATCGCCTTTGGCCCATTCACAGATCAGACCCTGGTTTTCGATTCAAAAGGCCCTGGGCTAACCATCATATTCGGACCCAACGAAGCGGGCAAGAGCAGTTCCCTGAGAGCCCTCAAATCTCTTCTGTACGGGATACCCGAACGAACCCCCGACAACTTCCTGCATCCCAATGACCAACTCCTCCTGGGCGGCAGCCTGAAAGCCGATGGCGGAGAACAACTCACTTTTTTGCGTCGAAAAAGACGAAAAACCTGCCTGTTTGACGCCCATGACAACCCCCTTGGCCCCGAAGCCCTGTCGCCCTTTATTCGGGGTATAACTCAGGATGAGTTTGAAACCCTTTACGGCATTGATCACGAAGCCCTGGTGCGGGGAGGACGAGACATCCTCGCCCAGAAAGGTGAAGTGGGCCAGGCCCTTTTTTCGGCAGGGGCCGGCATCTCATCCCTCAGGGAAGTCCTGAGCACCCTGGACGACGAAGCGGATCAACTCTTCAGGCCTCGGGCTTCCACCCGTAACATCAATAGGGCCCTTGCCGACTACAAAAAACTTTTAAAAGACATGCGTACCGCGACCCTCTCCGGACAAGACTGGATGAACGTGGAACAGGAACTTCGAAAGGCCGAAGCGGAACTGGTGAAGGTTGAACAGAAAAGGAGAGAAACGGATGGCGAGCGGCGGCAGCTGGAACGTTTGAAGCAGGCCCTTCCCCAACTGGCACTGCGCCAACGGTACCTGGATCGTCTGCAAAGCTTAGGCGAAACCACCCCCCTTCCCCATGACTTTACCAAACGAAGAAAAAAAGCGACCCATAGCTTGCAGAAAGCCCAGCAGACCCGGAACACCGCCCTGCACCGACTGTCGTCACTCGGGGAAAAGCACGGGAGCGTGTCATTTCATCCGGCCCTCCTGGATGAAGGCGAATGGATTGAAGCGCTCTACCAGAAACTGGGCAGCCACCGGAAAGCCATGAAAGACCGTCCCCGGCTGGAAGGAATGCGCATCGCTTGCAAGCGCGAAGCCGCCTCCCTTCTCAGGCAGCTCCCCACGGACCTGCCCCTGGAGCAGTTAGAACGTCTACGGCCTTTTCTGGGGAAACGAAAGGCCATTCAAACCCTGGCCTCAAAATACGAAGCCCTGGAACAGAGTAAGCAGCAGCACCGGCAGCAACGCCGCCGTCTGGATGCTGCGCTTAAGGAAATCGACCGTACTCTTGCGAGAATGCCCCCCTCCCCCAATGCCGACGACCTGCTCCAAGCCGTAAAACTGGGTCGAAAATCAGGGGATTTGGACAATCTGCTGCTCGAAAAAACGAGATTGCACGAAACCCGAGAAACACAGCTCTTAGAAGAAGTGTCACAGCTGGGGCTCTGGGCTGGAAATCTTAAAGAGGTCTGCAAACTCCCCCTCCCCCTCAGGGAAACCATCCTTCGATTTGACGAAAATTTTCGTACCTGCACAGAAAAGCTGCAAGCAGCTGAAAAGGAGTGCGAAAACCTGGTGGAGGCCGCCGGGCGAATCATGGGTGGCATCAGGGAGATCGAGTATTCGGGTGAGGTGCCCACCGAAACGGAGCTGGAACAGATCCGAAAGAGACGGGATGCTCAATGGCAGTTGCTGAGAAAGCATTGGCTGGAAGGGGAGAATATTACCCTTGAAAGCCGTTCATTTACTGAAAATGACGATCTGCCCGATGTCTACGAAAACCATGTTAACATGGCAGACCGTTTGTCGGACCGGCTACGCCGGGAAGCAGACCGGGTCCATAAATTTTCCGCGCTCAAGGCGGATCAGCTTGCCAACCGGGAAGCAACCGCAACCGTCCACGAAAACCTGGAAAAGCGCAATGCTGAATCTGCCGCCATTTCCAGAGAATGGAACCTGCTCTGGCAGCCCTGCAGCATTGAACCCCTTCCCCCTAAAGAAATGCTGGACTGGTCCGTCAAATTCGAAAAAATCCGGTTCGGTGCCATGGAACTGAACAAGATTGAAGGGGAAATCAACACACAAAAAACCCGACGGGAAGAACTGCGAAACGGGCTTCTGACGGCTTCAAGAAATTTTGAAAACACCAAAACATTCCGGGACGAAACCCTGGAGCCGGTTCTCATATTCTGCGAAACCCTTCTTGAGAATCTCGATCGGAATAAAAAGGATCGGCTGACGCTTTTAGACAAGCAAAATGATCTTCTTGGCGATCTTAAAACGGCACGTCATCATGAGGAGACGGCATGGGAGGAATTGGCAAACTGGGATAAGCGCTGGCACGAATCCGCATCACTTTTTATCAAAGTCGAAGGGAACGGGGTCGAAGGGAACGGGGCCGAAGGGAGCGGGGGGACGTCCCCCTTTCCCCCGGAAGAAGCAAACGACATCCTTGAAAGCCTGAGGGACTGTTTTTTAAAACTCAAAGAGGCGGACGAACTGCACAAAAGGATAGAT
>Ga0233431_1004143_pt1 | contig 16033 bp, 13 predicted proteins | sample SI_118_April2016_FD_179867 | JGI IMG/M metagenome (GOLD analysis project Ga0233431, IMG submission 179867) | Seawater microbial communities from Saanich Inlet, British Columbia, Canada - SI_118_April2016_200_MG | ecosystem: Environmental > Aquatic > Marine > Inlet | place: Canada: British...
GCATGACTGGGAGCCCCTGCCTTTTGCCATTTTTCAGTGCCTGAGCGGTCAATGATAGAAGGTTGCCAAATACCTCTCAGGTGTTTGATGGTATGGGGATCTGTCATAAAATGATTTTGCGGTCCTATCCGGTCAATGACATCTAAAGCCAGAGTTTCTTCTGTGATATGGATTCCCTGGCTGACGGATTTAATTAAATCATAGATTTCACAATCCATTAATAACTGCTCAAATGAGAAGACAGTCGCACCATTGGATAGACCCGCGCCACACATCATATCTGCCTGGCAGAATTGACTGACTGTTCCTGAAACTGAATTTTCGACACCGGCATGCCATCCACTTCTTCTGGCGCCAGTGGCAAATGTACCAATATTAGCAGGGAGCTTGTAGTAGTGTGCTAACTGACTGGAGGCAGCTTGCAATAAAAAATCATCAGGGCCACCAGCGGTAACTGCCCCAGTTTTCAGTTCCATCATAGTGGCACAGGAACCATAAAAAGTTGGCGCTTCAGGATAAAAAATTTGTAGAAATGAGATTCCTGCCAGGATTTCTGCATTCCCCATGGCGATATTCCCTGCCATGGTCGCTGGAGCTGTCGCGCAACCGATCTGCATGTTCAGAAAACCCACTGGAATACCAGCTTCTGCAAAAATGAGTGCTGCTTCCAGGGCATGTTCATCATAACTCAAAGGGCTGATGCTGCATTGGAAATTAGAGAGTATGGGATTCGCTTTTAGTGCCTTCTTGCTACCGGCCACCGCAGTTGCAATTTCAACCGATCCCCTGGCACTTAGGGTATTTACCGCAGTCATGGCTTGAATATGTTTGCCGGAGTTCTTCAACATGCCATAAAGTTCCCAAAGCGGTTGTGTTCTGGGGGGTTTGTCCTGGGCGCTCAGGCATGGCCAAAGGAAAGAAATTTGTGAAAGATTGTCGGCGACACGAATAGCATCACATAAATCCTGCCAATTTGAGGGTCTCAGCTGGCCGGTGTTGATATCTAATATACTGACACCGGTGCCATCCAGAGTCAAATAACCATGGTTGCCATCCAGCTTTAGACTATTTTCTTTGTTTCTGGCACCCAGGGTATATGAAGCGGGAGCCAATTTTAAAGCCTTTTCAATAACGTCTCTGGGAAAGCGAATCCGTTGTTTTTCACCATCAATTTTACATCCGAAATCCTGTAAAACCTGATATCTTTCCTTTTTGAGCGGCATAACGATACCAGTTTGGGATAGGATTGATAAACTGGCTTCATGAAGTTTGCTGAGTTCGTCGGAATTCAATATGGACATTGATGCATTCCATAAGACTGATTCGATCATGGTGGCTCTCCCAGTATTAATTCTTTTAGCGCAGTGTATCAAATTAATTGTCATTTATCATTTATCTGCACAAAGCACGATAAAATAGGGGTACACGTAACAAGTAATTCTTGCTGCCAGTGTCGCAAATCATTCCACATTTTATCTATATCAATATCCAGGTAAATTTAAACATTTAATCAAGTTGATGCACTAGATGGTAAAAGAATATTTTTGTCATACTTGACGATTTATTTTTATGGATGTATTCATTGAATGTAAAAATTGGACTCAATTTATGGATTAATGTCAAGATTTTTTTAGTAGCATACAAGATAAAAGATCGGAAAAATCAATTTAATTCAGGTATTCGGTAAACAGGTCTATTAGATTTGGCGAAATAGACGATTTTTTGAGCTAAACCAGGTATTTAGGTATTTACAGGAGGATCAAATAAAAATGATTAAAACACGTATGGGTGATGGATGGCCCGTTGAACTCAGTGAATCAGATTTAAGACAGGATCTGGAAGATGGCACCCTGGAAGCAGCTGAACAAGGTCAAATGGAACCTTTGTCAGAGGATGAACTGGTTTATCTGTCTGAAATTTGCAAATCCGGTGATAAAATGTGCGGTGTGAAACGTGGTCGGGAAGTCGTTCTTTCGTATGATGGTCCCAGTTTTGAAATCAGAAGACTGGGAATTGTTGCTAATCGGCAAACAGCGCTTCAAACCTATGAACGATGTTTTGGCGCGGATACCATTGAATTTTCTCATATTGATTACAGTTATAAGCAGGTAAAATCAATTGTGCATGAAGAGTTAGGTCTGTTTGAACAACTTCAATCACTGACGATAGCGCCCTTATTATATGGGGCGATGCCAAATTTGGGGTTATATTCCAAGCCTGATGGCCCTTGTGAAAACCCGGCTGAACTACTGCCACTAGGAAAAATAAAAGAAGCTCAAATGGCCTATGAAGAAGCTATCGAAATAGCTGTTAATGATATGGTTTATGTCTGTTCTGAATTTTATGAAGCAGGGGCAGATGGCTTAAATATTGACACTGTCGGTGCTGCTGGTGATCCGGATTTTAAAGCAGCATTAATAGCCACTGAAAAGTTGATAGCAAAGTATCCCGATATCAATATTGAAATTGGAATGGCCGGTGAATTTGTATTAGGGATGCACAGCGAATTGACACACAATGGTCAAAGGCTCGCCGGATTGTATCCCCATGATCAGGTGAAATTGGTTGAGGCTGCGGGTGCTCACATATTTGGTGCGGTGGTTAATACGAACACCACCCAGTCATTTCCCTGGAATCTGGCCCGGTCGGTGACATTTTGCAAAGCTTGTACAACGGCTGCCAAAATTCCGGTTCATGGTAATATGGGAATGGGAGTCGGTGCTTTACCGCTTTGCGAGGTACAACCACCTGAAATAGTATCCCAGGCTTCTAAAGCCATGGTGGAAATAGCGCGTCTGGATGGTTTGTAGGTTGGAACCGGCGATCCGGCCGGAGTAGCCATTGTACATGCCATGACCTCGGGAATGGGCGGGTTGCGAACTACTGGAGATCTGGTAGCTCGTATGCAATTATCCCAGGGCATGAAAATTGATGTGGCCAAGCAGTATGTAGCTGATAAATTGGGTGTTTCTATTCAGGATATTCATGATGCAGTTGTGATGCGGGAAGTGCGTGAAGACCAGAAGCTTGGTATTTTGCAATCATTACCAGGGTTTCCTAAAGGTATGGAAGCCAAACATAATATTTCCAAATTACTTAATATTGAACTGAATTCTTTAAGGGCGTCAAAAATCCGTATGGGTTGATGATATAGCAATGAATATTCTTATTGTCCACAAAATCAGGGTACACGTAACCCAAAAAGTACATGTCCCCTATTTTGCTATCCTTATTAATTCTGGATTGAATCAATAACATTAAAGTTTATTATATTTGTTAGCTTGAACTTAATTTGAATGATCAATTGGAGTTAAAAAATGCTTTTAGAGCAAACAAAAAATATTGCAGATAAGTGGGGAAAATCATTGGGATTTTCCAGAGGGTTTGGTTTGCAAGGGCTTAATGTCGAAGAGTGTCAAAAGATTCATGAAGCGACTATGGAAGTTTTGGAGAAGGTCGGTATTTCTGTTCCCAGTCAAAAGGCACAGAAATTTTTTGGAGACCATGGGGCCCGGATCGATAAAAGCAAGAATCTGGTTTATATCCCGTCCGATTTGGTTGAAAAGGCTCTGACGACAATCCCGTCTGAAATAACTATTCCCGGTCGGGATCGGTCTGGTGATTACTTCATGGGCGGGGATAAGCTGGATTTTATCAATTTTGGTACCACTGTTTTTATCAATGATTTAAATACCGGTGAACGACGAAAGTCAGTGACTGAAGATGTGGTTGAAGCGACCCGTGTGCTGGATGCCTTAACCAGTATTAAAATTCTGATCACCGTGTTGAGTTGTACCGATAAATCCCCAGTCACAGAGACAATGAATGCCACAGCAGCCATGCTGGCTAACACTAATAAACCGGTGGAAGCGGCACCACCCACCGCCAATTTAATCCCAAAAATGGCGCTAATGGGCGAGGCTGCCATTGGAAAAGAGGCATTTAGAAAAAATCCTTTCTTTTTTACCGGCGTTTGTGTTGTCAGCCCTTTGCAGTTGGTTGATGAGTGTAGTGAAGTCTTAATGGCAGCTGTAGAGAATGGATTTGTGACCAGTGTGCTTTCCATGTGCCTGGCGGGCGGTACTTCACCGATTCATCTGGCCGGAACGGTGGTTCAGCATAATGCAGAGGTGTTAAGTGGTTTGGTGCTGGGACAGTTGGTCAAACCCGGGGCCCCTATGATCTATAGTAGTTCGACAACGGCTCTGGATATGCGATTTGCTTCCGCTGCGGTTGGATCTGTTGAAGGTGCGCTTTTAAACGCGGCACTCGTCAAAATGGGGCGGTTTTACAATATTCCGGTCAGAGTATCAGGTGGCTAGGTGGATAGTAAATTATGCGATGCTCAAGCCGGATACGAGTCCTTGTTATCAGCTTTGCTCCCATCATTGGCAGGTGCCAATTTGATATACGGGACAGGGATGTTGGACAGTGGAATGGTTTTGGACTATGGTAAAATGATTCTTGATGATGAAATCAATATGGCAATCAAACATTTGGTTAAAGGGATGCCGGTCAATGAAGAGACATTATCAGTAGCTGCGATCAAGGAGATCGGTCAAACTGGTAATTTTCTGACCCATCCTGATACCCTCAGTAATTTTACCAAGCTTTTGAGACCGAAATTGATGAATCGTGAAAATTATGATCGTTGGTCAAGCAATGGGGAAAGTAGTGTGTACGAAAGAGCATTGGAGAAAGCGCGGAAAATAGTAGCAACCCATCAACCAGCTTCGATTAATGAGAATGCCCAAAAAGAGATCGACGAAATTATTTGGGAGACCGAAAAAGAATTGAAAGTGGATCAGTTATAAATGAATCAAAAAGACGATACCAGTATTGAAAAAAGAGTTTACGATATCATTCGAAAGGCAATTCTTCAAAGAAAATTGACTCCGGGGATGAAAATATCAGCACTCTTCCTTTCCAAGGAAATCGGTGTTAGTCGAACACCCGTTCGATTGGCCCTACAACAGTTATCAGCAGAAGGATTGGTAGTAATGAATGCTAATAAAGCTGCACATGTTGCCAAACCTTCAGTACGGAATGTCAAGGAACTCTTTTTTTTACGGGAAGTGCTGGAGTCAACAGCTGTAGTACTTGCCTGCCGAAACGGGAAAAAAAGAGACATCAAAAAATTGCGTGAAATCAATGATTTAGAGGGAAGGACTTTCAACGCCAGAGATTTATCTCAGTATACTGTTGCTAATGAAGCTTTTCATTTACAAATCGCGAAAATGGCAGACAATGAATTGCTTTATGAAAGTATTGAAAAATTGGTGATACAATCCAGTATTATTTTATCTCTTATTGATCGTTTTTATGATTTAAGCGAAGCGGATGAAATTAACTATAAAAATGAAAATGAGTTGTTAATTTCATTTATTGAAAAAAGAGACGAACAGAAAGCTTCAGAAGAATTGAAACAGCACATCCAACGATCCCTGAATAACCTATCCCTTGATAAACTGGATGAGCTGACCAGCATCATTCCTAAATTGTGAACCTAAAGCGAACAAAAATCTTATCGTCCAAAAGTGACGCCTTGTTGAGTCTGTTAAATGACAATATGTATTGTTGTTACTTTATTTACCAAATCTACCTCTAGGAATTTACCCGGTTTATTGCGCAGCTTTGGGTTTAATACCCCGCCCCTTGGGGCGTTCTGTCATCTCGAACGAATGTGAGAGATCTTGTCCTAAAAGAAAGATTTCTCCCCGCGGTCGAAATGACATGCAGCCATTCTACAGTTAATGTTGATATCCCGTCCGCTTGCGGCGGGATAGTTCATTAAATATCCATATCAGGTCTTCCCTGTTCAGCTTCTATTAAACTTTTCAGGATTCGTCTTGCCTTATTACTCGCTTTATCAATTGCCAGGTTGATGTTTGGTGTTTTTTTGTACTTCATTCCCTGGTGTACTGCTTCCAGAATCACTTTATCTTCATTAAAGGCTCCCAGAAAACTGGCTGTCAATTTTGCTGATACATCATCCTTATCGGCTAAAAAATCTCGCGTCTGGAACCAGTAGTAACGGCAACTATCTGCTGTTTCCGGGGTGATAAAATTGTAAGAATTTAAGGCTAAACGATTGTCTCCTTGACCTTCCTGAGCGCCAGTACCGGCATCCGCACAAATCATACTAATGACAGATAAAGATGGTAGGTGCAGCTGATAGGATTGTAGGCGATCTACTTTATCACTGTATTGATGAAAGAGTTCAAACAAAGGAGCCGGATCACCATTGAGGGTCCAGCGAGAAGCGGTTACCGTTTTATCACTACTCTCAACTGCAATGGGAACGGTTTCACCGCTTTTATTTTTACCGGCTAAAGTTGTAGGATGTACAAAAGTAACGTGGGCTGGATCCAGTAAGTTGTCGGTATATACTTGATAGTGACAATCAATTTTCATGGTTGGGCCACAATTGATTCCCCAACCTGGATCATTAAAGTGTGGAACGTCCATAATCAAACTTTCATCAGCCAAATCAGGATCTCCCATCCAAACCCAAACCCAGTTCCATTTTTCCGCGGTTGGATAGCTTTTTACCTTTACTTTTTCTGGAATCTCTTCCTGTCCGGGAATTTTACTGCAAGCACCATCGCAACTGAATTCTAATCCATGGTAACCACATTGGATATGATCATCGATTAATTTACCGTAGGACAGTGGAAGTTTCCGATGGGTGCAGGCATTTTCCAATGCTACAACAGTACCATCTTCGTTACGGTAAAAAACCAGGTCTTCTTCCAGGATTAAACGGGTGGTTAGATCATTCTTAAACTCGTAGTCCCAACCGGCGACATACCATGAATTGTATAGATACATTCCAGGTCTCCTTATATTGTTTATCTAGTGCAATTTTTAATTAATTTAGCTTTATCAGTATATTGAGCGAAGTCGAAGGTTATTTTCTATTTAACGCATCGTTTTTCGCTCACCCTTCGTTCTTTGCTCAAAGCATCGCAAATTCGTTCTACTTAAGAACCTATTTCACATGCCGAATGCTTATTGCACTTTAAGTTTTCTTTCAGCGACTGCCGGTGGATAAACGATGTATTCCTTCCCATCCTGATACTGAACGACCGGGAAGTAATAAGCATCCATGCCCCCTTTGGGATCTGGCAGGGTGTCGGCATTAGCGGTGTAGGCTTCCATGATCAGTGCCCCATCAGCTTTGGTATACTTCAATTTTCCGGTATTGATCTCTTCGATCATGACCTTATGGATCAGTTTTTTATTCAATTTTCCATACTTCTGATTGGTGCGTTGCAGCAATTTGATTAAGAAACCGATGCCGTCATAAGAAAGTCCACCAGCTGTGGAAGCAGGTTTCAAATCAAATCTTTTCTCAAAATTGGCCGCCCAGTCCTGGTACTTTTTATGGGTAATTTTAGGAGACATATCTAACACGCGGTTAGAGGAAGAACCGGTCATTTTATACCAGTCACCCGCCCAGGAAAGTCCGTCAATAACGGTGATGGCACCTAAACCGATTTCATCGATCTGTTTGGTCAGGGCTGTGGTGGGAGCGGTGGTACTGGTGGTACTATAAAAAACATCAGCGCCCAGTTTCTTAATTTTCCCTAAAACCGGATAAAAATCCTGCTGGGTGATGGAGAAATAATCTTTGAAGATCACTTTCCAGCCAGAGGCTATGAAGGCCTCAGCCACGGACTCACCAGCACTATGACCCCAATCGGTATCTTCCACTAAAATGGCAACTTGTTTGCCATGCTTGGGTTTAAAGACCCCTTTGGAAACGGCATCATTAATCGTTTCTACATAACTGGGAACCAGAATTCCAGGCACCGGCCAGCCCTTCATACCCCAATAATTATATTTAGTGTCTGACTTCCACTTGTTATTCACTGCCAGAGCAGCACCCATGGCCATTAAATGCGGCACTTTGTATTGAGCGGTAACTTCCATGACGGCGACAGCTACAGAGCTGTGCCAGTTCAGAGCCCCAACTTGAATCTGATAACGTTCAGCCGCTTCAGCGTAAGCAGAGGTTGCTTTGGCAGGATCTGACTGGGAATCGATCCAGATGGGGTTAAGCTTATAATCCCCGACTTTGTAATTAATCGCTTCCAATCTTAAGGTAGTGGATCCTTTAAACTGAGCACCTGTTTTGGCAGCTGGACCGGTAAAAGGACCCATGATACCAATGTTCAATTCCTGTTCCGCCAAAAGCTGACCGGAACCAAATGAGAATGTGATAAAAATAACGGCTATAGCGGTAATGAAATGTTTTATATTTCCTATGTTCACTGTCCCCTCCTGAATTTCTATTAAAGAATCTTTTTAAAAATGAAAACTTGCTGATAATATGACTGTTGCTATCCATGGTATATTTGGGCACCTCCTTTTTTGAGTTAATAAAAAAGTGAAAAAATCTATTTTAGATCTTCTTCCAGGTGATTCCGGTTTTTGAATCCCTGACGTGTTGCTGTCTTTCACATTAGACCTTGTTTATGTAACGTTGCAGATCTTTATTAATACTTTCCGGTAATTCCGGTGCTTGATAAGCATTCAAAACTGCTTTCCATTTTTTTTGGGCGATTTGCAAAAAATCGTTATTGGCTGGTGTTGCCAACGATCATATGGGTCGCGATAGAAATGCAGTTGATTGTTTCCAATGCACCTGCAGCATGAAGTATGAAATGTAGTCCGCATCTGCAAAGTGGCTTCATAAATCTTTTCAATCTGCTCAATGCTCAGTATTTCAAAATAGCCCATGGCATTTCCATGATGGTGTCATGCCAAACAATTAATAAACAGGTTTACCACCGGATACTTCAACCGTGGTGCCGGCGATATAGCGCGCTTCGTCGGAGGCTAAAAAAGCAATCACATCTGCTATTTCCTCAGGTTCTGCGATATGTCCTAATGGTACAGTTTTATTCAATTGTGCCACTGCTTGATCCGGATCGAGTCCTCTGACTGAAAATCCAGTTCGTAACATTGGTGTGTTAACTTCGTTAGGACAAACAGCATTGACACGGATTTTATCACTGGCATGATCACGCCCCAGGTTTTTGGTCAAAGCCGCGACAGCCCCTTTGCTTGTGCAATAAGCCAGGTGACCGGGACCTGGGTATAGGCCCCAGGTAGAACCTATGTTGACAATGGCACCACCACCGTGATCTTTCATATGACCAATCGCAGCCCGACATAAATAAAAAACAGCAGTTAAATTAATGTTCAAGGCTGAGAACCACATCTCATCAGTCGTATCCAGAACATTACCCCGGGGTATAACACCAGCATTATTGATAAGTATATCAATGGTCCCAAACTTTTCAATCGTGTGAGCAATCAACCCTTCGCAATAGGTTTTTTCGGCTAAATTTCCAGCGTAGTATGCCACTTGGTGATCAGCTTGAGAAACTTCATTATAGATTTCCAAACAACGCTCTTTTGTGGAACCTGTGATCATCACTTTGGCCCCTTCCTTAGCAAATAATCTGACGACGGCCTGGCCGATACCACCGGAAGCGCCAGTAATGACCACCGATTTTCCCGTAAATCTCATCTTGAAGCTCCTATATTATTTAAAGAGTAACATCTCAAGTTTTCAGGCTTTTTCCATGGAATCAAAATCAGCCAGTGAAGGCCGTGCGGTGCGACCGCCATCTACGACTATTTCCTGACCTGTCACAAAAGCAGATTCTTTAGAAGCTAACCAGCACACCACGTCCCCGACATCTGCGGGAGTTCCCATACGTCCGACAGGGTGCAATTTGTCAATGGCACGTTTACCTTCATCCGGATCTTTTAACTGGTTGAAATAGGCTTCGTTCAATTCAGTATTGATCCAACCGGGACATACTGCGTTACAACGGATTCCATCTTGCCCCTGATCCACTGCTGTAGCTCTTGTTAAGCCATGCACCCCTGATTTAGAGGCAGCATAAGCCGCATGTAAAGGATTATTGGCCAATCCTTCGATTGACCCGATATTGATAATCGATCCACCACCAGATTTACGCATCTCTTTAATCACCGCTTGAGTACATAAAAATACCCCTTTTAAATTGATGTTCATCATCAAGTCCCAGTCTTCTTCACTGGTATCCTCAATTAATTTTTCATACATGATACCGGCATTATTGACCAAGATGTCCAGTGAACCAAATTCTTTGACGACTTCAGAAAAAAGAGTGCGAATTTCGGCACTTTTACACACATCCATTTTGCGATAAACCATGGTCGCTCCAGATCCATCAGTAGTTTCAGGTAATTGAGGTTCACGAATATCTGCAATCACGACATGAGCACCTTCTGCTGCTAATTTTTGGGCGATAGCTAATCCGATTCCCTGGGCTGCCCCTGTCACAATTGCAACCTTGTTTGCCAAGCGTTTTGTCATTTTTTTCTCCTTTTATTTGTTTTACCCACCAATTTGAACCTCGATCTGGTAAGATGCGAATACATCCTGAATCATTTGTAATCGTTCATCAGTGGGTTTTTGAATTTGATGGCCGCCATAGTTTTCCCCCAAGATCTGGTACGTATGGACGCCATATGGGTGATATGGCAACAATTCAACACGTTTGAGTTTGCTCAGCTTTCTGACAAATTGGGCTGTTGCCTGAATATTTTCAAGGGCATCATTAAATCCCGTAATCACCGGAAACCTGACGATCAACGAGAAATCAAAAGAGGCTTGATCAGCTTTTTGGATATTACTTAAAATTAAGTCGTTTGGTACGCCGGTATACTTTTGATGTGCCTGGGCTGACATGTGTTTGATATCAAAATAAAGCAAATCAATCAAAGGCAGCAATTGGGCAAACAGTTCCCATTCTTGAAATCCACAGGTTTCAATGGCAGTGTGATACCCTCGCTGCACACAAGCCTGTAATACTTGTCTGGCAAACTCTGCTTGTGTTAACACTTCACCACCGCTCAGAGTGACACCACCTGATGAATGATGGAAAAAAACTTCATCTTTTTCAATTTCCCTGACCAGTTCTTCAACCGAGACCTGGAACCCAAATGATCGTCTTGCCTGATAAACACAGGTACTCAAACACTCCCCACAATTTAGACAAAGCGTCTGGTTCGTAGTGACCTTCCCTTCTTCTGTGATGCTTATGGCTTTTTGAGTACAGTGATTCAGACATTGAAAACAACCTGTACAGGACTCCTCAAAATATCCGGTTTCAAACGACATCTGCTGAGATTCAGGGGACGAACACCAAAAACAGCTCAAAGGACATCCCTTTAAAAAAACAACGGTTCTGATTCCAGGCCCGTCATGGACAGCCAGTCGTTCAATTTTATATATAGTACCTTGCATCAGTTTCTAGTCATAAAACTACTACTATCGGCACCTAAGCTTTGCATTGTTCTGCCAATGATTTCCTCCTGTACATCTTTTCCCAATTCCACAAAATAGGCAGTGTAGCCCGCTACACGCACCAATAAATCCTTGTGATGCTCCGGTTCTTTTTGGGCCGCCAGTAGTGTTTCATTCGCAATGACGTTGAACTGGACATGGTAAATACCCAAATCACACATACTTTTAATGTAACTCATCAGATTACGTTTACCCCGCTCATCTTTCAATAATTCCGGGTCCAGTTTTAAGTTGAGTAAGGTACCGGAAACAAACATATCATGGGGAATTTTAGAGACTGATTTCAATACGGCCGTAGGCCCTGAAACATCAGTACCTCCTGTGGGACCCATACCGTCGGTCAAGGTGGTTCCAGCTTTCCTGCCAGAAGGTAATGCGCCAACCACAAGCCCCAATGGTACATGGGCTGTGACAGGAAGTATCCCACTGGTCATCCGGCCATATTTGGTCTCATACTGATCAACCTCAGCTGCCAGAAAATGAAACATTTCAGTGCCGATGGCATCCACTTCCGGCCGATCATTGCCATATTTTGGTGCTGATAAACACAACTGACGAATGGCATCCAAACCTTCAAAGTCATGATTTATCGCATTTAAAAGGTCAGTCCAGGACATACTTCTTTCCCGGAAAATCAAGTGATCAATGGCCGCTAAACTATTAATCAGATCAGCGACACCGTCCATAATGATCCCATTGCCAGCACTGTACTTAGCCCCCCCCCACGCATAATCAGTGGCATTATCCACACATCCCTGAAATCCCAGAGAAATAGCCGGAACCGGTCGCTCATCCCAGATGGTTTCAAGCACATGATTCGCTTCCACCACTTTTTTGATGATGAATTTCAGATGCTGCTTAACGGCTGCTTTCACCTGGGAAAATGATGTGAATTCTTTCGGATTTCCAGAGGGCGGCACCAGTTGATCTCCGTTTAACCGATAAATACCATCAGTTAAGGCAAATTCTACGGCACTTCCTAAGTTCACATCAGCGATGGCAGTATAACCTCTGAGTTTCCCAGCCAGGTTTGATTCGACACAGCCACAAGGATTCCAATCATATGCTTCTTCCAGGGAAACTCCTTTTTTTAGCATCATTTTGATACCGCACTCATCATTGTGAATCGCCGGAAACCCAGTTCCTAGCGCCACCAGATCAACCACCTTGCTCAAAAAAGCAGCAGGGTTCTTACCGGAATTATAGCGCACTGACAATGACGGCTGATACAATTGTACATCCATCATTGCTTGTAGCATCATATAGGATAAATTATTGACCGCATCCTGCCCACTTTGATCGATACCACCACAGCAGGCATTTTGAAACATATTGTAACCACTGGCATATTCAGCTGTTTTACCATCCTGAAATAGGCATGGTTCAGCATATTTAATCCAGAGACAATCAAACAATTCCTGGGCTTGCTCCTGTGTAATCCGTCCGGCAGCGATATCTTGCTGGTAAAAAGGATAGAGATATTGATCCAGACGTCCAGGATTGTATGATGCTGCGTTTTGCTCCATAAAAATACAGATATGATACAGATAAATCCCTTGCATCGCTTCTCTAAAAGTGCGTGCCGGGTAGGCAGGCACGCGTTGACATATTTCGGCGATCTGTTCCAACTCTTTTTTGCGGCGTGGGTCCTGTTCCTTTTCAGCCAAACGGCGGGCTTCCTCAGCATATCTTCCGGCCAGAGTGATAATGCCGTTACTGGAGATCAGTAAAGCTTCCAGATACAATTTTTTTTCGTAACCATCCTCAGTCGACAAGTCGATGGATTCCATATTTTGACGAATACGATCCTGAATTCCAGTAATGCCCACTTCTAAAATCCAGGGGTAGTCAGGAGTTAACTCACCCGGGCCACGGACTGCTTTACGATCAATATATATGACTGATGTGTCACGTAGAGCAGCAACACCGGGTGGGATACGCTTGATCCATTTCTCAAAGCCAGATTTATTCTTCCAATAAGGTTTAATGACTTCATTAAACATATTTTTCTCATCTTCCGAGATATAAAATGGGTCATAGGGACGAGTAGAGATGGTATCCAGTTCCTCGTTTAATATAGACCAACAAACATCGGCACATAAGATACCGCCGCGAATTTTGCTCCCGGAACAACCAACAATGAGTTCATCTTGCCAGATAGTAACCGTTTTTTGCTCACATTGCTCGCGGAAGGCTTTGGCTTTTTGCAAAACAAGGGGATCGCCTTCTGTCTTCTGAAAACTTTTAGTCAAAATAACCGCATTTTCTAGGTCCATACTGGGCTTTATACTTAGTACGCGTTCTTTAGCTTTTTTGATTCGCCACAAGTATGGAGTTTTCGTATTGGTTTGATTGGCTGCATTTTCTGGGATCACGATGTCCTCCGTAAATTTAATTTTTACTATCTGTTAAAAAACTCTTTATCCAACTCGACTGAAACAATATTTAGATGATCTTTCATGGCCAGCGCTGCTTTTTCACTGTTTCTTTGGGTGATCCAATAATACACCTCTTGAAGGGTTTCAACAGCTTTCTGAATATTTTCTGCAGTTTGATTCCTCAATTGCTCTGACATGAACTTAGTATGATTGTTAAGAATTTTGTCTGCCAGGAGTTTTACAAATTCGTATATCGCTTGATTATTGCTGGTTTCAGCCAAAGCCAGATGGAAATCAAAATCTGAACTATAAATTTCCGGTGGTTGATCTCCATTTATCTGAAGGGTCTCATTTTGTTTGATCATTTTCTGTAGTTTTCGCTGTAACATATTCATTTGCTCAATGTCGGCGGTTTGAGCTGCCAGCTTTACGGCTTCAATTTCGATGATTTCCCGGGCCTGCATCAAATCGAAGAGGGAAACAGCTTCCAGGACTCCATCCAAAGCAGGGCTTTGTTTGACCTGGGAGACGTTATTCGCAACAAAAGTCCCTTTTCCCTGAATCACATCCAGATACCCCATAACATAAAGCGATTTAATGGCTTCCCGTACCGTGGATAACCCCACTTCAAAACTTTGGGATAGTTTTCTTTGAGACGGTAGACGAGTTCCCGGTTTTAATTCCTGGTTCTGTATTTTTTTTAATATTTCCTGAACCAACATTTCCGGCGCTGAGTTGGTACGGATAACATCGAATTGAATCATTATTATCTCTAATGGAGTATCACATATTATAAAAAACTAAATCCGTTCTGCAGTGGGTCATCCGGGTCGATCACAAAAGTATGCATGCCGGTGACATAAGCACTTCCGGTGACTTCCGTTAAAACGGCAGTAAATTCCCCGACCTGGGTTTCACTCAATATGCGAGATTTGAATAAAGTACCGGTGGTGGCACTTTCGTGACCAAAGTATTCATTAATTTTCAGCATTCCTTTAGCGTGCAACTGGGCTAACTTTGCACATGTTCCGGTGCCGCATGGTGAACGACTGACTGATCCGGGAGGGATGACAACGGCATTGCGCATTGTGGCTTCCGGGTGTTGAGGGTCGGCTGAAAACAGGACATGGGTTACCTCGTTGATCAAAGGGTTTTCGGGGTGAAAGACTGTGACTTTTTGATTCACCTGATCACGGATCATGGTACCAATTCGAATCAATTCTTTGATCTCTTTTTTGGCTGGAGAAATACCAATATCATCAGCGTTAACAATCACATAGTATAAACCACCATATGATACATCCACCTTAATAGCTCCGATGCCGGGCAGATCAATTTCGATATCACTGGCAAATAGAAAGGAAGGTGCGTTGGCAAATGTAACTTCTTTGGCAGTACTATTTTCTACTTTGACCTTGACGTTTACCACACCCGCAGGGGTATCCAAGGAAATTTCTGTTACCGGTTCTATTACGTCCATCATGCCGGATTCGATTAGGGCAGTGGCAACACCGATCGTATCATGCCCACACATAAAAAGATAACCGCCGACCTCAATATAAATCACACCGACGTCTGTTCCCGGAGTACAAGGTTCTGTTAAAATTACACCTGACTGAACCTCATTACCACGTGGTTCAAACATCAAGACCTGCCGAATTTCATCACGATTCTCTTTCAGATAGGTCATCTTTTCTGCAATGGTTTTTCCGGGAATATGCGGAATACCGCCAATTACAGTCCGAGTGGGGTCACCACAGGTATGGGTGTCAATGGTTGAAAACATTCTTTTTGTGCGCATTGTCTTTTAGCTCCTGAATCATTTTTGTTAAAAACTGATGATCATATCAATTCAGCATTTTCTATTAATCTTAAACGGCAGTTAATCCACCATCAATATAGATGGTGGTACCGGTCACATAACTGGAGGCATCAGAGGCCAGGTAAACTACTGCACCACCAATTTCTTCAGGTTTTCCGAAACGTTTCATAGGTGTCCAGTCTATAAAATCATATTTGGCACCCTTGGCAATCATCTGACGATGGAGATCCGTTTCAATAGAACTGGGACAAACCGCATTACAGCGAATGCCATGGGAGGCTAATTCCACTGCCAAATGTTTGGTTAATTGTACCAGTCCTGCTTTACTAACCGCATAAGCACCACGATCAGGTACAACGATACTGGCGCAAATTGAAGCCATATTGATAATGTTACCCGATTTACGTTCCATCATGTGCTGACCGACAGCCTTGGTGCACATGTGAGCGGCCACTACATTGG
>Ga0233431_1004149_pt1 | contig 16010 bp, 12 predicted proteins | sample SI_118_April2016_FD_179867 | JGI IMG/M metagenome (GOLD analysis project Ga0233431, IMG submission 179867) | Seawater microbial communities from Saanich Inlet, British Columbia, Canada - SI_118_April2016_200_MG | ecosystem: Environmental > Aquatic > Marine > Inlet | place: Canada: British...
CTGGACAAATGTCGGTGTCAAAACAACTGTTAAAGAGGTTACACCTGATGAGTATCGTTCTGCCCAATCTGCTAACCAGCTTGATGTCATGGCTTGGGAAAAAGGTCAACCCTTAGCTGTTGTGCTTGGAAATAATAAACTTTGGATTCCACCATTTGATGGTTACTTTGACCTTCGTGCCGGTATGTTGTGGGGAGAATACCTTGATACCAACGGTGCTTCAGGTGTCAAACCACCAGCTTATACTAAACAACTTCAGGCTGATATCGACGCCTTTCAATCGACACCGGTTGGGACAGCAAAATCGAATGAAATTGGTAATCGCCTGGTGGCGACGATGGTAAGTAACCTATTGTTTATTGGTACTGTTCAATCCTCATCACCGATCTATCATCGCAATGTTGTTAAAAACTTCACTCAGTTTAAGACAGCTTCTTATGATTATTATCGTACCTTCCCTTATCGACCTTTCCAGTGGTTTATTGAGGAGTAAAATCATAGGGTTATTGTGAAACACGCTGGATGATATTTCCATCATCCGGTTTCTACCCTTTACTTTCAGTTGCAAGGTTAAAATATTTTACCTTGCAACCCACCTTAAGGTGAATTTTATGGCGGGCTTTATTCAATTTACAATTTCCAGAGCCGTGATGGCATTGTTTACATTGTTTGCCGTATCTTTAATCGTGTTCTCTTTGATGGAACTGGTTCCGGGAAACTGCGCCGAACGGTATTTAGCTTATAAGAATACCCAGGGTGGAACAATTACAGTTTCAGATTTAGCTGCTGAAGAACGGCGTTTGGGGCTAGATAAACCCTTCATAATTCGTTGGGCAACATGGATTGGAAATGTGGCTTTCCGGGGTGAATTTGGTGATAGCTGTATCCTAAGGCTAAATATCAATGACTTGTTAAAAGATAAATTCTGGATAAGTCTCGGAATCTGTATGGCTGCACTTCTCGTCTCTTATGCGATTGCTATTCCAGTAGGGATATTAGCAGCCTCATCTAATAGTCCGGTGGCCAATCAGTCGCTACGTTTTGTAAGTTACCTGGGTCTTGCGCTACCAAATTTCTTGTTGGCGCTGATTATTATGTTGACTTCAACAGTTCTGTTTGGTGATTCATTAACCGGGCTTTTCTCAAAAGAATTTAGAGACGCTGCCTGGTCCTGGCCAAGGTTTGTAGATTTTGTGTCACGGGCCTGGTTACCCATTATAATCCTCGGTTGGTCAGCTACTGCCTTTGCACTTCAAACTGTGCGGGCTCTGATGCTGGATGAAATCGGAAAACTGTATGTAACAGCGGCCTCGGCCCGGGGGATTTTTGGTTCCCGACTATTGTGGAGATATCCGGCTCGTCACGCCTTAGGCCCTGTTGTCAACTCTCTGGGATTCGACCTGAATCGTATATTTAATGAATTACCCATCGTGGCTCTCATTTTAACGTTGACTGAATCAGGCGCATTATTAATCGAAGCATTGGCTCGTTCGAACGACCAACAATTAGCCGGAGCAATTATTTTCCTGTTAACGGCAAGCATCGTTTTTATGAATTTTACAACGGATATCTTGCTGGCAATACTGGATCCACGTATTAGACAGGGGTTGATTACATGACAACAACAACGACTTTCGAACAGGCAAATTCTGATCAAAAGCTTAAGGAAGCCTATTTTACAGCTTCTCAAGGGCAACTGATATGGGCTCGATTCAAAAGTGATCGGACGGCCATGATTGCGGGTTTTGCCCTGATTTTTATGATCCTGTTGGGTATTTTGGCACCACCCCTTTCACCCTATGATCCGAGCATTGCCGGGCGTGACAAAGCATACGAAAATGGAGCACCGCAGATCCCAAAATTATGGGATGAGAACGGATTTTCATTTCGTCCCTTTATTTACGGTACTTCGCGTATACGTTCCGCTAAAACAAACTTCAGATGGGTAATCACTACCAATCGTCAGGATCGACGTTATGTTCACTTTTTTGTAAAGGGGTGGGAATATAGTTTTTTGAATTTTTCCTGGGATTTTCCGGGTGAAACCTTTGATGTGAATGTCAAGGCCTTAACGTTTTCCACTCATCTTTTTGGTGTTGATAAAGGGGGTGTTCATCTCTTTGGTACAGATGCCAGTGGCAAAGACATCTTTTCCCGTACGCTGCATGCCATTTTTACATCTCTGGCGGTCGGAACCCTGGGTGTGTTGATCTCATTTGTGCTGGCTCTTATCATTGGTGGTGCTGCAGGTTATTTTGGGGGTAGAATCGATTCAGTTTTACAGATGATTACCGATGCCGTGAGAACAGTTCCGGCAATTCCACTGTTCATGGCTCTCGCCGCTTTTATTCCCGATGAGTGGAGTTCTGAAATGCGGTTTTTCTTTATTTCGGTCATTCTGGGATTAGTCGGCTGGCCGACCCTTGCACGCCGTATTCGAACCCATTTATTAACAGAGCGCCATCAGGAGTATGTGTTAGCAGCAAAACTGTGTGGGGCATCGCCCAATCATATTATTCGTAAGCATTTATTACCCAGTTTTACGAGTTATATCATTGTTGATTTAATGATTTCTTTTCCCTATGCGGTACGCTCAGAAACAGCACTCAGTTTTATTGGTTTGGGACTGAAAGACCCTGTAAATTCACTGGGATCGCTTATGCAGAATGTTTCCCAGGCAGATGTATTGTTGAACTATCAGTGGTATTTCATCCCTGTTATCTTTTTTATCGCCTTCGTATTGGCTTTTGTATTTGTTGGCGATGGCCTTCGTGATGCAGCAGATCCCTATTCGGATAAATCGAAATGACCTTATTGAATGTAGAAAACCTAACCGTGCAGTTTGATACAGATGAAGGACGGATCACTGCTGTTGATAATGTTTCTTTTTCTTTGGAATCAGGTCAAGTTATGGGTTTGGTGGGTGAATCAGGTTCAGGAAAATCTGTAACGGCCAAAGCACTGATGCAACTCAATCCCCGTAATGCCGTTTACAATGGACAAAGTAAGATCAGTTTGACCCTCCTCGATGATGCTCCGATTGATGTCTTATCACTTAAAACGGCGAAAGAGCTGAAAGTCGTCAGAGGTGGTGCAGTCTCAATGATTTTTCAGGAACCAATGGCAAGTTTTGCCCCGGCAATTACTATTGGCAAACAGATGGTTGAACAACTGGTTTTGCATAAAAATCTCACTAAAGCCCAAGCTAAGAAATTATCTGTTGATATGCTGGATCGGGTTGGAATTTCAGAAGCAGACAAGAGATTCGATCAATATGCATTTGAGCTTTCAGGTGGTATGCGCCAACGGGCAATGATTGCGATGGCGCTTTCGACCAGGCCAAAACTGCTAATAGCGGATGAACCGACCACTGCACTGGACGTGACAATTCAGGCTCAGGTTATCGATCTTATGAAAGATATTGTGGCCGAGTTTGGCATGGGAATTATCTTTATCACTCACGATCTCGGTGTGATCGCACAGACAGCAGATAAAATTGCCGTTATGTATCTGGGTGAACTGGTTGAACAGGGAAGTGTTCGTGATGTTATTCGCACACCTGCACATCCTTACACCCAGGGACTTCTTAATTCTCTGCCAAAATTGGAAGACCTGGACAAACCATTGACACCCATTCCCGGTGATATTCCCAGTCCTTTGGAGCGTCCCAGTGGTTGTGTCTTCCATACCAGATGCCCGCAAGTATCTATGGGACGTTGTAATGTTGATATTCCGCCTTCGGTGCATGTCAAAGATGGCCATAAAGCATCTTGTTTTCTCATTGGAGATAATGGAGGACCTAAACTATGATCGAAAAACCGCTTATTTCAGCGAAAAACCTCAGTGTTACTTTCCTGCTGGGCAAAAATATTTTTGGCCCAAAACTAACGATTCAAGCCGTAGCTGACGTTACTATGGATATTCCACGCAAGAGCTTTTTCGGTTTGGTCGGGGAATCAGGGTCAGGGAAAACAACCTTTGGCAGGGCCCTTCTTAATGCCGTACCAATTTCAGGTGGAAATGTACAATATAATGACGATGAGGTTTCTTATCATTTGGAACGTCTTACCAAAGCTGAATTAAAAGATTATCGGAAACGCTCTCAGTTGATTTTTCAGGATCCTTATGCAGCCTTAAGCCCCAGAATGACTGTCCGTGATATTATCGCAGAACCCCTGGAAGTTATGGGGCTGATGGGTTCACGAGAAGAGACGGATGAACGTGTTCGTGAAATTGCGGAAAAATGTCGATTAAATCTGGAACACCTAAGACGGTTCCCGCATGCTTTTTCGGGTGGCCAACGGCAACGTATTTCTATTGCACGGGCTTTGGTGTCAAATCCAAAGTTTGTGGTAGCTGATGAATCTGTAGCAGCCTTGGACGTTTCTATCCAAGCCGATGTGCTTAATTTATTAAAAGATTTACAAAATGAATTAGAGCTTACTTATTTATTCATCAGCCATGACCTGAGTGTTGTTGCCCATGTTTGTGATAATGTGGCGGTGATGTATCTGGGCCGTTTGGTTGAAACAGCCCCGACCCGGGACCTGTTTTTCAAACCCAGACATCCATACACCAAAGCCCTTTTATCAGCCATACCATCACTCGATCCTGATCATTCCGGTAATGTCCAAAAATTAGAGGGAGAAATTCCTAGTCCGGCGTCAGTTCCGTCAGGGTGTACCTTCCATACACGTTGTCCCCATTGCAATGATATTTGTAAAACAGTGGAACCAATTGTGGAACCGGTGGCCGAAGGACATAATGTCGTTTGTCACCGTTGGAAAGAGCTGGAAACTCCGGAACCTGCAAATTAGAGATGGTTCTGTAGCGACCACCATTCTAATAGTCCCACAAAATTAAGGGACACGTAACACAAAAAGTACATGTCCTTCAATTTGGCATTCCAATTAAAATAACGTCATGTCAATAACAATGACGTTTGCTATATTAGCAAATTGCCATTACTTATCTGTAGGCCTTCAAATAATACCTGGAAATCAGTTTTTTCAAATTGTGGAAAATCCATAGCGCTTTTCAATCGCATTAAGCCTTTTGTCTTCTCGAACACTGAATTGCGACACCTCGTTCTTTGCTCAGAGCATCGCAAATTCAGTGCTCGGTAACCAGTGGTTCCTGAGCACTGAATTTGCTGTTCCCTGAGCGGAGTCGAAGGGTGAGCAAAAAACGAAGGGTAAGCAAAAAACAAAGGGTGAGCAAGAATAAGAAATCTTTTTGATTTCAATCAAATTGAATATGAAAAAAAAGTATTTGAGTTGTAGCAAGAAATTTTATGGACAAAATGACCTTACTATATTATCAGCATATTGACGATTTATCGCGCAACTATTGTTTTTAGTCAGACCGCATTCTGAAGATAAATTAGGAGATAAAAAATGCAATTAAGTATTAATACTGATTATTTTTCCAGTCGAGGAAACCCCTTTCCTGAATTGGTTAGAATTTCTAACCATGGTTTCAGTCATATTCAATGGCTACACCATTGGAATTCTGATTTTATGTACATGAAATCTGAAATAGATGAAATCGGGAAACAGTTGGGGAAACTATCACTCGAACTGAATGAAATCCATGCGACAAAAGGAGTGGAAAAAGAGTGGTTTGCTCCGGAAGAATATTGGAGAAAAGCAGGTGTAGAACTAATCAAAAACAGAATCGATATGACCAAAAGACTTGGAGGAGATTGCATCGTATTACACACATCTGAAACACGAAATCATGAAACTTCTAAAACCCAGTTAAAACATGGACTAAAATCACTTCAGGATCTTGAAAACTATTCGGTTTCCAGTGGTGTAAAAATCGCTCTCGAAAATTTGATGCCAACATTTAGTTTTGACGTTATCGAGTATTATTTCAGTCAGTTTTCACCGGATTTTCTTGGATTTTGTTGGGATACAGGACACTCAAACATTACCGGACCTGACGTGTCTAAAAGAATTGAAAAGATCGCTCGCGAAAGATTATGTGCAGTTCATCTCAACGACAACGATGGAAAGGGAAGGGATCAACATCAGATTCCATTTGATGGTACATGTAATTGGGAGTGGATAACTGATGTGATAAAAAATTCTCCATACAAAAAAAACAAACCGTTGACTATGGAGGTTTCTGCATCCTCGTACAATGATGTAGATCAGTTTCTAGCCAAAGCAAAAAAAATTGGCGAAAAATTGACCCAAATGGTGACTTAATTCGAGTAAAAAAATGCAGGAAGAGATAAAAAAAATTCTAAAAACAGGGTATGCTATTGATAATGAAGAGAAAGAAAACGGCGTGCGTTGTCTTGCCGCTCCGATATTTGATCGAAACGGCGAAAATATGGCAGGCATATCAGTTTCAGGAGCAACACAACCTCTCCCAATAAAGAGATTACCTGAATTGGGAGAAGTGGTGAAAGGGAAAGCGCAACAGATATCAATTGAATTGGGATATAATTATAATCTTTAGATTGTACTGTTCATACTGAAAATCATTGGGCTGGTTACAATATTCGATGGTAAAATTGAATTTTAATTTTTAACGATATAGGTATTATGGAAAATTTATTAAACAATATTGAAGAAACTTTATTGATGGGTCCAGGGCCGTCTTACGTTCATGATTCAGTTTATAAAGCACTTAGCCAGAAGACAATCGGGCATCTTGATCCCTATTTCATTCAAATAATGGATGGAATAAAATCACAGCTAAAGCAACTATTAAATACCAAAAACGAATTGACAATTCCTGTTTCGGGAACCGGATCAGCCGGTATGGAGACCTGCTTTGTCAATTTGATTGAAAAAGATGATCCAGTACTCATTCTGATTAATGGTGTTTTTGGAAAACGAATGGAGGATGTTACCGGTAGATTGGGTGCCAATGTTGATGTACTTGATTTTGAATGGGGAACCCCGGTTCGTCTGGATGATGTCAAAAGGCAGCTGGAGTCAAAATCATACAAAATCGTAGCTATTGTTCATGCTGAAACCTCAACAGGTGTCTGTAATCCGATTGAAGAAATTGGATCCCTATTGAAAGGTAGTGATTCATTATATCTGGTTGATGCAGTTACCAGTTTTGGTGGTATGGACATCAAAATGGATCAGTTGGGTATTGATGTTTTATATACCGGAACTCAAAAATGTCTATCCTGCCCTCCGGGTTTGGCACCAATATCTTTTTCCAATAAAGCGGTAGAGGTTGTAAAAAAAAGAAAAACTAAAGTACCTAATTGGTATCTGGATTTAACAATGATTATTAATTATTGGGAAGGAAGCACCAGGGCTTATCACCACACAGCACCAATCAATATGCTTTATGGGTTGTATCAGTCACTTTTTAACATTATTGAAGAAGGTGCAGAAAATGTTTATCAACGCCATAAGGAAGCGCACCAACTATTGGTGGAGGGATTACAACCATTAAAGATAGAGATGTTGGTTGAAGCACCCTTTCGGTTACCCATGTTAAATTCTGTTAAAATTCCCGACGGTGTTAATGAAGCTCAAATAAGACAAATCTTGTTGAAAGACCATAAAATTGAAATCGGTGCAGGCCTGGGTCCGTTAGCAGGTAAAATCTGGCGAATTGGATTGATGGGCCATACCGCCTATCCTCACAATGTAAACCGACTTGTTCAGGCATTACAGGTTTGCCTTACAAATTAATACCATTTAATATTCTCTACTATTTGTGATGGCAAACCGGGCTTTGTTAATTGACTTAAATTCAAACAAGGATAAGCAGGTGTCAATACTGATCGCCATCTTTGGATGAAAGGGATAATTGAAAATCTCAGTAATATATAAATTTTCAAGCTTCATTTCATCCAAACTGAATCCCACAATCTTTGATATTTGGGGATTATAATTTAGCAAAAGGAGATGTTCTTTCTGCTAAAAAATGTTTTGAAATTAAAAGAAGGGATAGTGATTCTATTTTAAAGAGGAGTTCCCTTGGCAACCGAAGACCGTTTTTTAATTATTGATGCATATTCTCAAAAAAGCCGGAATGCTTTAGAAGCTGTGAATATGATACTGGCTCATGTTTTATATGAGCAAATGCTCCATAGGCATTTGCCTAATGCCAAAATTGATATCTGGTTTCCCAGTGATGAAGGTGTGGAAATGCCCTCGATGGAACAACTTAAGTCCTATAGTGGAATCCTGTGGACGGGATGTGATTTGTGTATCAATGACACAGACAGTCACAGTATTCAAAATCAGCTTAAACTTGCTGAACAAGCCTTTGAATTGGGCCTGCCCAGTTTTGGGAGTTGCTGGGCCTTGCAAATTGCAGCGGTGGCCGCTGGTGGTGAAGTGATTTTTAATCCCAATGGTCGTGAAATGGGATTAGCCCGAAAAATCAGGTTGACGGAAGCGGGACTAAAACACCCGATGTATCAGGGAAAACCACCCGTTTTTGAGGCCTTTAGTTGTCATGATGATATTGTTTTAAATCTGCCCAAACAAGGTGCTTTGCATCTGGCATCTAACGATTGGTCTCCGGTTCAGGGAGCTGCCATCGACTATAAAAAAGGCAGTTTTTGGGCCGTTCAGTATCATCCGGAATACAGTCTTCAGGAAATATTATGTCTAATTATTGCCCGGGCCCCTAAATTGATAGAGTTAGGTTTTTATAAAGATCAGGCTGAAGTGGATCAGATGGTGGCAAGTATGAAGGCGTTGGTGGCCTCTCCCAATGAAAAAAGTCTTAGGTGGCAGTTAGTAATCGATGATGATGTAATGGATGCTGACATTCGTCAAATTGAATTTTCAAACTGGATTAAGGAATTCATTCGTAACGATTCAGTTAACTCTTGAATCACCGCTCGGTAACCAGTGGTTCCTGAGCACTGAATCTGCTGTTCCCTGAGCGGAGTCGAAGGGTGAGCAGAGAACGAAGGATGAGCAAAGAACGAGGTACTGGTCAAAAACACTTCGACTTCGCTCAGTGTGCTTTTCATACATTATTAGAATGCTCACTCCAATGGAAGAGGCATTTTGTAAATGGTCAAAAAGGCTTATATTAAAAATGAACTTATTGTAGGTAGGCTTGATGAAAACAATAAACGAAACCGTTGATGTACTGGTAGCCGGTGGCGGAACCGCCGGACATGTAGCAGCCATTCAAGCCGGTCGGGCTGGTGTAAAAACAGCTATTATTGAAGCCGGTACCATGTTGGGTGGAACTATGACATCAGGTGGTGTTTATATGCCCAACCACTACTATAGCCCGGAAGGTCCTGTGGTGCTCGGAATTGCCTGGGAGTTATATAAAGCTTCGATGGAAATAGAAGGGTTACCGATTCCTGATTACCGCAAAAGGCGCCCGGTAGAAAATCCAGGTTATTACAGTTATATTAATGTTCCTGTTTATTCAGCTGTGGCAGAAGCAGCTGCGGTTGAGGCAGGTATCCTGATACACTATCATGAGTTTATCGGTGAGGTGAAGGCAGATGGCAATGAATGGGAAATTACCTCATTTGGAAGAGGTATTAAACGGATCACCCGGGCCAAGGAAATAATTGATTGTACCGGCGACTCTGATGTGGTTAGGGCACTTGGCCTGGGGGTATTAAGAGCGCCGGAACGACAACCCGGAGCTTACCAGTATAAAATCGAAGGAATCGATTATGAACAGATCTGGGATGAAGAAGTTCAGATCATGTACAAAGAAGCTATGGAAAATGGGACCCTTAAAAAAGGGGATTATGGTTATCTTGATTCTTTGCCCTTTAAGTATTATCTGAATCACGGTGGTCACAACGGAACCCATGTATATGATGCGGATACCTCTGATGCTGATGGTCAAACCAAGGTAAATATTGAAGGACGGGAACGCATGCTCCGTATGTATCAATTTGTCAGAACCTCTATTCCAGGGTGTGAACGTTCAGTAATAAAATATATGGCTGGCCATGGGTTAGCGAGGGAAACATATCGAACTGAAGGTGAATACATTATATCTAAAGAAGATTTTTTAGGTGCTGTCGATTTTGAAGACAAGATCTGTAATGCATTTAACTATATCGATATGCATAATACCAAAACCGGTTGTGATGTCTGTTTCCATGAAGACCGTAGTATGGTACCAACTGTACCTTTTCGAGCACTGATTCCCAAAGGAAGTTCCAGAATTACAGTGGCAGGTAGAATTGTATCGGCGGATCGGGTTTCACTGGCTGGTATTCGTGCTCAGTGTACTTGTATGGCCATGGGACAGGCAATGGGGGCAGCAGCAGCCTTAGGGATTCAAAAAGGGGTTCCTTCCAGAGAAATCGCCGCCAAAAACATTGTGGCGTTAACGGTTGAACATGGCGCCGTACCATTAAAGGATTAGGGGAAAAAATATAACCAAAATGCGGTTAACGCTGAACAAATTAATGTTAGCATGGGAGTGGAATGATGAAATCCATAGAAGAAGTTGCCAGAACGACACCTGTCTTGGCAGAAACAGATGTGCTGGTGGTGGGAAGTGGTCCCGGGGGATTATCTGCGGCACTGGCAGCATCCAGAGAAGGTGTTTCAACCATGCTGGTCGAAAGACATGGTTGTTTTGGTGGTAATATAACCCAGGCCAATGTGGAATCCATTGCCTGGTACCGTCATGAGCAAACCGTTGAAGCAAATGGTATTGGAATGGAGTTGGAAAGACGGGCTCAGGAAATGGGGGCCACCCAACCTGAACCACAATCCACCAGTCAGGCATTGGATACCGATCTGTTTCGATGGGTGGCCGATAAAATTGTAGAAGATTCCGCTATTGTCCCGCTTTTACACTGTTTCGCGGTTGATGTAATAATGAATGGTGATGCTATTTGTGGGATTATCACAGAAAGCAAGTCCGGTCGTCAGGCAATTCTGGCTAATCAAATTATTGATGCCACGGGAGATGCCGATATCGTTCATCGCTCAGGCGCACCATATCGGATGGCGGTGAAAGAAGATTTGATGGCAGTGACTGTTTCTTTTGGGTGCAGTGGTGTTAACAAGGATCGATTTTTGGAATATGTTAATGAAAATCCTTGTACATTGAAAGATTGGGCAAAGTCCACCACCGGTAAGGAAGATGATCTTTTTAGCCCTTTTTTAAGGGAACCATTCTCAAAAGCCACTGCCGCAGGAGAAATCCCGAAAGTGGTAGGATTGAACGGCACCTGGAGTCGATTAACGGAAGAGGGTGAGGCGACCTATTTAAATTTGGTTTATATGAAGGGATTTGACCCCACTGATGTCTGGGACCTGACCAGGGGGGAAATGGAAGGTCGTCAACAAGCGATGTGGGCACTGGCTGCTTTGAAAAAATATGCACCTGGGTTTGAAAAAGCCCGGTTGCGATCATTTGGTTCTTCATTGGGCACCCGCGAGTCCAGAAAAATTGTCGGGAATTATTTTCTGACAGAAGAGGATGTTCGCAATCAGGCTAAATTTGATGATTCCATTGGTATTTTTCCAGAGTTTCTGGATGCCGGCGTCGTTATTATTCCAACCACAGGACGCTATTTTCAGGTTCCTTATGGAATAATGGTACCTCAGAAAGTTGATAATCTATTGGTCGCCGGCAGATGTGTGGCTGGCGATAAAGTCTCACACGCTGCCACCCGGCAGATGATGTGTTGTACTGTTACCGGGCAAGGTGCCGGAGTGGCCGCTGCAATTTCCATCAAAGAAAAAACTACCTGCCGGAATGTTGATATTAAGAAAGTACAAATAGCCCTCCAAAAACAAGGTGTTCGTGTTCAATAGATTATAATCAACCAGGTATTATAGCTTATTAACTATCCCCTCGGAGTATCTGGACATAAGTAGGGTGGGTCAAGGAGCCTGCGACGGACCCACGCTGAATAATGGTATTGAACTTACTGTTCCTTGAGCATTGAACCCGCAGTTTCCTGAGCACTGAATCTGCGACACCTCGTTCTTTGCTCAAAGCATCGCAAATTCAGTGCTCGGTAACCAGTGGTTCCTGAGCGAAGTTGAAGGATGAGTAGAGAACAAAGGGTAAAATCGATAAGATGCTTCGGCTTAGCCCAGCATACAGATGGGGGTATCCAATTTGAAAACTACTATAGTATCCAATAGAATCCCCCCGGGTCATTCCTAAAAATCACTTTCTTAAAATTTAGGAATGACAAAATTAAGAAACTGTGCTTTTTATACCAAACTATTAGTTTTAATGCACTGAATTTGCGCTTCTCTGGTCATAAATTGATTTGATAAGACTTTGATAATATTTGAATTTTTATTTCATCTTATTAAGCGGGTATAAATAAAATGGTATTAAATGTCGCACATCGTGGCGCTCGCAGTGTCGCCCCTGAAAATACATTGCTTGCAGCCCAAAAAGCCTATGATTTAGGCGCTCATATGTGGGAAACCGATATCGGCGTTTCCAAAGATGGGGAATTGATTATTTTTCATAATGATTCCCTGATTCTGACCACTGATGCTGAAAGCCGATTTCCGGACCGCAGTCCCTGGACTTTTACTTCTTTTACACTGGAAGAAATAAAAAGCCTGGATGCGGGGTCCTGGTATGTGAATACAGATCCTCATGGAGAAATTGCTGCTGGAAATATTTCCCAAAAAGATTTAGATAGCTTTATTGGGTTAAAAGTCCCCACTGTTACAGAGGCAATCGAGTTAACCCAGAAATTGAATTGGAAAGTCAATTTGGAATTGAAGATTCAGCCGGAGGCAATGAAAAACTTTCCGATGGTGGATCATATATTGGTTGAAATAGAGCGATTACATTTCCCGAAAGATCAGTTTGTGATCTCTTCTTTTAATCATGCATGGCTAAAAGAAGTTCAAAAGAAAAAACCAGAATATCAAATAGAAGCACTTGTCGGTTATCCTGAGCTTGAGGTTGACGCCATCAAATGGAGAGATTTTGAATTTAAATCCTATAATGTTAACCGGAAGCTTACAACCCCCGAAGAGATCAGGGATGTTACTAATAAAGGATATGAAATTGGTTTATTTAATATTGATAGCAAAGCGGATTTTGTCCAATTTATTGAAGCTGGTACAACGCGCATTATCACCGACTATCCTCAGATAATGACCGGGATGGGATATCATCGCTAGAAATCAATCATATCTTTGCCGGATCCGCTGCGCTTGATCCGACCTACACTTCCACCGAAAAACCAATCATTAATTGGATAAGCAACATTGTAGGGTGGCTCGTGTCATGCTGAAGGGATCTTAATTAAAATGCTATTTCTGTGTTTCGTTGGAAAGAAGTGTATACTTGCAGGAGATAAAAAAAGCAAACAACCACGGACCACACAGACCACACGGAAGGAGACTTGAATACAAAAGAAAAAATATTAGGTATTTATTGGTCAATTGGTTAAAACAATAACATCTCTAAATTGATGTTTCAGTGTGTTTAGAAGGGAGTTTAACCTGTTGCTTCTTTAGCCACATAAAGATCAACATCGGCTTCTTTTAATTTGTTGCAGATTTTTTGGGGAGGTTTCTGGTCTGTAAATAAAGCATCAATCGTTTCAATATTGGTCAGACAGACCATTGCGTTTCGACCGAATTTTGTATGATCAGCGGCCAGAAACACCTTTCTTGATTGTTCAATGATGGCCCGGGTGACTCTGACTTCATTGAAATCAAAATCTAACAGCGTTCCATCTTCGTCAATGCCACTGATGCCAATGATCCCAAAGTCAAATTTAAACTGATTAATAAAATCAATGGTGGCATCCCCTGTAATACCATTATCATAACTTCGTACAACGCCACCTGCTATTATCACTTCGATGTTATCGTTGGCGTTTAAAATTCGAACGACATTTAAATTATTTGTAATTACTCTCAGATGGTTGTGATTGAGTAGCGCTTTAGCGATCTCTTCCGTGGTAGTACCGATATTGAGGAAAACAGAGGCATGATCAGGAATATGCTCAACGAGCAGTTGGGCGATTTTCTCTTTTTCATTCTGGCAAATAATCTGACGGGTTTGATAATCAATGTTTTTCGTATTGGAAACAGGTCCGGCACCGCCATGATACCGTTCAATTAATCGTTGATTGCATAGTTTATTGATATCTCGTCTGATCGTTTGTGTTGTTACAGCAAAATATTTGGATAATTTTTCAACAGATAGATATCCCTGCTCCTGGATCAAGGCCACAATTTGACGATGTCGTTCAGGGCCAGGAAGGGAATTAGTTGGTAGTGAATGTTTTTTTTCGGGCTTGGATTTCATCTTTTGCTTAGTCAATAGCTAGTGTGTTGTTACGTGTACCCTGATTTCAGCGGACCTAAACCGACATTTTTGATATGACACAACCCAAGTGTCATTTATTTTATAGAAAAACAGTGCTGATAGTTCTTCTTAATAACCTGTAAATAAAACCTTATTATTAATGTATTTTTTCTAACAAAATTTTCATTTGTGTTCAACTGAAATATTGAAAATATTGTTATTAATACTATCTGAAAAAGATGATATTGGAAAAGAATAAGTTTTTAATATATTGATCATATAGCTTAAATTTTATATGCCCTTAATCTATAATCGTTATTTTTTGATATATTTTAAAAGAAAACAATATTAAAAACAAACATAAATGAAAATAAATAAACATATATATTGACCAATAATGTTCATATATTATATTTTTTTTCAAACAAATTCCAAATATTAATATAGCGATTAACTTTGTTATTGTCCGTGAAATTAAAGTACACGTAACACAAAAAGTACATGTCCCCAAATTTCACTATTTCTAGTTAGTGGCTGAACGAAAATTCAATTATTAGATATAAGTCCGGTAATTAGGGTACACGTAACAACTTGATATTTAATTATTAAAGTGTTTTCTACTAATTGTACATGTCCCCAAATTACCTACTTTTCGTTCAGATACTAGTTATTAAAAGATGGGTCAATAAATTTGATGTTTGCTATAATATAGTTTATTTCGATCATTTTACAATTTCCACATCAATGAAAACACAACAAACAGATATTTTAATTATAGGCGGTGGGGCCACCGGAACTGGCATAGCCAGGGATTTAGCCTTAAGGGGTGTAAATTCCATTTTGGTGGAAAAGGATGATATCAATGCTGGTGCGTCGGGAGGTAATCATGGATTACTTCATAGTGGCGCGCGTTATGTTGCCAAAGATATTGAAAGTGCCAGAGCCTGTAAAAAAGAAGGTGATATATTAAAACGGATAGCTCCTCACTGCATTGAAAATACCGGGGGATTGTTTGTGGCTGTCGAAGGTGATGATGAAAAATTTATTGCCGATTTTCCACAATTTTGCCAAAAAAGTGGCATTCCCTGCCAGGAAATCAGCATTGATGATGCCCGGGCACAAGAACCTGTTTTATCTGAGCGCTTAATTGCTGCCTACCAGGTTGAGGATGCCAGCATAGATCCCTTTAGATTATCTTTGGAGAATATTTCCCAGGCTCAGGATCTTGGCAGTACTTTATTACAGCACACCAGTGTCAAAGAATTTGTGATTGAGGCAAACAAAATAAAAGCGATCATCGTCCTTAATCATATCACAGGTGAGGAAATGAAAATTGAAGCCTCACAGATCATTAATGCAGCTGGTGCCTGGGCCGGAGAAGTTGCCGCACTGGCAGGTTGTCAAATAAATATGTTATACTCTAAAGGCAGCCTTTTAATTACACAGGATCGTCTTTCATCCAGGGTTATCAATCGTTTAAGACCGGCCGGAGATGCTGATATTCTTGTCCCGGGTGGTACCGTCTCTATTTTGGGTACGACATCTATTAGAATCGATCAATTGGATGATATTCGACCCACAGTCCAGGAGGTTGATTTTATTATACAGGAAGGTGCCTTAATGGTTCCCATGCTGGAAGAGGTCAGATATACCCGTGCCTTTTCAGGCGTTCGACCTTTAGTTGGTATTGAAACTGGAAGTGGTGATCGATCAGTTAGCCGTGAATTCTCTCTAATTGATCATACCCAAGACAAAGTTGATAATTTTATAACCAT
>Ga0233431_1004153_pt1 | contig 15997 bp, 13 predicted proteins | sample SI_118_April2016_FD_179867 | JGI IMG/M metagenome (GOLD analysis project Ga0233431, IMG submission 179867) | Seawater microbial communities from Saanich Inlet, British Columbia, Canada - SI_118_April2016_200_MG | ecosystem: Environmental > Aquatic > Marine > Inlet | place: Canada: British...
CAAAAGATATGGAAGCCTGATAGAAAGGTGGGCTCAAAGAATTGCAGAAAAAGGCCATTTGATGAGGGGGACTACCGCCAGCTTATCATGGCCAGAACAACCAGAGGACTATATTATGGCCAAGCCAGAACTTGTTGACATTTTCAAAAAGAGAACCCGACACCCCTTCAGACCCAGATCTTCGGACGTGATCAACAGACTGTTTTCCGATTTTATGCCCTTTGGTTCCTATCGAAGCGACTCCCTGATTGCAGGATCGTGTCAATATGCGGGAAAGTTGCTCTATGTTGTCGCACACCAGAAACCCAAACCGGAGGATCTCCGAAGCAGTGAGGACCTCAAGAAACTGAATTACGGCATGCCCACCTCCGATGACCACTCGGTAATCCTTTCCGTTTTGAAAGAGGCCTGTGAACAGAATCGGGAGAACACGTTTCTTTTTTCCATTATCGATACCTATGGGGCCGATATTTCCATGTATTCGGCCCAGCGATTTCAGGCTTTTTTTATCGCTCAACTGATTCGGGAGTTTCTGACCATTCCCATCAGAACCATCTCTCTGATTCTTGGAGAGGGGGGCAGCGGCGGCGCCCTGGCGATTCAGGTCACCGATATACGGGGTCAGATGGAGGATGCCCTTTATGCCACCGCCCCCCCTGAAAGCATGGCCTCCATTGTGTTCAGAGATCCAGAACGGATCGAAGACGCACTCGCCATTTTGAAACCGGGCGCCAAAGACCTGAAAAACCTGGATGTTATCGACCGCATCGTGCCCTTCTCCGAGGACGTTACCGATACCACAGCCATGACCCGGAATATTGATCAATTTCTGACCAAGGCCATAAGAGATCTGTCGCGATCCAAAATTGAAAAACTCATAAAACGGCGGGAAATCAGGGCCAAGAATTATGGCTTGTCTAAGGGAAGTGGAAAATTCTACGATATAAAACGATATATCGAAACCCCCATCAAGAAAGCCTTTCGAAAACCGCCGCCGAACATCGAGATTGTCAATTATACGAGCCTGACGGAAGTGGGTGACGGGTACGGCAACCTTCAGCATGCGCCGACCAACAATGAACTGATCGAATGCGGCGCCGGCAAACAGGGTGATAAACGACGAAAAGGCTGCGGCAAACTGATTCCGCTCCAGGCGCTGCTGGATAACTTCAATGTATGTCCGGAATGCGGTTTTTCCTATATCCTGGGCGCCAGCGGTTGGATAGACTGCCTGGCCGATACGGGAAGTTTTCATGAACTCTACCGGAACTTAGCCGTTGACCAACTCCTGGAAGAGGCCGCCATCACGGGCTATTACAGGGAATTTCTAGCCAAACAGGAAGGGCATTCCCACTTCAACGAATCCCTGGTGGTGGGCAGCGCCCGGGTCAACCAGATGCGCACGGTAATGGCGTTGAGCACCTTCTACTACTGCGGCGGATCCATGGGGGTGGTATTCGGTGAAAAATTCAGACGGGGGGTGGATTACGCCATCCAGAAGAATCTGCCTTTTATCAGTCTGTGTTGTTCGGGCGGCGCAAGGCTCTACGAAGGTATATCGGCACTGATGCAAATGGTAAAAACCATTGAATCCATTAACCGCCTCAGGAAAAGCGGACTGCCTTACATATCAATTCTCGCGGACCCTGCCACGGGCGGGGCCATTGCCAGCTATGCGGCCTTGGGGGACATCGTCATCGCCGAGCCCGGAGCCTTGGTGATTTTCGCGGGTCCCAGGGTTATGAAATCACGAGGATTCGAGGTCGATGAAAAACTGGTGAGATCCCAGTCCCTGCACGAAATTTCCGGTGAAATATACAATGACCTTGATTATTACCATGATATCAGGGGCATTCAGGAAATCTGCGAACGGAAAGACATGAAACGGTGCATTTCAAAATACCTGGAATACTACTACCGAAGTGAATTCAGGGGGAAAAAGAAAGGGCGCAAGAATTAATTGAACCCCTCCCCTGCGCCCCTGTACGAGTTTTCGCCCACCGGTTGCCGACCTTTTTCTGTCCGACGGTCAACCGGCAAATCTCAGCCAAGCCGTTTCATGTCTTCAACCAGACCGCGAACCGCATCGGCGGAATGATCAAGGGCGGCTTGCTCGTCATCGGTCAGTTCAATTTCAATAATTTCTTCCGCGCCGTTCGCCCCCAGTTTCACGGGAACACCAATAAACAGATCGCTGATGCCGTACTCTCCATCTAAACAGGCCGCGCAGGGCAAGATTTTTTTCTTGTCCTTGAGGATGGCCTCGGCCATTTCCACAGCAGCGGAAGCGGGTGCATAATAGGCGCTGCCGGTCTTGAGCAAACCAACGATTTCAGCGCCGCCATTCCGTGTCCGCTCAACCAGAGCATCAATTCTTTCCGGTGCCATCAACTGGGTGATGGGGATACCCGCAACCGTTGAAAACCGGGGAAGGGGAACCATGGTATCGCCATGCCCTCCCAGGACAAATGCGTGGGTATTCTCAACGGAAACATTCAACTCCATGGCAATGAAGGCGCGGAAACGCGCGGAATCGAGAACCCCCGCCATGCCTAGCACCCTGTTTTTGGGAAACCCACTGGCGTTGTAGGCCACATGGCACATGGCATCCAGTGGATTGCTCACAATGATCAACACGGCATTGGGGGCTACAGCCGCAACGCCCTTGGTAACGGTATCCATGATTCCCATATTTGTGGACAAAAGGTCGTCACGGCTCATGCCCGGCTTCCTCGGAATCCCGGCCGTAATGATAACAATATCGGAATCTTTTGCCGGTGAATAGTCCCCTGTTACCCCAATGACGGCAGCGTCATGCTTTTCAATGGGTGCCGCTTCCATTAAATCCAATGCCTTTCCAGCCGGTACCCCCTCAAGAATATCAATCAGCACCACATCCGCCAATTCCTTTTCCGCAAGACGCATTGCCGCAGTGGCGCCGACGTTTCCCGCCCCAATGACCGTTGCTTTTTTTCTCATTTTTTACTCCTTTCCTTATTTGATGAATGAATTTACTCGGTTTCGAATGGCGGATTATAGAGAAGATAAGATAGGGGGTCAAGAAAATGGCGATGAAAGAAACATATCGCGCCTGTTTTTTGCCGAGGCCATCAATTCACCGTTAGCGATTAAAACCCTTGAACTCCCGAGTACATGCATACTATCATCTTCTCTGGTAAAATACCCGTTGATAATGTGCCGGCTCGTGGAGAAAAGTCACCAACAGCATTTAATAAACCAGAGTGCATTATGAAAAAAAACCTGGAAAACCCACTATCCCTTGAAAATGTCAGCGAAAGCCTTTTAAAAAAGGGGCTGATATCCGTTGGTCAAAAAGAGGGGCTCCTTCGTAAAAAAGCCGCATTTCTTCAAAATACCGATAGAAATACGTACCATTCAGGCCGCGGTGGTACCGGGAACACAAATCCGGCAGCCATCATCGATCAGATTGCCGCCCTTAAAATTGAGCGATGTGACGATCCTGAAAAAATCCTGGATGAAGATATCATTTGTCAATGTCTTGCGGAGGAATGGGGAATTCCCTACAAGAAAATTGATCCTCTCAAGCTGGATCTTAAACTTGTGACCAGCACCCTGCCTCACAGCTTCGCCAGAAAACACTTGGCCCTGCCAGTTCATGCAAAAGATGGATGCCTGATCGTGGCAATGGCCAACCCCTTTGACGTTGAAATCCTGGATAATGTTGCCAGGGTTGTCCATATGAAGGTGAAGCCGGTGGTCACTTCCCGGTCCGACATTATCAGGCTTCTTGACGAATTTTATGGTTTTAAAAGATCCGTTTCCGCTGCGGAGAATGAGTTTTCCGGACCTTCAGTTGACCTGGGGAACCTGGAGCAGTATGTGCGGTTAAAATCAGCGGAAGAACTTCCTTCAAACGACCAGCATATCGTAAACGCTGTAAACCACATCCTCAGTTATGCCTTCGACCAGCGTGCCAGCGATATCCACATTGAACCCAGGCGTGAAGACAGCCTGGTAAGGATCCGGGTAGACGGGATCCTACACCCCATTTATGACTTTCCCAAAAAGGTTCACTCCGCCATCCTAAGCCGTATCAAAAGCCTTGGCCGAATGGATATTTCCGAAAAACGAAAACCCCAGGACGGCAGGATCAAGACGGATAAAGGGGGGGTAGAAACCGAAATAAGGGTTTCCACCGTACCTGTGGCCTTTGGTGAAAAGGTGGTCATGAGAATCATGGATCCGGAAATCCTTTTCCAGGACCTTGAAAAACTCGGATTTTCGCCACAGGACCTGACCGCTTACGAGCAGGTCATTCGCATGCCCCACGGCATGGTCGTGGTTTGCGGTCCAACGGGCAGCGGAAAGTCCACGACCCTGTACTCTACCCTCCGGACCCTTTCTTCGCCGGGCATTAATATCACCACGGTGGAAGACCCGGTAGAAATGGTCCATGAGGGGTTTAACCAGATCGGGGTCCAACCCGCTGCAGGCGTAACCTTTGCCTCGATCCTTCGCAACATTCTGCGGCAGGACCCTGACATTATCATGGTCGGTGAAATGAGAGACCTGGAAACGGCTGAAAATGCCGTTCAAGCTGCGCTGACAGGCCATCTGGTTCTCTCCACACTTCACACCAATGATGCTGTTTCCGCTATCATACGGCTCCTTGACCTGGGTATTCCGGCATTTCTGATCCAGGCAACAATGATCGGGGTGCTGGCACAACGGCTGGTTCGTAAGATATGCGTTTACTGCAAGGAAAGCTACCCAATGGATATCAGTGAACTGAGGGCTCACGGGCTGGAGTTTAACCAGAAAGGGTCCATAACACTTTTTCAGGGAAAAGGATGTTTAAAGTGCCGTGGGACGGGGTACTTGGGCAGGATCGGCATCTATGAACTCGTTCCGATCAACGCGTCGATCAGAAAATTGATCAAGGCAGAGACGGATACGGAAACGCTACGCGCCCAGGCCATAAAAGAAGGCGTTTACACCCTCCGACAAAATGCTGTCAAAAAACTCCTGGAAGGCAAAACCACCCTTGAAGAAGTCCTCAGGGTCACCTGGACGCATGCATGAAAAAATAGATCGGTTGTTAAATTCAAACAAGGATGGTCGGCGGCTGAATCTGAAAAACAGATCGGTGCGAAACCTTCTCCCGACACTTTTCAGAGAATTAAAAAAAGGCACATCATGACTGATAATATCAGAATCAACCCACAAGTAGAAAAAGACAGAGGACCCCTCCTGCGCTTTATCAGAATTTATATTTCGATCATGGGCCTGGTAATAACCGCACAGGTTCAGTCACGCCTGTAAAAGAAAAGAGGTTTTTTGGCACATGTCATGCGGTGGTGAAGTCGACCGCCGCCATGAGTATGCTTCAGCAAGATTTTCCTGTTGCAGTGTTATGTCGGTTATGACATATTACCGAAATCGTAAATTGAATCCGCCTGCAACAAAACATATCAGGAAAATTGTTACACAGAGAACGGACATTGATGGAAGCGTTTTTCAAACTCAAGACCCCCACTGAGGTTTTTAATGTCATCGACGGTTTTTCCCCTGTGGACGAAAGGACCGTTTCCCTGGAAGATGCCTTTGACCGCGTGCTGAAGGTGGATTTGACATCTCCCGAGGATCTGCCTGACTTTTTCAAGTCCACCATGGATGGCTATGCGGTTCAATCCAAAAACACTTTCGGCGCCACGGAAAGCCTGCCCGCCCTGCTGGAAATAACCGGTGAAATCTCCATGGGCGAAGCTGAAAACATTGCCGTCAAAAGTGGACAGGCTGTAAAGATTCCCACCGGCGGAATGCTGCCGGCGGGCGCCGACGGGGTGGTAATGGTTGAATATTGCTCCCTTCTGGACGAAAAGACCCTTGAAATCAGCCGCGCCATATCCCCCCTGGAGAACACCATTCAACCCGGGGACGATTTCAAAAAGGGCGCGGTGATTCTTCCCGCGGGAAAGTGTCTCAGACCCCAGGACCTGGGGGTCTTGGCGGGTCTCGGGTTTTTGGAAGTCCCTGTTTTTCGCAAACCCAAAGTGGCCATCCTGTCCACCGGCGATGAGATGGTGCCGGTTTCCCAAACCCCCAGGCCAGGGGAGGTTCGAGACATCAACCGGTACACCCTGGGCGCCCTGTGCCGAAATATGGGCGCGGTTCCCATCTACATGGGCATCTGTTCCGACCATTTCGAACCCCTCAAGGAAATGGTGGAAAAAGCCCTTCTGGCAGCAGATACCGTGTGGATATCCGGTGGCAGTTCCGTTGGAACCAGGGATTTCACCCTCAAGGTTTTTGAAACCCTTTCCGATTTTGAACTGCTGGTCCACGGTGTATCCATCAGCCCGGGTAAACCGACCATTATCGGACGCTCCGGGTCCAAACCCGTAATCGGCCTGCCCGGGCACCCCGCCTCGGCCCTTGTGGTGGCTGAAGTTTTCATGACAAGGATGTTGAGGACCCTTTCCGGCAACATGGATGCCCACCATGGCGTTCATGCCGTCAAACAAGCCATTCTCAAACGCAACATCCCTTCATCCGGCGGGCGGGAGGACTATGTTCGCGTCAGGCTGGAAAAAGACGGGGAGCATTCAAAAGCCATCCCCATATTCGGAAAATCCGGATTGATTTCCACATTGGTGGAGGCGGACGGACTGATCAGAATTGACATGAATACGGAAGGCCTTTATGAGGGCGACGAAGTAGACGTAATGCTTTTTTCGCACGGTTAAAAGAGGTACCCAATGAAAAGACAGGTATACCTTTCCATGAAGTCTCTTGAAGAGGCCAGGAACATCTTCTTTTCCCGGTTCGGTCCGGATCATAAGACCGGCATCAGCAGTGTTAAGGCTGAGGAGAGTGACGGCCGCATCACGGCGGAACCCGTTTTTGCCAGGCGTTCAGCCCCATCTTACCATTCCTCGGCCATGGACGGCATTGCCGTCAAAGCGGAGAAAACCTATGGCGCCACCGAGCGCTTCCCCATGACCCTGGCACTGGAAAAAGACGCTGTCTGGGTGAACACCGGGCAGCCCCTTCCAAAGCCCTTCAACGCCGTAATCATGATCGAAGACGTGCATATGATTGATGACGGACATGTTGAAATTCGATCTTCTGCTTATCCGTGGCAGCATGTGCGCAAGGTGGGGGAAGACATTGTGGCTACCCAGTTGCTCTTTCCACAGAACCATTCCATCAGGGCCTACGATATGGGTGCCCTCATCAGCGGCGGGGTTTTTTCTGTCAACGTGCGCAAAAGGCCCCGCGTGGCCATTATTCCCACCGGGTCGGAACTCATCCGGCATGAAGATATTGTGGAAGGCGAAACGCTTGAGGAAGGCTGGATCGTGGAATACAATGCACGGGTTCTTGCCGGGCTGGTCAGGGAATGCAATGGCATACCGCTGGTTCACGACATTGTTTCGGATTCGGAAAATGAGATCAAAAAGGTATTGCGTAAATACGTTGATTCCGAAACGGACATGATCATCGTTAATGCCGGATCATCGGCCGGCAGCAAGGATTTTACGGTTCACGCCATCAGGGAAATGGGCGAAGTCCTGGTCCACGGTGTTGCCATGATGCCTGGGAAACCAACGATTCTGGGCATAGTGGAGGGAAAGCCGGTGATTGGCAATCCCGGCTACGCGGTTTCCGCGGCGCTCTCCTTTGAACAGTTTGTAAAACCAATTCTTTACGCCCTTCAAGGCGTTTCTCCGCCCAAAAAACCCACCATCGAAGTCCAGCCCACAAGGGATATCCCCTCCAAATTGGGAACTGAAGAATTTCTTCGGGTCAACATCGGCATGGTGGGTGACCGCCATGTGGCAACCCCACTCGCCCGGGCGGCAGGGTCCATCACTACACTTACCCGGGCGGAAGGGATTATCCGCATACCCGCTCTTTCAGAAGGCATCAGCCAGGGCGAGAAAACCATTGCGGAGCTACTGGTGGATGAGGAAGATCTCACAAATACGGTGGTGATCATCGGCAGTCACGACATGACCATTGACATCCTAGGCGACGAAGTGAGACGAAACAGGGGGAATGTTCGCATTTCCTCGGGGAATGTGGGCAGCCTCGGGGGCCTTCTTGCCATCCGCAAAGGAACCTGTCACATGGCCGGTTCTCACCTGCTGGATACGGAAACCGGGGAATACAATCTTTCTTATATCAAACGCTACATCCCCAACATGGATGTGACGGTGTTCCATCTGGTGTTGAGAGATCAGGGTCTCATCCTCAGAAAAGGAAATCCAAAGGGTATCAAGGGTGTTCAGGACCTGGCCCGGGATGACGTGGTGTTTGTCAATCGCCAGGCGGGCTCCGGAACCCGGGTCCTTTTTGACTATAAGCTCAACCAGGCCAGCATCCCTTCGGACGCGGTCAAAGGGTATGACCACGAGGAATTCACCCACATGACGGTGGCGGTGGACATCCTGAGCGGGGCCGCCGACTGCGGCATGGGGATCCATGCGGCCGCCAAGGCGTTGGATCTTGATTTTGTACCCATCGAGCAGGAACAATATGATCTGATTGTGCCGACCCGGATGCTGGATCAGCCGAATATTCAAGATACGCTGAGCACCATGCGGTCCGACAATTTCAGAAAACGCGTTGCGGCACTGGGCGGGTACGATCCGTCGAGGAGCGGCGAACGGTTTGCGGAGGTGAAAAGTGGATAAGAACATACCGCTGAAGCTTAAAAGCAGGCATTGGGTTGTTGATGACCAGGACCGTATCATCATGGGGGAAGGGCGTAAGGAAATCCTGGAAACCATTGAAAAAACCGGCTCCATCAACAAAACTTCAAAGCTGATGAAAATGAGCTACAAAGGGGTCTGGAGTAAGATCAAGGTCACCGAACAATACCTGGGTAGAAAGATCATACATGCGAACCGAAGAGACGGCAGCCGGCTCACGTCGGAGGGCAAGGCGTTGATGGAAAAATACCGTATTTTAAAGGCACGCTGTCTGGAGGAAGACAACCGTTGTTTTAGCGATATTTTCGGCGAGTAGCGCCCACCCACCGTGGATGGACACCAGTTGTCGGTCATATGAAGGAGAAGCGGATTGACTGAAATGAACCACCCCCCCATTATCTCCATTGTGGGTTATTCGGGGGCGGGAAAAACAACCTTAATGGAAAAACTGATCGGCGAACTGACCCGCCGCGGTTACCGGGTCGGCAGCATCAAGCATGATGTGCACGGGTTTGAAATGGACAAGCCGGGGAAGGATAGCTGGCGCCACAAGCAAGCCGGAACCTGCACAACGCTTATTTCATCCCCTTATCAGATCGGTATGGTGATGGATGTTGACCACGATCACAGCCCCGATGAGCTGAGAAAATTTTTCAATAATGTGAATGTCATCCTGACCGAAGGATACAAGAAGCAAAACCGGCCGAAAGTGGAGATTTTCAGGTCCGAAATTCACCATGAACCCCTCTGCCGCGATGATGACAATATCGTGGCCGTCATGAGCGACATTTCGGTTGAATTGAAGGCGCGTCGATTTTCACTGGATGATGTGGGGGGGCTGGTCGATTTTCTTGTGGAAAAGTTTAAATTGACACGGCGGCATTTGAAAATTGAAAGTTGAAATTTGAAGAAACATCATGTAAATACGTTATCAAGTTTCTAATTCCTAACTCCCAGTTTGTGATCATGAGGAAATCTAATGACGAGTATTCCCAGAGCCGCTCTCATCCCCGCAGGCTTCAGTTTTGACGACGCTTTAAACAGCGACATTCTTCAGATGATTCTGCATGCGGGGCCCATGGTCAAATTTGTTATGTTGATCCTTTTGCTGTTTTCAATCGGCACATGGGCTATCATTTTTCTGAAATTCAGGGTGCTCCGAAAAGCCAGAGATGAAACCGAAGACTTTCTGGAACTTTTCTATGAGTCGAGGGACATCAAGAAAATTTACCGATCGAGCCAGTCTTTGAAATATAGCCCGGTGGCGCGTCTTTTTCGTGCCGGCTACGCCGAATTCACCCGTTTCAGAAAAATACAGGGCAACGATCCCGATTTCGTATCACAGAATGGGGCTGCCGGTCAATCGGACTATCCGCTGCGGAACCAGCAGACCCTGATGGACAACCTGGAAAGATCGCTCCGGAAAGCGGAGATTGACCAGAATAAGCGGTTGGAAAAGGCTTTGGGCTTTCTGGCCACCACCGGAAACACGGCCCCCTTCATCGGTCTCTTTGGAACAGTCTGGGGGATTATGGAATCCTTTCACAGCATCGGCCTGAAAGGGTCTGCGAATCTGGCCGTTGTGGCCCCCGGCATCTCGGAAGCCCTTATCGCCACCGCCGCCGGCCTTGCGGCAGCCATCCCCGCTGTAGTGGCTTTTAACTATTTCACCCAGCGCGTCGCAAGTTTGCGCGCCGAAATGGATATTTTCGCCGCCGATTTTTTGAGCATGGTGGTCAGACAGTTTTTCAAGAAACCATCCGTCAAAAAGGACGCTTTGTAATATGGCATTCAATTCCGGTGGTAATAACAGACAATTGATGTCAGAAATCAACGTTACTCCCCTTGTGGACGTGATGCTGGTCCTGTTGATCATTTTCATGGTTGCAGCCCCCATGATGACACAGGGCGTGGACGTTAACCTTCCGAAAACCGAATCCAAGAACATTAAGACGTCTGATGAACCCCTCATGTTGACGGTCAACAGTAAAAAGGAAATTTTCCTGGAAAACCACAGAATTCCCCTGGAATCCCTGGAAATAAAAATCAAGAAAATCTTTGAGAACAAACGGAATAAGGAGGTGCTGCTGCGTGCGGACAAGGATATTCCCTACGGGTTTGTCATTAATGTCATTGCCAGCGTAAAAAAGGCCGGAATAGAAAAGCTGGGAATGGTTACCGAACCTGTGGACTGATTTTGATGGAAGGGTTACAGAAAAAAACCATGTCGGATCGATCAAGGGAGCTCAGGTGGGGCCGGTTTATTTTTTTATCCTTTCTTCTTCATTTATGCGCCTTATCCCTGTTTCTGTTCGTTCCCGATTCTGCATCCACCCGAAAGATAAGCGGCCCCACGGTTTATGAAGTGAACCTGGTCAATCTACCCGCCGCCAAACCGAAAACACCGGCAAGAGCCGTTCAATCCAAAGCGGCAGGCAAAACGGTACCCAGTTCAAAAAAAGCGGTGGCAGCCAAAAGGATCAGCACACCGCCAAAAAAGGACAAACCCGTCGTCATTGGGAAAAGGACGGTTGAAAGAAAGAAAAGTGTTCCCAAGAAGCCACCGAAAACCAAAAAACCCAAAGTATCCCCGTCGAAACTCATAGACCAGGCTGTGGCTAAGATCAAAAGAAACGTCAAGACCAAGAAGAAAGATCAACACCTGGACCGGGCCATTTCCGACATCCAGAATCGTGTCCAAAAGTCAGAGACAGCCGGTTCGGGAGGCACTTCCGTGGAAGGGATTGCCATCCGCATTTACCAGATGGAAGTGGAAGAGAGAATTAAGAGCAACTGGCAGTATCCGGTTGCCCTGACCAGTCCATCGAAACGGAAAGACCTAGTGGCCACAGTGGTCGTCAAGGTCAGGCAGGACGGGACCATATTGAAATCCTGGTTTATTGACCGTTCAAGCAATGCCATCTTTGACGCCTCGGCCATAAAGGCGGTGGACCGATCAAATCCGCTCCCGCCCTTTCCGGAAGGGTATAATAAGCGCCAGGATGAGGTGGAGATCAGGTTTAACCTCAGTGAACTGGAAGAAAGTTGAACAACTACACCATATTATCCCTGTTGGAGGTTGTCAAATGAGACGGAGACGGTTCTTTTTCGCCTGGTTATCTGCCTGCGCCCTGCTCTTCTTTTATTTAGAAGGCGTCACGTTTGCCCGTATCTATATCGACGTTAATTCCCCTTCCGTACCGAAGTTCAATATCGCCATCCCGGATTTCAAAAACCTTGGAGAAGGCAACAAACGCCCGGCATTGTCCACCGAGCTTTCCGGTGTCGTGAGCAACGATCTCTATTTAAGCGGTTATTTCAATCCCCTGGACAAGGCATCGTTTCTGGAGGAAAAAGACGGTCCCCTTAAAGGAAAGGATATCAATTTTAAGGACTGGTCCGTAATCGGCACCGAGCTGCTCTTAAAAGGGGGCTACGTCTGTATCGGCGATCGCCTGGAAGTTGAAATCAGGCTTTTCGATGTCTTCCGGGGACGCCAGATCCTAGGCAAGAGAGCGCTGGGGAAACTGAACGAATACCGCCATCTGATGCATCGACTCTCAAATGAAATCATTCTCAAGCTGACCGGACACGAAGGTATTTTCCTGACCCGCCTGGCCTTTGTTGGAACCGCCACAGGACAAAGAGAAATCTATGCCTGCGATTACGACGGGCACAATGTCAGACCGTTGACCCGGGACAAAAGCATCGCCCTTCTGCCCAGATGGTCCCCCGACGGAAAGAAGATTGTCTATAATTCCTACAAAAAGAAAAATAGTGGGCCCATGCTTTACCTGAGGGACCTGGTTACCGGCGATTTAAAGCGTCTGTCAGGCCGATCAGGCTTGAATATCGGCGCGTGCTGGGCGCCCGGCGGAAAAGAGCTGGCGTTGACCATGAGCCACGAGGGAAATCCCGACATCTTCACCATCAATCTTGAGGGGAAAATACTGAAACAGCTTGTAAAACACTGGGGAATTGATGTGTCGCCGGCTTTTTCCCCCGACGGCAGCAGACTTGCGTTCGTTTCCAACCGATCCGGCTCTCCGCAAATATATCTTCTGGAAATTTCCAGTGGAAGGGTGGATCGACTCACCTATGAGGGCAAATACAATACGTCCCCCGCCTGGTCTTCTTTGAATCGGATTGTCTTTGTGGGAAAGACCGAGGGAAACTTTGATATCTTTACCATGGAACCGAACAGCGGCAGGACCAAAAGACTCACCACCGGCGAGGGCAACAATGAGGACCCCTGCTGGTCACCGGACGGCCGGTATATCGCGTTCAGCTCCAACAGAACCGGGCAGTACCACATCTACATGATGAATGCCAACGGGCAGACCCAGAGGCGCGTGACCTTTCAAAAAGGGAAACAGACCTCGCCCTCCTGGGGACCGGAGTGATGGTTCCGCCCGAGGACCGATAAAACGCTATTCCTCTATTCCCTACTCCGTATCAAGGGAATTCCTCAAAATGGCTTCCGATGCCAACCACCGCATCGTTTGAATCATACGCAATAACGGTGAATTCATAAGTGCCATATCCCTGTGGGGACCGGGAAGAGCAAGGTCCTTTATTGAACATCAACGTTCACAGAATCATAATATATAGAATCCATATCAAGTGAGCCATTCATTTTCAAATCAACCCCGAAATAGAAGGTATGGGTACCCACCGTCAGGTCGGAGGAATTCAAAAGCTGTGTGTTGCCGAGGTCAAATAGAGGCCCTTGATATGTTGGCAAGATACCTGGAACCATCGAACCCGTAGACAGGTTATAATAGTTAAAGGTTCCTGAAGGAGTCGCTTCTGCCACCCACCAGTCGGCATTTTGACCGAGAAAAGAGCCTGTTTTAAGGCCAAGGCTAATGGAAACCGCCGTCGCGGGTGGGACGGTAATGGGACCGTCATGTCCGTTGGCTTTGATGTCCGGTATAGGTGAAGTGGGCTGAACGCTTGTCCCAGAAAGTACTTCCACATCATCAATATAAAAATTTGTCGTAGAACTGCCATCCGATATTACCAGAAAACCGATTGTGATAGTCCGGCCTATGAAAGCTGATAGGTCTATTTTATTGCTCTGAGTCCAATCATAGGTCCAATCCATATTGCTCAATTGCAGAACTGAATTCCATTGGCCGTTATATACAAGCACTCCCATGACGTCATAAATACCATCCAAACGATCCCAGGTTTCTATTGCATACCAAAATCTGAGGGTGGCTGATACGGCTGAAGAGGGGATTGCAATAGTTTGTACAAGGAGGTCATAAGCGTTGTCATAACCACCTAACCATGCTACCCACACGCCATTATGGGCACATTCGGCAGCCCCTAAGGTGAAACAGGGAGCGCGGTATATCATTTCGTAATACCCCTCTTCCGTCCATGCAACATTAGAAAGGCCTTCTTCAAAACCCGCATTTTGCAGCAGATTCGATTCAGCGATCGTACCGTCTTGTGTGATGGTCAATGTCCTTCCCAGTAGCGTCAGGCTCCCTTGACGTTGCTGATTCCCTGTATTTGGAGACACTTCATAGGTAACCGTGCTGTTCCCATTGCCACTCGAAGACGATATGTTTGTAATCCAATCACCTGTTTTTGAAACGGTCCAGGCACACGAGTTTGAAGACACGTTCACCGACATGGAACCATTACCGCCGTTCACATCAAAGGTCGCGGTCGTAGGGTAAACCGAATAAGTGCATTCACCCGGACCACCGCCCCCAAATTGGATGTTAAGCGTCTGGAAATATAAGGCCTGTTCCTGTTTGGTCCCGTCAACATGAAACAAATCGTATTTCATGTCCATTTTCATGCGGAATAACCCGTTTGGCCGACCAGCAGGGGCACCCCAGCTGTTCAACAGAATCCAGTAAGGCTCAGGCGCGTTTTCATTGTATCCCACAAGAAGAACGGCGTGACCACCACCACCGTTTGACCATTGATGTCCTTGTGAGGAATCAAAACTCCACAGGACATCTTCGTTTTGATTCCCCCAGAAATCAAGGAACTGACTCCAATCATTTTGATTGGGAAGAAAAAATCCAAACCATATGGCTTTATTCTGAGCCAGTAGGTTTTTTATATTTTCAATGGCCTGACTCTGGGTGCTGCTCGTGTCAATGGTAGCGGCTTCTATGCTGGTGATTTCGTAGTTAGGGTTGGTCTCAAGCGCCCCGCATCCAATACTGCTGCTGTCGTTTTGACATTGCGCATTGCCATCGGTAAAAGAGGCATTGGTGTTAGACCATGGGACCGTTATTTTCTGTCCTGCATACCATTTGGCAAAGTCTTCAAGCCATCCCCCGCAGCAGGCATATCTGTCCAGTTTGCAGGAATTGACAAACTGTGTTGAAAGACGATCTTTAATACCTTTGTTCACGTCGAGTGCAATTCCAAGTACGCCCTGGCCAGCCCAATTCCAGCAGTTGCCACAACTGCCCTGATCCCGTTCTGAAGGAACATATTGTAAGTGGCTCAACAGGCTGACCTGGGTTGCTGTCCTGCTCAATTTTTTTTCACTTAATTCGTTGGCTATAATGGGATCAATATAGGCTTCAGGCGCTTCTTTGGTGCGCTGCGTCCATTCCCGGATGATATCCATTCCAGGACGCATAATGGATTGATTGATGATATTCAGATATTCAGACGATAAGGTGTCAGCCTGCGAACCTGTTGCGGTGACCGGGAATAGAAAAACCGACAGTAAGCAAAGAACAACCAATGTGATTTTTTTCATGGGCGCTCCTCCCAAAAAAATACTGCAAAGTCATTGTTGAAACTAACGCTAACTTGTTTTTTCCAGCCTATAAAACCAAATAGTCAGATAAACATTTACATTCCAGTGAAATCTCGACCTTCTCCTGCTTCTGGATTAGCTTGCGGGCAACCTTGAGGAAGTCGCCGGGGATATTGACGGTCGTATCCGATTCAGCTCCGGCATTTTCAAACACCCGAATCTTCAGATCAGCCACGCTGCTCTCCTTTCTCTGTTATCGGACCATTATTGTTACGGGCTATTCTGACGGATGATAATATGTGCCACTGATTGATTCAAGTGGTTTTCACCGTCATCCGAAAAAACAAAACCACTTTATTCGCTTTTTCCGCAAGGGGCATCAAAAAACGTATCCGTCAAAGCAACCCGTATCCGGGTCCAACAACCCGCAAACCAGCTAATTCTACAGCAAAATCAAATTTCCCTTATTATATTTGCCAAATTGCGATAAAGCCGGAGAATCATCCATTGACAATTTCAGTCTTTCTGTTTCATTAATATGTCCGCATTTAAGACA
>Ga0233431_1004154_pt1 | contig 15996 bp, 14 predicted proteins | sample SI_118_April2016_FD_179867 | JGI IMG/M metagenome (GOLD analysis project Ga0233431, IMG submission 179867) | Seawater microbial communities from Saanich Inlet, British Columbia, Canada - SI_118_April2016_200_MG | ecosystem: Environmental > Aquatic > Marine > Inlet | place: Canada: British...
CTGAAAATGAATTCTCTGTCAAACTACAATTTGTCTGTCGGGACGGCTTTTAAAATCGATTTGGTCGATGCTTCTATCGACACCCTGATAAACAATTACATGTTCGACCTTATGACCTTTGACGATATGGATAAAATTTTGCAAGAGTTCAAACGTGTTTTAAGAGATGGCGGAAAATTGATTCTGGTTAATATGACCGAAGGGGAGCGGTTCGGCAGCAGATTATATGATTGGTTATATCGACTTTCTCCTGAGACGATGGGCGGATGCCGGGGCGTCAAGCTGGCCGAGCGACTGAAAAAACACGGCTTTGATGTTGATGTGAGAGAATATTATCTGCAATTGTTTTTCCCATCTGAAGTGATAGGGCTAATAAATGCGAAAACGCCTAATTGGGCTGATTGCGGCATCAGATGAAAGGTCCGGCGTGTCAGGGGGCCTTTTTGCTGAAAACAACTTGGTTTATGCGTTAGCAAAGTTTTTGATTCGGCGGAAGGGGTTTGCCGCCAATGGCGATAACCGCCACTGCATCCATCTGAGCGTTGGTCAAAATTACCTGAGTGTCATCGTTAGATACCTGGGGTGTTATTTTGCATCCCAGATCGCCAAAATGGTGGCATTCTTGCGGTTTCAAATTTCATTGCCCGTCGATCCGGACAAAACCCCCTTTGCGCCCCCTTCCTTCTGCAGGCGATATCAGTAAGTCGCCCGTCCTCCGGACAAATCAAATACCGCACCGGTCGTGTATGAAATATCCTCGGAGGTGAGCCAGTGCACCATGGCCGCCACTTCTTCGGGACGGCCGAATCGGCCGGCAGGGGTTTGTTGGAGAAGGCGTTCCGCGGTTTCAACAGGCATTTCGTCACTAAGCAGGGGGGTTTCTATGATGGCTGGTGTGATCACATTGACTAATACGTCATTTTGGGCCACTTCTTTTGCCAAAGCCTTTGTCAGACCAATAACGCCGGCTTTGGCGGCACTGTATGGGACCATAAGCGGACTGCCGTTTTTTCCAGCCAAACTGGCAACATTAATGATTCTGCCATAGCCTCGGTGGATCATTTGCGGAATGACCCCGCGACAACAGTAAAAAACCCCAGTCAAATCGACGGTTATGACCCGGTGCCATTCCTCGATGGTTTGGTCTTGAATGGGTGCGAATTCCCCGCCGACGCCGGCGTTGTTGACCAAGATATCGATCGGGCCGTAGGTGGTCGCGACTGCCGCATACATCTGTTGTACAGAATCCCAATCGGCAACATCACAGGCAAAGGCCTTGGCCCGCGCATTATCTGTGGACATCTCCTTGGCAGCTTTTTCCGCGTCCTTGGCATTGACATCCACAACAGCGACGGAAGCACCGGCCGACACCAAACGTTGGGCGACCGCCAGACCGATTCCTTGCGCGGCACCTGTCACAATTGCCACGCGGTTGGTAAGATCGAGAAAATCCATTGTCTGTCCTTCCCTATGAAAAAATCTTTTTCCCTTAAAGCCGGGCCGAGGGGCCTACTCTTTTTCTGACCGTGCCCATATGTGTATCCTTAATGCAGCATGTGCTTGCCGCAACTGACGACCAGGGTATGGCCCGTGATGGCGCTCGACTCATCGGAGGCCAGAAATACGGCCGCGGCTGCAATTTCGGATGCTTCCACAAACCTTTTGAGAGAACAATCAATCATCATCTCGGCCTTCACTTCATCAGGTGTAAGGCCCCGGGATTCAGCGAGAGACGGGATGGCCCGCTCGAGCATTTCCCCTCTTACTCTCCCTGGGCTGATCGCATTAACGCGGATGTCGTAAACCCCGGCTTCGATGGCCAGCGTCTCGGTCAAGGCAAGGATGCCCCGCTTCGGTACGGAGTAGGCGGCCCTCCCGGGGAACCCCGATCTCCCACCTTCTGAACTGATATTGATGAGACTTCCCTTCCGGGCGGCCATCATGGGCTTAAGCACCTCCCGGGCACAAAGCATGGGGGCCGTAATGTTTATAAACATCGCTTCATTCCAGCCGTCTAAATCCATATCGGCTACGTTGGTCCTCGGTCCCGCGATGGCGGCATTGTTGACCAATATATCTATCCTGCCGTATTTATCCAGGACATGGGCGACCACTCGCTTTATCTGGTCTTCGTGCCGGAGATCGGTTAACAGCGCCTCTGCCCTGCCCCCCATGGATTCCAATGCCAGGGAGGCATCTTTCATGCCTGAGGCGTCAATATCTGCCAGGACAACCACCGCGCCTTCCCGGGCAAACGCCAGAGCGATTTCCCGGCCGATGCCGTTGCCAGCGCCGGTCACGATGGCTACTTTGTCTTGCAGTCTCATAAAGAAACCCTTCCTTTTTTGTTAACGACCTGTAAAGAAATCGGTTGCTGCCTGGGGTTCCTTCCTGCTCACAGCAAAACTAAGCAGGGCCGGAATACCCTTGTTGTTGGCCTCAATGGCTCGGTCCAGGGCGCTCCTTATTTCCAAAGGATCTTCGATTCTTTCTCCGTAGCACTGGCAGGCCTCGGCGATTTTGACAAAGTCAGGCTGGATATCGAAAACAGTGCCGATGGTACGACCGTTATAGACCCGGTCCTGGCTGTCCCTGATGGAGCCTAAGCTCTGGTTGTCGAGGATGCACCAGGTTACGGGCAGGTGATGTTCCGCCGCAACCAGCATGACGTCCATTACCATCTGAAAGGAACCGTCACCGCAGACGCCCACGGCCGGCCGCTCGGGATATACCAGTTTGGCAACAGGCAGGGCCGCGGTAGCGAAACCCATGGCATAGAAGCTGGTGCAGGGGATGCACGAACGGGGTTCATAGATTTTGAGGTAAGGGTAGGCCCCGCCCAACGCTTGTGCAAGACAGCCCACATCGATGGCGACCGTCGCTTCCCGGTGGAAAGCCTTGCGTATTTCGATGATCACCTTAAGGGCGTTTATGGGCTTCTCGTTTTTCTCGGCGATGGCGGTGATTTCGGTTTCGAGGTCCTCTTTGATACTGAAGAGTTCTTTTGTTCGAGGAAGATCCCGGAAAGACTGCTTGTAATCCGGACCATATTCTTTGGCGGCTTGAATCATATCCCGGACGACGAGTTGGATATCGCCCGTAATCCCGATATCCGGGACAAAGCTCCGTCCCATCTCACAGGGATCAATATCAACTTGAACGAAGCAGGCATCGGCTGGTGGCGAATAGGGAGATGTCCAGTTTGTTTCCATCTCTTCAAAGCGGCAGCCGAGACCTAAAACAAAATCGGCTTCATTCAGGAGCTTCTTGGAAACGGCGGTGCGGTGAAGCCCCATTCCCCCACCGGCCAGAGGGTGATCATCGGGGAAAGAACTTCTGCCCGAAAGGCTGGTGAGGACGGGAATGGCGAAGGTCTCGGCCAATTCCTTCAATTCGGCAAAAGCCCCTGAGGCTACCGTCCCGCCTCCCGCAATAATGAGCGGACGGGAAGAAGAGACGAGCCGCTTCACCGCTTTGCTGATGAGTTCCATGTCCCCTCGTGGTCGTGGTGGTCTCCCTACCGGTCGGTAGTGTCCAAACTCGACCGACTGGGCGATCACGTCCCGGGGAAAATCAATAAGCACGGGGCCTGGTTTTCCTGATCGGGCGATGGTAAAAGCACGGCCCATGATCTCCATGATCATATCGGGGCGATCAACTCTTACGGACCATTTTGTGATGGGCGCGAATATTTTTTCCTGGGGAATTTCCTGGGAGGCACCACGCAGCGCATTGCGCGTTGCACCTCGTCCGGCCAAAACAATCAAAGGAAGCGATCCGATATAAGCCTCGGTGACCCCTGTTATCAAATTGGTTGCTCCGGGACCGGCCGTGGCGCAGCAAACCCCAGGCTCTCCGGTGAGCATGGCATAGGCGGCGGCCATGCTGGCCGCCGACTGCTCGTGTCTTACCAGGATATGACGAATCTCCGGAGTGTGGTAAAGACCTTCATAAATTGGCAGGGTGTGACCTCCCGGAAGGCCGAACACGAAGCGAACACCTTCGGCCTTAAGGATTTTCACAACCGCTTCTCCTCCACTGATCATAGCCATCTTATCCTCCGTTTGTAGGTTTAAAGCCAATGCCTTTGACTTAAGCGTGTAAGAAAATAGTTTAACTTACGAGCCAGTTTCAAAACGTCCCACTTTGGCCAATCTCTGCGTTGGGCTCAAATTTCAATCCTCAAAATACTCAATGTATTCTTCCGGTTGAAATATTCGCCCGCCTTTTTAATCCCGTATCCTTGCGGGGGACCTTGACCAAACTGAAACGTTTTGAAATTGGCTCTTACTATATATATAGCAAAATATATGGTACATAGATGATCGGCATGACATGTTAATTATTCAATAATAACAGCGCGTATCTTGTACGAAATGGAAAGCGGTACGCAAATTTTTCAGACAAATCTTCTTTATCCGTCCAACAAGATTGTCTCGCAAAAATTTTTACCAAAAACCTTGCCTCCGCGATGGCCTTTCCCCTGAGGGAACCTTTGGAAAATGATCGAGCGGCCGATAGCCGATATCCAAAAAGCATTTCAAAGAACATTAAAACCGATTAGGTCCGGAAGAAAATATCCACGCAAGCAGAAAGCGAAACCAAGAATTTTCTTTCCTCAATACAAACCGATCGGTTAAGTTAATGACATTGAATGAAGCTATCAAATGCCAAATGAAGGTGGTGCCATGCTTTCTCAGTCACATTTTTCTTTGTTCGTATGGGCCAATTCACCGGATAATTTGAAATAGTTTTCATGCGGATTTGCCGGCGATGGTATTTCAACGCCCGCTCCCCGGCCATGCGGCCGGAATTAATCGCAAATCCGACCGCTGCCCCCGGCCCCGACAACCACGACATCGAATTTTCATCCGTCAGATATCATGTTTATAAACTCCTTTTATGGTCCATGGCCTTATTCTGCCGACGTCTTTTCTTGTTCGGATAATACCCTCCTCAATATCTTGCCGGCTGCGCTTTTAGGCAAATCGTCCCTAAATTCGACGGCCCGTGGGCGCTTATAGGTTGCCATGTTTCCCTTGCACCAATCGATAACCTCCTGTTCGGTTACCTTGCCCTTGTAGCCAGATTTTAAAACAATAAACGCCTTAGGGCTTTCGCCTCGATAAGGATCGGAAACGCCAATCACCGCCACATCCGAAACCGCCGGGTTTTTGAACAGCAGGTTTTCGACTTCACTGGGAAACACGCTAAATCCGGAACATTTAATAAGCTCTTTTGCCCTCCCCACGATCCGTAAATAACCCTCCTCATCCACGACCCCGATATCTCCGGTGTATAGCCATCCGCCTCTCAAGGTCCTTTGGGTCTCATCCGGTCTGTTCCAGTACCCTTTCATTATGGACGGCCCCTTAAAAATGACTTCTCCCTCTTGGCCTGGCGCCAGCTCCGTCTGTCCCGTGTCGAGGTCTACGATTTTCATTTGGTTAATCTGCGGGAGGCCTACAAACCCCGGTTTATAACGCAAAAGGGGCGTGCAGGCGCCCCCCTGAGCCACGCTTTCAGTCAACCCGTATCCTTCGCCTATGATGGCATTGGGTGCTAAACTACTTATTTTTTGTTGGATTTCCAAAGCGATGGGGGTCCCGCCGCTCCATAGACAACGTAATGAACCGAAATTATATTGTTCAATCTCCGGCATCTCAAGAAAAGCGACCAGGCTGGTGGTGGCCGTCACCCAGTAGGTACACTTATACAATTCGATGGCCCGGGCGGTTACCTCGCGGTCAAACCGGGCGAGCACCACTATCTGTCCCCCCGAGATCAACGGCGTGCACATCAACTGCTGCATCCCCATGATATGGAAAAAGGGCGTTACCCCCAGGAACACATCGTCAAATCGATGTTTATACCAGAAAACGGTTCCTAAACTTGCATAGGCCAGGTTGGCATGGGTCAGCATTGCTCCCTTGGGCAGCCCAGTGGTACCGCCGGTGTACTGCAAAAGGGCCAGATCATCTTGCAGATTATCCACCTTGCATACCGGTGTGGGCGGTGACGCCGTCAGAAAATCCGCAAAGTCCGATGTGTCTTGAAAGGGGCGTTTGGGATCGAAGGCCTCGGGCGGAAGGGGCAAGACGGGATCTTTGGGGGCATAGTCCCCTAAAGCGCTCAGGATAACATGCTGCAGCAAAACCCGTGATTTGATTTTTTCCACTTCGGGATAGAGATCATCAAGCGCCACCAGGATTTCGGCCCCGGCGTCATTGAGCTCATATTCCAACTCGGCCTGCTTGAACATGGGGTTTAGGGCGACAACAACGCCGCCCGCCCTCAGGATACCGAAAAAGCTGATAACAAACTGTGGGCAATTCTGCATGAAAACAGCGACCCGGTCACCCTTGGCGAGGCCCAGTTGGAGAAGTCCCTGGGCGAACCGATTAATGGCCTCATTCAACTCCCCGTAGCTGATATCTCGCCCATAGAAACGCAAGGCAATGGAATCGGGCGTATACTCGGCCCAATCCTTAATGTATTCGGAGACCGGTTTTTCAATTTCCAGAACTTTTGGGACAAGTGGCGGCCAGACCGCTTGGGATCTTTCTTTCATTGATTTGCCTCGTTGAATTCTTTGGAACAATCGAATTCACCGCTGGCCTGTTGCCTGGCGGAGATAAAATGCGATACCAATGGAGGTATGGCCGGTGACGACCGTTTTGGTCATCGCACACCGGCCATGTTAAACCTACCTGCCCTTATAGGGTTTCCAACCAAACGCCTCGGGCTCATAAGCAAGCTGTTCCGCCGGGACTTTGCGAACAACCTTGTGATAGGGGTGGTCGGCGTATTTGGTTTTCTTGACCACCTGTCCCACATACATGGGTTGCATGAGCTGATGATCCTTGGTGCGCATGACAACGGGTCCGGTGCCCGGATCATAGGTGAGCGTCTCAAAGGCCTTGATCACCTTTTCGATATCCAGGGAACCGGCTTTCTCGACCGCCGCGGCATACATCAGAACGGACTTATAGCCAATCCAGAGTTGTTCAAGCGGCCAGGTTCCGCCTGATTTTTCATGAAAAAGCTTCTCGATCCGGTCTGAATTTTCGGTACCCAGGCCCAGAAAAAAGGAAGCCACGCCATAGTTGCCCACGGCCTCATCGCCGGGCATGGCAGCCAAGGCATTGATATCACCCATGAGAAGCGCCGCTACAGGGATATTCATCCCGAGGTTCTTTCCCTGAAGGATCACCTGAATCAGGTCTGTTCCCCAGTTGCCGGTGAGCAGATAATCCGCACCCGAGGCCTTGATCTTGCTGATATAGGGTGCGAAATCCTTGTTGAAAACCGGGTGGAAGTCCTTGCCCACAATTTCGGTATTCGGCGCCAGTTCCTTGATGAACTTTTCGTAGTAGGTGGCCACATCGTGTCCGTAGGAATAGTCCTGATTGAGCAGATACACTTTGCGATATTTTTTCATACTGGCAAAATGATATGCCATGGTCTTGGCCAAGATGGCCACATTGGCATCCGTACGAAAGGTATAGGGTGTAAAATGTTCTCCGGTGAGCGCCACGGCGAATGCCGCCATGGCGACGTAAATCTTTTTGTAGCGTGGCATGGCTTGGGCCAATGCCAGGGCAACGGAAGAAGATGATGCCTGAAAGATGGCCTCGCATTTATCTTTCAGGATCATCTTTTTCATCTTTTGCACGGCGATCTCTGGCTTCATCTGATTGTCTTCCGTGACCAGCTCCAAGGGCCGACCCAAAAGGCCGCCAGCCTTGTTGATCTCCTCAACCGCGACACTCATACCGAATACAAACCGATCTCCATTGGTCTTGAAAGGACCGGAAAGTGGTTCGTTCAAACCGATCCGAATCGGATCCGCCGCCGCTGCTTGGCCAACGGGCATGACTAATACCGATAAAACCATCAATACCAAACAAATCTTTTTCATTGCTGCCTCCCTTTTTTAAATGAAGAATACGCAAATCGCCACGGACAATGGTCCCCAAAGGACAGCCGTATTCAGCGTCTTCGCTTAGCGGCAGTCCTATACTTCCAAATATTTTTTACGGACATCCTTATCTGCTTTAAGAGCATCCGGAGTCCCTTCCCACTGGATCATTCCTTTGCTCATGACATATATCCGGGTGGCCAGTTCCAGGACCACCTGCAGCTTCTGTTCAACCAGTAAAACGGTGGTTCCCGATGCATTGATATCCGCGATGACTTTCCCGACGACTTCCACAATAACAGGTGCCAGACCTTCCGTGGGTTCATCGATGATAACCAGCTCCGGGTTTCCCATCAGGGTCCGTGCCATGGCCAGCATCTGCATTTCGCCACCTGAAAGAACGCCGCCCTTTGATTTTTCCCTGGCCTTGAGGGCTGGAAAATATTCGTAGCAGCGATCAATGGACCACCCCCCTTTATGATCTTTGCCGTATTGCCCGGGTTTGATGCCCATCACCAGATTTTGATGAACGGTCAAGTTGTGGAATATCCACCGCTCCTCGGGGACAAAACCGATTCCGGCCTGGGCGATTTGGTGGGGTTTTTTTTCGAAGATTTCATGGCCTTTAAACCGTATGGATCCGGACCTTGCCGGCGCCATACCCATAATCGTGCGCAACGTAGTGGTTTTTCCCACCCCGTTCCGCCCCAACAGGGCAACGATTTCATTTTTCTGGATGTTCAGGGAAACATCGAACAGGATATGGCTTTTATCGTAATAGGTATTGACCTTGCTGAGTTCGAGCATTTCATTTCTCTCCCAGGTATATCTTTTTAATTTGGGGGTCATCACGGATTGTTTCCGGTTCGCCTGTTGCGATGACCGTACCATAATGCATCACCGTGATTACGCTGGCTATGCTGAAAACCACATCCATGTCGTGTTCGATGATAATCAAGGTTTTGCCCCGGGTGACCCGATCGATCAGGTCGATGGCCTTATGGGTCTCCTCAATAGACATGCCGGCCGTTGGTTCATCCAACAGGATAACTTCCGGATCGGAAGCGATGGTAATACCTACTTCCAGAGCCCTTTGCTCGCCATAGCTCAAAAAACCGGCGGGAACATCTTTTTTTTCCAACAGGCCGACTTGATCGAGAATGGCAAGACTCTCCCGGGTGATTTTTTCCATTTTGCTCACCCTTTTGAACAGATTGTAACGGACATTGTGTTTAGACAACAGAACCGGTCGCACATTTTCGAATACCGACAATTTGGGAAAGACATTGGTTATTTGAAAAGAACGGGCGATGCCGATGCGATTGATCTGATGGGGGGGGAATCCGGTGATATCCTGACCTTTGAAAACGATACTCCCGTGACTGACTTTGTGAAGACCGCTCAAAAGATTAAAAATCGTTGTTTTCCCTGCGCCGTTGGGACCGATGATGGCATGGCGATCTCCTTCGAACACGGAAAGGGAAAACCGATTAATAATCTTCAGTTTACCAAAGTTTTTATATAGATCGGTCACTTCCAGCACGGCTTGTTTTCCCATGATCTTTAGCTCCTGTTATCTTCTTGTTTGGCCCATACCCAATCCTTGATGCGTATCAGTAGACCGCTGATGCCAAAGGGGGCATACATGACGAGAACAATGAACATAGTGCCTTGAACAATGGCCCAGTATTCCGTGAGCGAACTCAGGGCATCGTTGATATAGATGAGAAAACAGGCCCCCACAATCGGTCCCCAAAAGGTGAAACGCCCCCCGACATAAGTCATGATCAGAATATCGGAAGATTTTTCCATATTGATCATGGTGGTGGCTACATATTCGCCGAAGATGGAAGCCAACGCGCCGGCGATCCCGCAAAAAAAAGCGCATATCAGATAAACCAGGTATTTCGTTTTAAAGGTATCGTAACCGATAAAGGCGGTCCTCTGTTCATTTTCCCGAATCAGTAGGTTGAGTTTGCCCAGCGGCGTTTGGGTCAGGTACCAGCAACAGGTGATGCACAGCACCACAACAATGACTACGAAATAATAGAAATTGATGGTACTGAACATGTCGATAGTGCCGAAGCCCGGTAAGAATAGATCCGGTCGGGAGGCCGCCAATCCGTCTTCTCCCCCGGTCAGGGAACGCCATTTTTCAGCTACGCCCCAGATGAGCGCATTGAAGGCCAAACTGAGTAAAGCAAAAGGCAGGCCGCTTTTACGGGCCACAAAAAAGCCGAAAACGATGCCAAGTAGAAGCGCGGTGACGCCTCCCGCCAGGGTTCCCAGCAACAGGGAACATTCGAAATGCTTGAACAATAGGATGGGCGCATAGGCCCCGATCCCAAAATAGGCGGCATGCCCAAAGGAGAGCAGACCGGTTTGTCCCAGAAGCATATTGAAACTTACCGCACACAGGGAATAAATGACCATGGTAATAAGCAGGTTCAAATAAAATTCCGGGAGCAACTTGGGCATGACGGCCAAAGCCATCAACAAGCACGCTAAAGCCAACCATTTCCAGATCAAATTATTTTTCATTGTGGTTCACCCAATAGCCCTTCGGGTTTAAAAATGAGAACCGCCGCCAGGAGCAGAAACTCGAAAAAGATCGCGAATTGAGGTATAAAAAGAACCCCGAAAGATTGGAGTTCTCCGATCAGTATGGCTGCCAGAAGCGCGCCCTGAATAGAGCCCAGCCCGCCCACCACCACCACCACGAACAGATCGATCAGAATCGCCGCGGCCATACCGGGGTGGGTGATCAAATAGGGCCCGCCGATCACGCCCGCCAGTCCCGCCAGCCATGCCCCCACGCCGAATAACGCTAAAAATACCAGGGGCACATTGAATCCCAGCGCGCCGACCATTTCCTTGTTCGACACGGCCGCCCGGACGATGATCCCTAATCGGGTTTTAAAAAGGACCAAAAAGAGCAGGACAAAAACGAGAAATGAAACCAAAAGAATGAAAAGGCGGTAGGTGGGATAGGCGCTGCCGGCACCGAACAGGGACACCGATCCTGATAAAATGGCTGGAATTTTAACCCTCAGGGGCTCATTGCCCCATAAAATTTTAACTACATCTTCCAATATATAAGCAATGCCGAAGGTCAGCAGAAGCTCCGGAATGTGGCCGTGGACATGTATGCGTCGTAAAAAAAAGCGCTCGATAAAAACACCCACGCCCCCCACCAGCAGGGGGGCGATAAGCAGGCTCAGCCAGAATTGCCCCGTCCAGACCATAACGGTATACGAGAAATAGGCCCCCAGCATATAGAGCGCCCCATGGGCGAAATTCAAAACATCCATCATCCCGAAGATCAGTGTCAGTCCCGATGCTAGCAGGAAAAGGACCATACCGTACACAAGGCCGTGCAACGCTTGTACCGGGATTATTCCGATCACATCCATTTGAACTCCTTTATCGGTTACATTGTGGGGTTAGTGGGTTTTTCTCCTTAAACTGCATGTCCGGATAGCAGCGATATTATGTATTCGACTTTAGGTGTTCGCCAAATGATCATGATGCGGTGGGCTCACCGACAGCCCGTGCCTCCAAGGCGGCCCCCAGCGCACCAGTCATCACCGGATCTTCAGGAATCAGCACCTGGGCGCTGGTGATTTCTTCCAGAGCACGTTGAACACCGAAATTCCTGGCCAAGCCACCGGTAAAGACAATTTCTTTATCAAATCCGCGTCCAACGCCCATGAGGGTCACCCGTTTGGCAATGGCGCGATGCAAACCGGCAACCAGATCCGGGATGGGCTTTCCCTCGGCTCTGAGGGACACCACTTCCGATTCGGCAAAGACAGCGCAGGTACTGCTGATCTCACAGGGGTTTTGGCTGTTTTGGCAAATTGCGCCCATTTGATCGATGGAGCTCCCCAGACTTTGTGCAATCAGTTCCAAAAAGCGCCCGCTTCCGGCGGCGCATTTATCGTTCATCACAAAATTGGCCACATTTCCCCGGTCATTGATCCAGATGATTTTCGAATCCTGTCCCCCGATGTCGATAATGGTACGGGCCTGGGGTATCCAGTAATGTACACCCTTGGCATGGCAGATAATCTCGCTAAGGGTCGAACTGGAAAATGAAACCGCATTGCGCCCGTAACCAGTTGAAACCACATGGTCCAGGTCGTCCAAGACCAGGCCTGCCCTTTTTAAGGCATCGGCCATCACATCGTCGGCAACACCTGCAACACTCATGGTTACAGGCATCATGGCAGTGGAGACAATCCGGCCCTTTCTGAGGATAACCGCTTTGGCGGTTGAAGATCCGATGTCGATTCCGGCGAAAATCACAAGCCCCGTCCTGTCTTGTTGCCCGCCGAAGCCCGAACCATTTGGGCAAATGGCTCCAATCGGTTTCTTATTTGCGCCGCGCTGTACTCACGAGAATCGATAAAATCCCCTTCCAGGGCAATTACGGGGATGCCCAATTCTTTTTCGATGCGCACCTGTCCTTGAGGAATCCAATTGCAATACTGACGACAACCGATGTGGTGGAATAATATGGCGCCATCCACTTGATACTGCCGAGCCAGTCCCTTGTATTGATTGATGGTAGCCGTACTGGAGTATTGGGAACCCCGGCGTCGTAACAGCGTATCGGCGATCTCTTCCCATACGGAAGCGTTCTCCCATTGTCCCACCGGGGCCGTCACGGCCGGTGGGGACAGGGCCGTTGCGGATATGGCCAACCCCAGGTCTTCCACCATTTCGACGATGGCGGGATCAAAGGGGGCCATGGTGAACATGATGCGGGGCGCCCCTTTTGGCAGACGACGCTTGTCCCCTTCGGCCCGTTGTTCGACCTCCTGTCTCAACTGTGCCAGAACAGCCGGCCCTTCCTGTACGCATCTGCGGCTGCAAATGGATGCCAGCTCCTGGGCAATCTTGAGGCTGTTTTGACGAATGGGGACGGGGTCCATCTCCAGCAAGTCGCATAGTGAACTTGCCGCTTTAAAGAGCCGGCCCTCCTCGGCAATTACCTGTCGTGCTTTTGACTCCGTGATAGGACAGCCGAAAAGATCACCGAATTGTTCGGCCGCAACTTCCATGTCCCGGGCGATATATTTCACCCTGCGTTGATCGATGACATTTGGCCATTGATCGCCCCGCTCCTCAAAAGGGTTGTCGATATAGACCACGGGTACACCGTAAATTTCGTTCAGCAATTCATCGACCTTGGGGGAATGATCACAGATGTAGCAGGAGGGGACAGCCAGATCGGGCATGGGAATGATGCCCTTCTTGATCGCCCCCAGGCGGGTCTGCAAAAAGGAACAGAAAGCGTTGCCGGGAGGTAGTCCGGCGCCTTCGGCCGCTTCTAAGATGGGCGTCATTTTACCAAAAATCGAACCTATGACTGTTCCCAAGATGGTTTCCGGAATGATGCAATAGATATCATCCGCGGCGGAGGACATGGCTGCCACAAACTGATAATTGGGCGGCATGCTGGCATAGACGACTTTTTTATTTTCCTGTTTCGCCAGCACCATATCGACCAGCTCCTTGATCCAAATCCCCAGGATTTTCCGAATCGATAACAAGTCAACATCGTAATAGCGGTTCACTCTGGCAATAGCTTCCTCAATATCAGCGGGACCAAGATTCAGAATCTCCAAGGTGGTTTCGAACCGTTCTTTTTGTGCCCGAATCTCTGGCGGTTCAAACCCGCATAGCTCTAAGAAATCGTTAACCATGCCCTCATCCCCTCTTAATGTTCGTGACAAAGGTTTCAATACGGGTTCGTAGCGCGCCGGTTTCGCCTGCATCATAGTTGGATTTGAGTGATAATAAGGGTAGATCTTTTAGCCCCGGTGCTTGGCTGAAAAGATATTGCTCGATATCGTAGGTCTCGCGAAACATCAGCGAATACCAGACCACACCATCGACATTGAATGCATCGATCAGGTCTTTAAAAAAACTGAATCTCTCTTTGGTTGCGTCCCGGAAAAAGGCACCGGGTTCTTTTTCCATCAAATAATACCGGGCCACGTCCGAGATGGGGTCGTCCTTGACCTCTAAAGTTCGCCAATAGCCGCTCATTCCCTCGGAAAAATGTTCCATCACGACCGAGGCCCCTGCCTGCTCCAAGAGATCCACCACCCGATAATCGCCATGGGCCAATGTGGCGCCGACCAGAAGAATTCTGGATTTTGACGAATCGGTGACGGCCAAGTCTTTCCGCTGTTTGAACACCTCTTCCAAAGAGCGTATTAGAAAATCCTCATCCATATAGTAGGATTGGTGCATGAGTTGAATAAATTCCTTGCCGCCGATCAGGGGCGGATTTGCCGTTCTGAGTAGACTGATTTTTTTTAAAAGTTCTCGCACCCGGTTGCTTTTTGCCACGGCGGTTTGCAAGCGTTGGTCGGTTATCTCCGTTCCGGTCAAAGTTTCGAGAAAGCTTTTGAGTCGCAAGAGGCCCTCAAAATAATAGTCCAGGGCCTGAGGTGTTTTTGCCTTGGGGACACCCAGTTCGAATACTTCCACATCGGTATAGAAATGCCAGGCATCCGCAATACCCCTGGCGTGCTGGTCCGTCATGGGGACTATGAGCCGATCGATCATCTGGTAGGGGGGCGATTTATTCTCCAGGCGATAGCCGATTTGGGCACGGCTGAAGGGATCCAGGAATCGACCCAAGCAGGGGGTCGCGGCCAATACGGGGGAGGCTTCGCCACCCTGAAAAAGCGCCAGGGGCTCGGCGCCACAGGCGCGTATAAGCTCGACGGGCAGATAGCCATTGGGTATGTAGCCTACAACAGGGACCCCCTGTTTTCTTTTGGCTTGCAATTTCGAGAAATACTCTTTCGAATCGTTTAACAAACCCTGCACCCTCTTTTTTGGAATAATTACATTCAACGCCCCAGGTATTTCAGTGCGCTCTCCCCGGCCATGCGACCCGAGTTAAGGGCGAATCCTACAGCCGCCCCGGCGGATATCATATCGTAACTATCGCCGTACAGTCCGCCCGCATCGTTGCCCACCGCATACAACCCGGGTATCACGTTGCCTTCACCATCTATCACTTCCGTGTGTTCGTTAATTTTAATCCCGCCGTTGGTCCCTGTAAAATCAATATAACATTTGAACCCATAGAATTTGGGGACCTTAACCGGACGGAGATAACACCGTTCCTTTGCAAACTGATCGTCATGCCCTTTTTCACAGAAGCGATTATACTGCGCCACTGTTTTTGAGAAGGCCGCGCCGTCGATTCCCATCATTCCCGCCAGTTCATCAATGGAATGAGCCACAAAAACATTCCGGTTCCCCTTGGCAATGGCGTTTTTAACCTCTTTGTCAAATTTTGTCAGGCGTGTACGGGGGGGCACAAACAGCATTCCCACGCCGATATCGATCCCTTCTTCCATAAAGTAGCGCTTGGTATTTTCATCAAACACCCGGAAAACAAAGCCGCCCTTTTGCCTGGCTTGAGCGTTACCCACATAGATAGAATTCTGGACGATGCTCTCGTCACAAAACCTGACACCGTCCTGATTGACCCACAGTTCGGGCTGGCGAACCGAGGCGGAGATATTTCCCGAGGCCTTGATGCCGGGTCCCACCGGTCCTCCGAATGAAAAATTGAGAACACCCATGCCTTCCTCGGCCGCTCCGGCGGCCCAGGCCATGCGGATACCGTCCCCATGTTTTTCAGCGTTACTGATGGGAAAAATGTTTTTCCGGAGGTCAAGCCCGGTGTATTTTTTTAATAACGCTTCGTCATTCGCATATCCTCCGGTTGCGATGATAACCGCGCCGGTCTTGATTTTTGTCTCATTACCATTCTCACCTTGCACGATAACACCGGTTACCGGGCCGTTTCCTTCACGAATGAGCTCTTTGACCGTGGTCCGGTATTGTATTCCGATATTATTTGCCGCCAAACGAGAAAGGAATATCTTGATCATGGATGCGCCAAAACCCTTGAATAAATGCCATGTACGGGGGGCTCCATACCAGAAAGATGAAGGCTCGGTGAACTCAACCCCCATCCGTTCAAGCCATTCAATAGTGCTTGCCGACTTATTTACAAAGGCACGTACAAGAGACGCATT
>Ga0233431_1004155_pt1 | contig 15995 bp, 12 predicted proteins | sample SI_118_April2016_FD_179867 | JGI IMG/M metagenome (GOLD analysis project Ga0233431, IMG submission 179867) | Seawater microbial communities from Saanich Inlet, British Columbia, Canada - SI_118_April2016_200_MG | ecosystem: Environmental > Aquatic > Marine > Inlet | place: Canada: British...
AATAATGAGGGGCTTGACGATAGTATTCAAAAGCTGGAAGAGATCTTCACCGCCCGGATGCCAAATTGATGTTTTGGAGCGAGTCCTGAACGATGTACAAATTCAGCCTGGAACCGGTTTTAAAATACCGTAAACTCTTGGAAGAAGACCTCCAAAGGGATTTTGCGGTTTTAAAAAGGAAACTGTTTGATGAGAGAGAGAGATTGTCAAACTTTAAGCAGGTGAGAGATCGGTTTTCGGGGGAATTGCAGGAAAAACAGGTGAATAGTATTAGCGTTTCTGATATCGTGTTGTACACTGACTATCTCCAGCAGGTAACAAAGGAGATTGAAAAGCAGTCGGAAAAGATATTAGAAGCCGAGAAAAATGTTGCGCAGAAGCGTGAAGAGCTGGTCGGCGCCATGAAAAACAGGAAAATGATTGACCGATTGAGGGAAAAAGGGCTCAAGGGTCACGTGCAAGAACTAGCAAAAAAGGAACAAGACCTGATGAATGAGGCTGCGGTTAATATCTTTAATAGAAAATAAATAAGGAAAAAATCTTAACTAAGACTGTCCATTCAGTGAACAAACGGTAGATGGGCTTTCAAGACCGAGAAAAATGATACAATCATTCAACCCAGAATTTCTTGCCCCCACAAAAAAGTTAAGGCGGTTATCTATTCTTCTGTCCATTCACAATATTTCCGAGATCAGCCAGCATGAAATTGGCCGGATTACAGACTTAAGCAGTTCAATGGTGAACAACTACATTAAAGAACTCCGGAAAGACGGCATTATCTCCGTGGCCGGCAATACCAATCGTACCCGGCGGTACCACCTTACGGCAAAGGGACGGGATGAACTCCTTTCACTGTTGCTTTCCTATTCCGCGGAGATTATCAGGCTTTATGGGGGTGCCAAAGGCGAAATTGGGAGAAGACTTCAACAAATTCGTTCTGATGGTATTCGAACCGTTGCCCTGTTCGGGGCCGCATACACCGCGGAGGTGGTTTACGCTGTCATTAAGGAGGTGCCGTTAGAGGTGGCGGCAGTTGTGGACAGTGACCCGAAAAAACAGGGGAAGCCGTTCGGAGATTTGATAATTCAACCCCCTGAAACATTAAAGAAGATCAATGTGGATGCCGTAGTGATTACCTCTTTCGGCAAACAGGAGGAAATCCACGATTTTATCCGTCGGTTTGTGGATGAAAAAATAGAAGTCGTAAAACTGTCCAATTTATAGATAGGGATGATTGGCGCCGCGCTAAAGGGAAATTCGGGACATGGGTCAAAAAACCATTCAAATTGGAGACCGTATAGTAGGTGAAGGTCAGCGCACCTACATACTTGCTGAAATCGGGATTAATCACAACGGCAGTCTCGAAATAGCCAAAAAATTGATAGACTCAGCTGTTTCGTCCGGTTGTGATGCCGTCAAGTTCCAGAAGCGGACCCCTCATCTCTGTGTGCCGGTGCATCAACAGGGCGTCATGAAAGAGACCCCCTGGGGGACCATGACGTACCTGGAATATCGTGACCGGGTGGAGTTTGAAGAAGCGGAATACCGGGAGATTGATCGATATTGTAAAGAGAAAGGCATTATGTGGTTCGCATCGTGCTGGGATGAACTCTCCGTTGATTTCCTGGAACGGTTTTCCCCGGTTTGCCATAAGGTATGCTCTGCGGTCCTTACAAATGACAATCTCCTCCGGCGTTTAAATGCTACGGGACGTCCGTTAATCCTATCTACCGGCATGTCCACGATGGTGGAGATCCGTCATGCGGTCTCCCTGCTGGACCAGGAACGTCTTCTAATCGCACACTGCACGAGCAGCTACGCATGCCGACCGGAGGAACTCAACCTGAACATGATCAAGACCCTGCGACAAGAGTTCAATTGCCCAATCGGCTATTCAGGCCATGAATTGGGACTGGTCACCACCTGCGCCGCAGTCGCCATGGGCGCTTCTTTTGTAGAACGGCATATCACCCTTGACCGGGGCATGTGGGGGAATGACCAACGGGCATCTCTTGAGCCGGGGGATTTCAAAAGACTGGTGAATGATATTCGTGAGATCGAGAAGGCACTCGGAGACGGCACCAAGCAGGTCTATGATAGTGAGCGGGCGGTTTTGCTCAAGCTTAGGAAAATTTCGTAAATTGGGGGAGATGAAATAAAAGCCCCCCATGGTTGAGCAGGCCATCCTTTTTTTTGGTCCTAAAAAGCAGTAACGGCTAGATAGATAGTATTTTCAATTAATTAAGCCTCTTTTTGATATGTAATCGAAGGAGCGGAGCTGTGGAAGCAGATTGTAAATGCAGGTCGATCAGCGTAATCCCGGAAATCAACGTTAAATGAACATTGTAATGATAACGGAAAACGATCCCGCCGGTATGGGTATTGCGTTTACCAATGCCATAAACCGCTACTCTGAGCATACGTGTCGCCTTATCACGACGACTACCCGGTATAATTTTGGTACTGAAAAGGATTTGCACGTGCCCGTCCTCGATGAAGAGGGGTTTGGAGAAATATCTGAACTGCTCCAAAAGGCCGACGTTCTGCACTTTCATCTCCTTGCCGATGAAAACACTGAACTCGGGCCGATAAGAGCAAAAGAATTCATCGCCGGGAAAGCCATAGTGCATCACCATCACGGTCACCCCGATTTTAGAAGTCATCCGGACAAGTACCGTGAAAAGTATCATCGTCTGAGAAGAAAAACATTGGTCAGCACCCCGGATCTTCTGAAGCTGTTGCCTGAAGCGGTCTGGCAACCCAATCTGGCTCCGATAAACGCTCCCAACTACCTGCCTCGTTCGATTGAAACGAATAATAGGGTCCGAGTCTGTCAGGCTCCTACCCGGAAGGATCTCAAAAACACGGCTGAATTTGAGGTCGTTATGGCCTCCCTGGAACGGAAATATGGAAACGTTGAAGGGATCGTAATTACAGGCACGCGCCATGAGGAATGCCTCAGAATAAAGCAGACATGTGATATCCATTTCGACCATATGCAGGGTTATTATGGTGTTTCCTCGCTCGAGTCCCTTAGTCAGGGGAAGCCGGTTATTACGGGCCTTGATGAATGGAATATTAAATACATTAAGGAATTCAGCGGCTGTGAAAATGTACCGTGGGTTATTGCGAGAAATCGGGATGAACTTGAAGATCGGTTCGAAGAATTGATTGGGAGTGGTGCGCTACGTAATACTATTGGCAAGAAAAGCCGGAGGTTTATGGAACAAAACTGGAACGAACAGAAGGTTTTGAACATCCTTTTGGGGGTATATGAAGAACTGTAAATGAGACACTCAGTCGCACATTCACCGACCGATTACCTTCGCTGGCAAGCAGGGTTTGCAGAGTTTTCAGAAGGAATACGCCAGCTTGGCAGAAATGGCAAGGTCCCCGATTCTTCACTTGAGCCGGTTACGCTTGAGTTAAGAAGTTTGATGCAGTATGCATCTGAAAAATTGAGGGCATCCCTCCATCCATACAGCTCGTTTTATCTGTCTCCGCCAAAACTGACTTTCGATGCTGTCCGCGAATCAGTTTTCGAGGAAATGGGATGTGCATCATGCTTTGTTAGAGACCTGGATCCTTTAGCGATTTTGGCTGACAAAGCCCTTCACAACCTCTTTGACGGTCCCAATATTGTGGCTATTCCCAAACTCTTGGATATTCTGCGCCCATTTGATGCGCTTCTTTGGGCTGCGGTAGGTCTCAAGGCGAGCCGTATCCTTAGAGAGAAAAATCATGACCGGCTGGCAGCACAAATCCTGGGATGCCTGGAAACTGAAACGGATTCTATAAATGACTCAGAATTATATGAAATGATCGCCAACGAACGTCGTGTTCAAAAACTTGTCAGCAAGGCTGAACATTATGAGAGAAGCGGTCAGTTGCGTAAGGCCATCGAAGTCTGCGGTGAAGGCCTGGCTCTGAGCCCGGGGTTTTTCCGGTTTACGCGGCTGCTTGATCATGTCGGAAACGACCACCGTTTCGGCCATCAGGCTTCATGCATGCGGACCAGGTTCCGTTTCGATAAAGTGGAAATTCCCTGGTCCCGGGAGGTAAGTTATCCCCGTGTACTTTCGAGAGGGCCGGACGCTTCCTTTTATGCCGGGTGTTTTGAGGACAACGGGCAAAATGGACGTTTGCTTCGTTGCTTTCCGGGAACCGGACGCGTCGATGTTCTGAATGAAGACATTTGGATTTCTGGTCTGACATTTGATGAGGATCGAAATTGTCTTTATGCTCTTTCTCTCCAGTCAGGCAAAAGCATCATGCTCATAATGACGCCCGATGGACGCGTGACCGTCAGTCAAGAAATTCCTCAGGCCGATGGCATGCCCATGCCCATCTCCAATTTCCTTCAGCAGGATGGTACTCATCTATACTTGCGTTGCCATTCTCAACGAGCAATCTACATCCTGAAAAAAGACAATCTTGCCCTTGATCGGATCATCGGAGGCGAACATACTCGGGGGATGGTGAACTACACATTGGTAGATAACAATATACACCTCTTCTATTTATCTATTAATGGCCGATTTGGGTACGATTTGAAAACGGAATCATTCACGCAGGAAACTGAAAAGGAGCCGTTGCACCTGATCGCTCTGGACCAGCACCCTGAGAGCGAATACATGTATGGCATCGGCCAAAGGGCTCTCTGGAAGAACGGTGTATCAGTTATTCCGAGAATCTCTTTTCTGTACAAAATGCTGTCGCACGAGAAAGTCCTGTGCTGCCATACGGTTTTCCCGGCGAGAGGCGGAAGCATTTGCAATGTCCAAAGCCGTCAGGGCAATTGGGTCCTGTATGCTGAATCCACCTTCCTTCTCGTTTTCGAGGTTTGAATCATTGTCAGCCCCATAGGGTTAGGGCTAAGAGCGATCTTTTGGAGACACTTGCCATCATCCCAGCCAGAGGTGGATCCCAAGGAATCCTATTCAAGAATATTCAGGATTTGTGTGGCAAACCGCTTATCGCCTATACCATCGAAACCGCACGAGCATCCAACAATGTAGACCGGGTTATTGTCTCCACCGACGATGAGAAAATAGCAACTGTTTCAAAAGAATATGGTGCAGAAATCCCCTTCATGCGACCCAGAGAGATTTCCGGTTCCCGATCCCTCATCGGAGAGGCCACAGAGCATGCGCTCCAGACCCTGCGGGAGAAAGAAGGATACGGGCCGGACATTGTGATGGTCATGTATCCCTCTCATCCGTTTCGGCCTGCCGGTATTGTCGATCTGTTTATATCTAAGATCGTTCAAGGGTACCGCGCCGCAATCACTGCCCGGCTGGTTGTGCCTGAAGAACGAATCTATGTAACCATCTCGGCAGATGGTGGGCTAATTCAGAGCAGACAGCAAAATCCGCCAGCCGGTAAAAAGACAACTGCATATCGCAAATATGGCCTTCTTGAAGCGTTTAGGCTATTTCCTGCCAACAATTTTTTGGGTTCCTACATCCATCCGATACATGATCCGGTCAGCCTTATCGACATCGACGAATTACATGACCTCGAATTGGCCCGCAGGGTCATGGACAAGCGGTTATTCCGTTTCGAGGTGGTATGAAAACAATTATCTATCCGATCTTTCCTTCGGCAATAGATGAGGGTAATTTTCTTTCCATTCTTATTCGGAAAAAAGCGCCCCTTTTAGCGGCAGGGCGAACGATGATGGGGAAAAAAGGATGGCGGGCCATTGTATGTACAAACAACCAGACGATTTCAAACTATGCTGAAGAGCTTGGTCTGCAGATTGTGCGCATGGAAGAAGAGGTTCCCCTGAAACCCGGGCCGTTGCCTACGGGTGCTCTCCATGCCATTGAATATTGCCAACGTGGGGGGCGACTGATCGGCGGAGTGGTGCTTTTGGATTACCGGAACTTAGGCGTGAACCATGTCGAGGTGGAAAAGGCTATGACCAAAGCCGAAAGTGACAACTCTATTCTCGTCAGCATTTTGAAACCTCGGGATCATCCCGTCCAATTCGACATTCCCATGGAGAGGGCTTTTACTGAAACGCACATGGGCCCGGACGCTTCTTTTCTTGATCGCCTGGAAGTCCGGCTTCCGGTAAGGGCGGTTGCATCTTTTCCTTTTTTTTTCAACTGGGAACAGTGTGGCATACACCCAGTCTTCGGAAAAAACGTGGCATACATCCAAAAAAAATCCGGGCTGGACCTGTTTTGCGAACCCGCAGATCTTGAAACCCTGGCGCCCGGATGCGATGATATCTGGCTATGGCAGGATAGCCCGAATTCGGCCAGGAGGCTTTTTGCTGCGGAGGACATTAGGCTCATGGGAGCGGACACCCCCACGTTTCTTCCTTTCTACCAGCACCTCAAAGAAGCTGCCCTGCTGATTCAACCAGACGGCAAGAACAAGTACAATATCTATGGGCAACTAGATCCCCAAGAAACATACCACATTTCCACCTATGGGATTTCTAATGGTGTTATCGATGGCCAACCCTGTGATGAAAGATGGGTGATGCCTGAGGGATGTTTTCCCCATCAGAAAATGATTGCTACAGATAACGGAGTATTCAGGCAGGTCGCCTTTTTTCAGAAACAAGCCGTGGATGGATTTTTTCTGGTCGTTCTGCGAGCGGGGCACGGAGTTCACGCGACACATTTCTTACCGTTTCTATTAGAGAACGGAGGTTGGGAGATCAATGCGAAAACCGGACAAAGAATTTTATCTAATAACGGGCCGTCAGTTTCCGGGCGGCAGGATTTCCCATCGGTTTATGAGGTTGACGGCGCTCTTGCTGCCATGACGCAGGACCGCATCAGTGATTTCTATCGCTTTCCTGAATGTCCCGGGATCCACGGGATTGAGCTTTGTCGGGAAAGTCGGGTCAAGGTACGCTCGGAAATAGACCTGCTTAGACTGCGATAAATCAATAGATCCACGAAACAATGAATAAGAAGGTAATCGATTACGACTAAACCAAAATATGACGAAGTGGCCTTGGTAAGCTATTCTGCAGAATGCTTTGAGCGACCGCTTGTATCCATCGTCTTTCCCACCATGAACCGCCTTGATTCACTGAAAAGGGCCATTACATCCATACTGAAGGAGATGGATGGGATAGGTGATTATGAAGTCGTGGTGGTGGACGGCCAGTCCACCGACGGCACCCCGGAATATTTGCGAAGCCTTCCCAACATCAGACTTCTTACGGAGACAGAGTTGAAAGGCACAGCGAGTGCTTTCGACATGGCCCTGCGCGCGGCCAAGGGTGAGTGGGTATGCTGGTTGAACGACGACATCAAGGTTATGCCCGGAGCGTTCAAGCGTATGCTCGCTTTCATGACCGACCCGGAAAACAGCGAGGTGGGCATGGGGGCTTTTCCCAACTCCCGTTCGGGAAAAGAGCTGGATACCTTTGTCATCCGTGCGGCGTGGGAATTTCCAGTTATCTATGCTAATTTCGGTTTCTTGCGACGTACATTGCTCGAATCCTTAGGCTACATTGATACAACGTTTAAAAAGTTCTCTTGGGATCCGGATCTCGCAATGAAAGTATGGGACAGGGGTTTGCGTGTTGCACCTTGTCCCGGAGCAAATATCGTTCACTACTACCATGAAGACAGCCAAAGGGCGACTGATTCGGCCAAAAGTGATGCTGATTCACACCACCTTTTCACCAAATGGCGTGAGAGATACGATTCGGGGGCATTTCGCGCTGTATGGAATGATCCGTATTATTACAACCTGGCGGCACCGTTGCTGGACGGTTGGCCCAAGTTGAACTTGCTCCTTTGTTTTGGAGAGGTCGAAAGCATACTTGACAAGGCGAGAGATTTGTATAAAAGGCTTCCGGGGACGTTTGCCACATATTATACCTTTGCGTTGCGTCTGATGAATTATGGCCTTTTGGAAGACGCCCGCATGGCCCTATTGGAAATACTACAAGCAGAGACGATAACTGCTCAACAAAAAGAGTGGGCGATGTTCAAAATCGGCGAGTGTCTAGATCGTCAAGGGGAGACCGATGATGCGGTCCGCTGGTATTTGAAAACATTGGCGATCAATCCTGACCATTCTCGAGCACGACTGTGTAGCCTCCCTGAAGATTCGCCCCTGAAAGTGGCCATTGGATACGAAAGCGAAGAATTAGATCGGATATCCCTCCCGATGAATATTTTCAAGATCTCGGAGTGGGACTATTATTTCGATAGACGGCCAGCCGATGACCTGCAGCTCGAAATAAACCCCAACGATTTTCATCTCAATTTTTCTTCTTTGGGACGTATGCTTAGAAATTCCGTAAGTGCTACCGGTGTGTGTCGGATTGTTATTCGAGGCGGAGAGCGTTTGAGGGCGTATAAGATGCCATTATTGCTGGATGCATTGAAACGTGCAGGCTTCACCGTTTTCCGCGAAGACACTGAAGCTCTTTCCGCTGGTGCGGATTCCGCCTCTTTTATAGGGCGTTAACTCTTGAACTTTGGTGTAGGGCAATGAACCCATTCTTTGGAAAGCCGATTGTCTTGGATCAGTTGCAATATGTATATTCAAGTGGATCCCATGTTTGAACCCATTCATATTCCCGTCTGCATGCTGATTTACAAACGGTCAGACCTTACGGCCTCAGTCTTCCAGGCGGTCAGAGCCGCGCGCCCACCCAAGCTGCTGGTGGTGGCCGACGGCCCCAGGCCGGGAGAGGAGCCACTCTGCGAGGAAACTCGAGCAATTTTTGATCGTGTGGATTGGGACTGCGAAGTCCTGACCCACTTCGCCTTGACGAACATGGGGTTGAGGGAGCGTGTTTCTTCCGGGCTCACCTGGGTCTTCGAAAAAGTAGAAGCCGCCATAATCCTTGAAGATGACTGCCTTCCGCATCCGACATTTTTTCAATACTGCGCAGAGCTCCTTGAACGATACCGCGAAACGCCGGAAGTCATGCTTATTGCGGGCGACAACGCCCACGGCTTCCGCCCTTGCGATACAAGCTACTACTTCACGAAATACGCCCTGATCTGGGGGTGGGCCACCTGGCGGCGGGCCTGGCAGCGCTATGATAACACCATGTCTGACTGGCCGAAACGCAAAGCAGAAGCGTGGCTCTCTGAAATTATTTCCAATCCCCATGCCGTCAAGCACTGGGAGAAAAAATTCCAGGACGCTTGGGAGGGGTTCAATTCCTGGGCATATGTCTGGATGTATGCTTGCTGGCAAAACAACGGTTTGTGCGCAACTCCCGGTGTTAACCTTGTCTCCAATATTGGCTTCGGCCGGGAAGCAACCCACACAAAAGGGGATGTCGACAGCCGGTCAGATATACCGACTCAGCCCATGCGGTTTCCGCTCAATCATCCGGGAACAAAACCCTTGCCATCGGCCGATCGGTTCATTGAACGTAGCGTGTTCAGCGGCAGGGAAAAGTCCCAGAATGTAAACCTTACCAATTATTACCAAGGAGTGCACGCTTTGGAGACCGGGAATCCGTGGCGGGCCTACGCCCGTTTTGACGCGTTGGAAAAGGACGGCCTTGCAGTTGCGTCATTAGGAAAAATAGCAGCCCTTTGCCAGTTCGGTCAGTGGGCTAGGGCCCAGGTGATAATAGATGCTCTCGATGACGCTGCTTTTGACCACAATCTCCAGTTGCTTCGGGGACAGATCAACACGGAAAGGGAACAAATCACCAAAACTGCCAAACCGCTTCGCCCTGAAAAGAACCAACTCGTCCAAAACCTGAAACTCGTATCACCGATAAACCACTCCCTGGCTCGGTTGGGCGGGACCGACATCTCTAACTATGGTGCTTGGGTCGTTGCCGAGGACATGCTGGATGAGCACTCCGTCTGTTATCTGGTCGGTGCTGGCGAGGACATCACATTCGACTGTGCAGTCTCGGAACGATTCGGATGTGAAGTTCACATTATTGACCCTACGCCGCGTGCCATCACCTATTATGAAAACCTGATGAAACACATGAACGGGACGATGCCGCACCCTGATCTCTATGGAAAATACGACTCTTTTTCAAAGGAGGTCGTGGGTCGGCTGACCTTCCATCCCGCCGGTTTGGCCGCTCGGTCCGGCCTCTTGCGCTTCTATGTCCCGCGCAATCCGGGCCATGTCTCCCATTCCGTCGTCAACCTCCAGCATACGGTCGACTATTTTGAAGCTGAATGTGTCAGCCTTATGGCTATGATGAAGCGGCTCGGCCATGACCATATTGACCTGCTGAAAATCGACATCGAAGGAGCGGAATACGAAGTGATCGAATCGTTCCTTGCACGAGACATACAGATCCGTATGCTTTGCGTGGAATTCGACGAGGGGCACAACCCATTGGATGAAAACTACCAGTGGCGCATCCAGGCTTGCGCGAATCTTCTCAAAAAGGGTGGTTATCGTCCGGTTTTTGTTGAAGACTGGAATGTTCTGTTTTTGAAACTTGATGCTTCGTTGAATGGATAATAAAGGAAATATGACCACCGTACTGCATATCATTAAAGGCCTCTCACTGGGCGGTGCTGCCCGGGCTCTCATCACCTGTGCAAATCGGTGTGCCAAAACAGGCGGGAGCGACCACACAATTGTCTCCCTCTTGCCCTCCACTAGTGAAGCGCTGCAACTGGCAAGCAGCGCGGGCCTCTCAATCGTGAATGCGCCGGACCACCCTACACTGATCGACACCATCCGGAATCACGACATCGTCCATGTTCATTTCTGGAATTCACCAATGATGTATGAGCTGCTGCGCTCTGATCTGCCGCCCGTACGCCTGTTGATCATGTTCGATATTGGCGGGATGTTTCCTCCGCAAGTTATTACCCTTGACCTCGTGGAATTTGCCGACCGGCTACAAACAACAGGCCCGTTCGCCCATGACCTCCCGGTTTTTGCCGAATTGACTGAAGAAAAGCGGTTGACCAAAGTGCGGATGATCATTCCAGCGGCTGATTTCTCTCGCATCGAGGGGCTCAGACCCAAACCTCACGACGGATTTAATGTTACCTATATCGGCACCGTCAGCTTTTCCAAGATGCACCCGGAATTTGTCAGTTTCTGCAGCGAGGTGGGCGTGGATGACGCTCGGTTTATCGTCTGCGGCCCTGGCGATGCTGCCCGGGCCATTCAGCGGCAGGCAGTGGGTCTTTGCATTCAGGACCGTTTTGATTTTCGAAAGGAAACTGAAGATATTCGGTCGATCCTAGCAATGACCGATGTTTTCGGCTACCCTTTGTGCCAGGACAATTACGCATCGGGCGAACTTATTCTGCAGGAAGTGGCCTATGCAGGGATTCCTGCGGTTATTCTGAACACCGGTGGGGCGGCCAGGCTCGTGGTGGACAATTTTACAGGTTATGTTGCCCATTCTCGCGCAGAGTACGCCAAGGCCATCAAGCACCTCTACTACCACCCCGAAGAGCGTGAGCGACTGGGGAATAACGCCCGTGAATATGCACGCCAGATTTACGGTGATAAAAACGCTGCAAGAGCAACCAATGAGATATACGAAGACATGATGAATCTCCCGAAGCGCCATAGGGTCTTCGGAGTGCCGCAAGGCAGCGGTTATGCCACCAGGCCCGTGAAACTTATCGGTGCGATTCTGCGAGAAGAACGGCGAGAGGGGGCGTACTATTTCACTAAATCCCTTGGGGACACTTCGCCACAGTTTATGACGAGTATGACGTCCACGAACGTGGACGAACTTCTTGAGGCCGACCGTCTCATCGCCGCATCCTCGCCGGTCCTGACCACAGCAGGCGGCGGTATCTTTGAATACCGTGATTATTATCCCGATGATGGGTATTTTAGGCTGTGGGCTGGTCTGACGCTTATGCACCGGGGCGAATATGCCCGTGCTGTGGCCGAATTCTGTCGGTCGGAAAGCTTGGGTTGTGATCACTGGCGTGTTTTGTGGTACATGGCGAAATGCGCAGCTCGTTGCGGTCATGTCGATATTGCGCGGCGCGCCTTAAAGAGAGTTCTGAGGGAAAATCCCAATTTTTCCCCGGCCAAGGACATTCTTGATTCTTTCATGGTAGACTGCGAGGCCATGGAGCCGGACTTGGAACTGTTGCGCTTACGTAGAGATCTATATCGGGATCTGAAAGACTGGGAAAAGAGCGAAGCCGCTGCATTGGCCGTTCTCAACCGCTTTTCCCAGGATAATGATGATTACGAGGCATACTACCAGGTGGGGTTGGAATGTCATAAAATTGGTCTGACCGATCGTGCCATGCCTATCTATGCCAATCTTCAAAATATGGACGGAACCCCGGCAGGGCTGAAGGCCTGGGCCCATTTCAAGCATGGCGAGATGCTCAAAGAAAATGGTCAGAGGGATGAGGCCATTTCTCATTTCAGGCAGGCGGTTGCCATAAATCCAAACCATGCCAAGGCGCGAATTTTTCTCGTGGATAATCAAAACGAATTGCGTGTAGCCATTGGTGAAAGTGCGTCCGGGAGTGGTCTCATCAATTTACCCATGGACCCTTTGAATGAGGAACTGTGGGAATACTATTTTGAAAAGAGGCGGGCCGATTTCGTATGCATCTCCCTCCCCGCCCAAACAGTTTATGGAAACCTGACGCGTTTAGCCAGCCTTTTGTCCGACCATCTCGCGCCGGGGGGGAGGGCAGAATTGCGTTTTGATGTCCCCTGTGCTGACCAGGATGACGATTTCAAAACGGCCTTTGTTAAAGCCGGTTTTCACATGGTAGATCATAACTCAAGGATATATGAGATGGCCATGCGAGCAAAAGGCAGCACGTAATTGCATGAAACTTGTAAATATTCGGGTTACTTCTTCACAAGTCAATTTTTCAACAAGGCTCTAAATTTCTTGTAAAGAGGATATACCCAGATATCTTTAATGGGAACACTTATTTTCCCAGCTGGTCCAAGTTTTCCACGACCCTTGGTTTGTCCAACATTGATCCAGTTGGCGGCTTTATAACAAGTGCCGGAAAATAGATTTTTTTGCACAAAAGATTCAAGCAACACTGGCCGGACAATATATTTTTCTTTCCAGTTATCCGGAAACCTGCGTGCGGTTAATGACAGTATTTTTGATGGAAGTTTATTTTGATTGCACCCATGGTAAAATAAGGAATCGAGCACTTTTTGTAATCAGGCTCAGCTTCTTCTTTCGCTGATCATGATTCCATCCAATAAATCGATCTCTGGGTGCGGTTTGCCATGTAGCTGCACCAAAGCCCGTCAGAGTAACAATTTGTTTACCGGCAGTAATAAGATAGCGAAGCTGAGGGGGGGGTATAGCCGAGATAATGATATCGCTCAATGTACTCATTCCATAGAGATGAAGTGGCTTTGGTGACCATCTCCAAATGCAGTTGGGGTAGTTGATCGACAGGACATGCAACAGGGGTTTGAGGGTCAGTGTTTGATGTGAATTCAATCTTTTTTAGAGGCCCTTTGATATGTAGCAAAATTTTCGCTTTGTGTTCCGAACTATTTTTTAAAAAATTAAAACAAGCCGAATATTTACAATCATTTTAACACCCTTTATCAGACAAACTTATGCATCAGGGCTGTTCATTGCTCGACTTGATTGTTGATTTTGCATATTAATAACAGATCTAAAGGACATGCGATGCACCCCATTTATAACATCCTCAATGCGAATGCCCTCCTCAATTCGTCGGAAAGAACCGCCCTTGCGAGCATCGCGGCGCAAACAGGCTCTGGCACTATCGTGGAACTCGGCACCAATATCGGCGGTTCCGCGAGTATCATGCGCAAGGCCAACCAGCACTGCACGATCCACACCATCGATATCAAGGACCTCATCGACCCCAAAGTGCTGGATCGCGACTCGGTGTCCTTTTTTCATGGTTGGCCATCGGAGTTCGCGGAGCAACACTCTGAGCTCAAAGCTGACTTCCTGTTCATTGACGGCTATCATTCGCTGCTCGCTGTGGTCAGGGATTTTCTCCAATTAAAATACCTCATCCCGGACGGTGGCCTCATTGCTTTCCATGATGTAACCCCCTTCTGGTTTGGAGTTTTCGCTTTCGGAAAATCACTCATTGCGAATGGCAACATCTCCCAGATTTATCGATTTGGCTCTTTGCTCATAGGCTCCATCAACCACAATGTCCCATTGCCTTCCGCAAAGACATTTCTTGAAACCATGTCTCAATTGAAACATCGTGCCGAATTAGAAACTTCGGTTAACATGCGAACCCCCAACGCAGCCATTGAATTAGTCAACAATAATTCTGGAGATGTTTATTGCATTGGCAAGGGAAAAATGGGGCGCATTACTGCAGATGCTATGGGTTTAAACTTTGACTTGTTTATTGACTCCGAAGACGCAAGCAATCCAGATGCTCAATATTTTATTTGTTCAACATATTTTAACGACATCGCTACTTTCCTTCGCTCTGAAAAAGGAATACCCGATCATAATATTTTTTCCTGGCAACATCTGATACCAAAACTCATTTCAATTCACGCTTTTGAAGCAATCAACGCACTTTGCGCTCATTATCGTTATGATCCCTCTTACTTAAATGATTTTCACCAGGCTTTGAAACACCCCTCTCGCAATGTACAACAATTCCTCGAATCAAGCTCCCTCTCTGCCAATATCTTCTTGCAGAACATCCCAACCCTCATCTCCGAATAAGAGTTGAAACTTACAGAAAAATCTAATGAATCCCGGATGCTGCCACGATATCAATGAAACGGTTATATATCCATTCCCAGACGTTTGGTAAAGGTAATTCAGCTCAAAGAGGGAGTCCTCATATGAAAATCCTTATTTTAGGTGGTGACGGGTTGGACCTGCCTACCCTGTGTCCGTCCGTCACGAAGACTTCAGGCCGGGCGAGATCCGAAACACGTACTGCAGTATTTCCAAGGCGAAGAAATCTATCGGGTTCTCCCCATCCATGCCGCTTGACGATGGGCTTCTCAGAACCTGGCATTGGTTTCTTCAAAATAGATAAAGGATTGACCAATGAGACCGCTCTATGAGATGGAAATCATCCAGATTGATGTGACCAATGCCTGTATGAACAGTTGTTCCAACTGCACGCGACTCATTGGCCATCATCGCAAACCGTTTTTCATGGACTTTGACATTTTCTGCAGTGCAGTCGACTCACTCGCTGATTTCCCGGGCATTGTGGGTATGATTGGCGGAGAACCGCTCCTGCACCCGAATTTCGAAAAAATGGCCCGGTACATGGCAAGAAAACTGCCGGACCCGAAACGACGTGGCCTCTGGTCCTCCATACCTAAAGGCAACAAGTACGGTTCGCTTATCAAGGATGTATTCGGCACGCAGTATTTCAACGACCACACGGTCAACACCATCCTTCACCAGCCAGTACTCGTCGCGGCCGAAGAGGTGGTCAGAGACCAGGGGGAAATGTGGGAATTTATCGACAACTGCTGGGTTCAGAATATGTGGTCCGCATCCATCACTCCCAAGGGTGCCTTCTTCTGCGAAGTGGCGGCTTCCTTCGACATGCTCTTTGACGGCCCTGGTGGATGGGCAGTGGAACCGGGTTGGTGGAAACGCGACGTCGATCAATTCCACGGGCAGAAGAACCGTGCATGTTCTAGGTGCGGCTGCGCCATTCCCCTGGAACGTCGCTCCAGTGTCGACAGTATCGATGACGTTACCCCCGGCAACCTGGAAGCCCTCAGAAGAATCCGCTCACCCGGTGTGGCCAACGGTCGCGCCCGACTTTACACGGGCGGGCGGGTCGATAACTGGAACCCACACAGCAACTGGTATATGGACCAAGTGGACGGCGAGATCGATTACCGAAAGAGAATCACCGACCGCCTCAACGGACTGCCGGGCGGCAACAAATGACCGTTTCCGTTGTGGTTTCCACCTACAACCAGGCGCTGCACATCCGTTCCTGCCTCGATTCTATCTGGTTTCAGGACTTTGTCGGGGAACTGGAAATTGTGTTGGTCAATGACGGAAGCACGGACAACACCGCCGAGGTAGTGGAAGCGTTTCTCAAGGATGTTGATTC
>Ga0233431_1004157_pt1 | contig 15988 bp, 11 predicted proteins | sample SI_118_April2016_FD_179867 | JGI IMG/M metagenome (GOLD analysis project Ga0233431, IMG submission 179867) | Seawater microbial communities from Saanich Inlet, British Columbia, Canada - SI_118_April2016_200_MG | ecosystem: Environmental > Aquatic > Marine > Inlet | place: Canada: British...
CAGGAGGCTTATGAGCTCTCAGGAGGAGGAGAGACGGCTCATCGCCATGGAACTCCATGACGGCATCGGTCAGACCCTGAGCGCCATCAAGTTCAAGGTTGAAAACGGACTGCAGGAGATGAGTGGGAGAAACCCGGAAGAATGTTTCGAGGTACAGGGCCCGGTGGTTTCCATGGTACAGGATGCCATTGAAGAGGTGCGCAGGATCTGCAAGAACCTGAGGCCCCCCATTCTGGATGACCTGGGTATTGTGGCGACCATATCCTGGTTCTGTCGTGAGTTCGGCAATGTTTACGGGAACATACGGGTAGAAAAGGAAATCCTGATAGAAGAAAAGGCGGTTCCCGGCGAGTTGAAGACATCCATCTTCAGGGTGTTGCAGGAGGCATTTAATAATGCTGTAAAACACAGTGGGGCCGACCGGGTACGGGTGGTCCTCAAAAAGGATGACAAACGGATAGTGCTCTTGGTGGAGGATAACGGGCGCGGATTTGATGTGGAGGCTGTCCAGGGGTCAAATGATCCAGCCGACGGGGTGGGTCTGGCCGGCATGAGGGAGCGGACGACCCTTTCCGGGGGATCTTTCGAGATAGAATCCGTTCCAGGTGGGGGTGCCCGCATCCGGACGTCATTCCCTTCTCCTGATTAACAGGGTCTAAGGCTCAACCAGACCCTTTTCGATGGCATAGGTGGTGATGGCCGCCACATTGTGAAGGTTCAACTTCCGCATGAGGTTGGAGCGGTGTTTTTCAGCGGTTTTCGGGCTGATAAAAAGCAAATCAGCGATGTCTTTGTTCTTGTGACCTTCGCCGATTAGCTTCAGTACCTCCCGCTCTCGCCGGGTAAGTGTATCATTCCATGCTGAGCTTTCAAGGGGTGCCTTTGCCCCTCCCAGGTAACCTTTGATGACCTTTGCTGAAATGGTGGGGCTGAGGTACTGGTTTCCATTCAGGACGCTTTTGATGGCGAGAGAGAGTTCCGCGTGGGTGGCGTCTTTCAGCACATACCCATCGGTCCCTGCCTGAAGGGCTGCATAGACGTATTCCTCGGTTTTGTGAACCGTAAGGGTCAGGATTTTCGTTTTGGGGAATCGGACCTTGATCTCTTTGATGGCCTCCAGGCCATGCATTTCAGGCATGGACAGGTCCATCAGAACGAGATCCGGACCCAGTTCTTCAACACGGCGAACGGCGTCCCTTCCGTTTATGGCTTCCCCGATGACTTCAAGTTCGGGGTTTGAACCGATGAGAGCCTTCAACCCTTCTCTGAGAATGGTGTGATCTTCTGCAATGATCAGACGATATGGTTTTTTCATGGTGTCTCCACCGGGAGCGCAAGGCAAATTGCCAAAGGGGCCCGCCCCCATTACTGTAGGGAGGTATACGCTTAATATTGACCGAAAATACAGGGTTTCCCCCATTTATCACAGGTATCGTTCGGTGTAAAGTTAAAGGCTGAGGTTGTGGGATCATATTTCCAACGGTTTTTTGGGGTACAGGTGTTTTGAATTCGGTTACACTGGGGTTTTACCAATTACTTGAGACTTGGCTGGGCGTAATTTATCACGAATTTTCCATATGTTAAAGAGCGAGGAATCGCTTGACAGATACTTAAAATAATTGTACAAAACACTCTTAAATAAGATTGAATTTCGTCTACTCGCACTCGATTGCTCAAAAATTAAGGAGGAAAGAGCATGAAAAGACTGTTAGCTTTTTTGTTGGCATCTGTGGTGATGTTCGTGGGGGGTGTTGTGTTTGCCCAGGAGCTCGGGAATCCGGCCAAGCTCATCGGCAAAGGTGAAATCGATGTGGGTTTTCAAGGCGGAGTTGTCATCAAACAGAGTTTTTCCGATTACACTCTGGATAGATCCTATGCCAACGGCTCAAGCGATTCCAACAGGGTTGGCGCCGATTTTGAAGACGATGCCTTCTACATGGCCACCATCACCTACGGGGTTCTTGACCGGCTCAATGTGTTCGCCAGGCTGGGGCTTGTGGATGGCGGCAAATGGCTTGATTATCAGCCGGGCAATAACTGGAAGGGAAAACTGGAGAGCAATTTTGCGTGGGCTCTGGGGGCGAAATTTGACGCCATTAAACTGGACAACGGCTTCGGCGTGGTATTGGGGGGCCAGTATCTGCGGTACGATAACCGGAAAGTGAAGGACTGGCGGAGCGAAGAGACCGGCCAGTCAGCCGGCCAGCTCGGCTGGAGTACGAATGATACGATCGATTACTGGCAGGCGGATTTTGTGGTCAGCACCCTTTGGACCATCGGTGCTTTTACCCCTTATGTGGGAGCGGGTTACAGCTTTAGCAAGGTCAGTTCTGAAGGGCAGTGGAACAATAGTGATCCCCGGATCGGATGGGTCAAGTATGATTCGTCATTTGAAAACAGCAATAAATTCAGTGGACTGGTTGGACTGGATGTAGACCTGGGAGAGCATTTCAAGGTCAATTTGCAGGGAACCTTCATCACCCGAACGGCCGTGAGCCTGGGCCTGAGCTACTGTTTCTAACCGTTTTTTTGGCGCTTACTATTTCGGCGGCTTTGCTCATGATAAATGGTTTCTACTAAACAATCAAAATTCCATATATTGGGGAGGAAAAAATGACAGGGAAAAAATGCCTTTTCGTCCTGACCGGATTGCTTTTTATGTTGATCTTTTCACACATGGCAATGGCGGTACCTTCTCCTCCCGTTATGAGCGTTATCGTCTCTGACACCCGGGTAACCATCTCATGGAGTGAAGTGGGTGGCGCAACCGGCTACTTTTTCTCCTATGCCCCATCCCCCTACACCGGCCCCGGCTCCATCATTACCGTTGATATGGGTACGGCCAATATGCTTTCTGCAGTTCTCAGCCCCGGTGATGCTTTCTACACTGCGGTACAGGCCCAGGACGCTTCCGGTTTGAGTGCATTCTCCAATATCGAAGAAATCAAAATTGCCGAGCAGGGAGCCCAGGGGTACCAGGTGTTTGGTTTCAACGATCTGGGCATGCACTGTTACGATTCGGATTTTTCCGTTTTCAGCATCCTCCCCCTTTTTAACGTGGTCAATTCACAGGTTATCATGAAAGGGGCTTCCCCACAGATTTTGAGTGATACTGTAAGCGTCACTTACAAGGCCATGTCAGACAGCACCGGATCCATCAATATCACCAGTGCGGGAAAAACCAATTTCTGGGACTATGTGTTCCCCCTTTTCGGTGCGAATCTGCCGGTAAATGAAGGGCTTCTGGGGGCCAAGATGCCCGGTCCCGGTAATCCGGCTCAGCCCTTTCACCCCAGAACCGGCTATGAGGGATGGTTCTCGGCGGAAGGGATTCCCATAACCGCCGTGGACGACAGTCTCAAGACGAATCCATATCCCCTGATGATGGTCCAGGCACACAATACTGCTACCTCGGAAACCCTGTCTTCTCTCCCTGTGGTGGTCCCCGCATCCGACGAGATGGCTTGCGGTGCGTGTCATAACACGGGAAATGAGGCCGCCAGCCTGCCGGAGGTTCAGTGGAGCGCCAGCACGGATTTAACCGTCCAGTACAAGGAGAACATTCTGATTCTGCACGATTACCGGGCGGGTACGGACCTGGTAAACAGCCAACCGGTTTTATGCGCATCGTGCCATTACTCTCCTGCCTTGGATCTGGGCGGGACTGGACCGGTGGGGCCGCAATTAACCAACAAATACATGTCCCAGGCTACCCACGGCTACCATGCGTCCCGGATATCGACGCCGCCGGCCAGTGGAAATATCTGTTTTTATTGTCACCCGGGGGAGAAAACACTGTGCGCCCGGGGTGCCATGGAGACGGCCGGGCTGGATTGTTTGAACTGCCACGGAAACATGACTGCGGTGGGTCAGGCGGGTCGCCAGTCCTGGAGCGATCTTCCCAGATGTGAATCGTGTCATACCGGGGATGCCCTCAGCAACATTGGAGACCAGATTATCGGGCGCACCACCTACACCGACAGCCCCAGCGTGGCCACGTTCATTATTGCCACCAACAAGCGGTTTGCGGAGCAGACGGACACCCTTTACCGCAACAGCACGGGGCATAACGGCGTGGCCTGCGAGTCCTGCCATGGCAGTCCCCATGCCGTCTGGCCCACCCGAGAGGCCAACGACAATCTTACGGCAGCAACAATACAGGGGCATGACGGCATGATCGTTGAGTGCACCGCCTGCCACCAGACCGGTTTGTCCCTTAACCTGGACGGTCCTCACGGGATCCATAACGTGAACAGTCAGGCATGGGTCGATGGTCACGAGGATTTTTTCGAGGAAAACCGGCAAGCCTGCCGGGCTTGCCATGGCAGCACCGGTGACGGGACCATGATTTCCAAGGCTGCCGCGGACAGAAGCTTTTCCGTGGAGGATGTGGGTACGGTCAATATCTTCAAAGGCACCGAGGTCAACTGCGGGTTCTGCCACAAAAATGAGCTGGCTGAAGGCGCGGATGATTAGGTTCCAGAGTCGATTCCCCTGGCAATCTGCTCCGTTTCAAACCTGAATATACGGCATTGTCCCCATTGAAAATGGGGGCTGTCATGAATAGCTTAAGTTGGATGAGGGAAAACAGGGAAGTTATACGCAATGATTTGGGACGCGTGACAAACAGCCATATGACACACAGATAAGGAGAATTGCCATGGGGCGGAAGGGTTTTGGGATATTGGACAGGCGGGATGTCTTTAAAAGATTTCTTCTTTTGGGGTTTTTGTTGTGTCTTGGTTTGGTGTTTGCGACCCATGCCGGCGCTTTTACCTTGACGGTAACGGGATCCGATGGAAAGCCGGTAACGTCTTATCGCTGGCTTCTCGAGGAAGATAACACCAATCTGACGGTTCCCGGCGCCAATGTGTCGGACAGTATCAGCAATTCGATCCATAACAGCTATGCTCCGGTGGTCTCCCGGGGAACAGCCGGTGCCGCATCGGTGGTTGTGGATATCCCTGCTTCCATGTCCCATAAGCGCTTTTACGTATCGGTCCTTCCCACCGAAGGTTACGGTATGGCCGCAACCACCGTTGGTGTGGGGCAGGAGACCGTGAGCCTGGTGGTGGATGCGGTTCCCTGGCCCACGGCCCAGTTCTCCGTCTATGCATTCCTGGACCACAACCTGATCAACGACGGTCCTGATCCCAATGAACAAGGATTGGGCGGCGCGGGTGTTTTCCTCTATGACTACGCCGGACAGCTCTTCTACGATGCGTTCGGAAACCCTCTCGGAACCACCTATGTGTTGAACGCGGACGAAACCGTCCAGACAGATGAGACCGGCGTTCCCGTGGTGGATGTTATTGGTAACGGCGTTATCACAACCCTTACTCAATACGATTTTGATAGGGCCACGTACCCGGATCATCCGGACTATGACCCCAAGGCGAACCCCTATAATCTACAAGTGGGAGAGGCCCTGGTCAAATACATCGTTCCCGGTAAATACGGTATCCGGCTCATTCCACCCGAGGAGGATGATGCGGGTAAGACCATGACCTGGACCCAGACCACCACCATCGAGGGGACCCCCACCATCGACGCATGGGTGAAAGCCAACGAGCCCAAAGCATTTGTAGAGGGGTTTGGGGCGGCCTTCTGGCATGCGGCCTACGGCTTTGTAAAGTTGAGTCCGGCCACTTCCCAATATAAAGGTCAGACCCTCAACATGCTCCCCTGGAATATCACGTCACCCCAGGGGACCGCATCCATAGAGGGGACCTTTCGGGTCAATCATTTCTCCCGGCCCCCGACCCTCCAGGGCTATTTTCCGGGACCACCGGTGAGTGATGCCTGGGTCGGTTTAAACGACCCCAATGCTCAGACGGCTGTGACACCGGGCGGACTCTACGCGGCCAAGTGTGATCCCAGTACCGGGTATTTCAAGATTGAACACGTGCCGGCCGGCACCTATACCCTGGTCAACTGGGACGAACCCCTTGATATGCTCTTCGGGTTCAGGACCGTGATCGTTAAAGCGGGTGAAAAGCTGAACCTGGGCGATATCCTGGTCTTTCAGTGGTTCGGCCACATTAGCGGGCAGGTGTTTTACGATACCAATCAGAACGGTTTTCCCGATGCGGACGAGGGAGGACTTCAGGAACAGGGAATGGTACTTCGTTTCCGGGACGGGACCGTATACCAGGCCACTAGCACCAATGAGAAGGGTGAATACTCCTTTTCAGAGGTGTTTCCATTCTTTAAATGGCTGGTTCTTGAGGTGGATTTTGCTAGATTTAAGGCCACGGGCATGACCTCTGTGGTGGACTACGGTGGAGAGGTCTTTCCCGATGAGGGGTGGGACTGGCCTTCAATGGACAAACTGTATCCCCAGCCCCAGAGCGTGGGGCATCCCCCCACCGCTGAAGTCATCAACCCCAACACGGGCAACAACCTCTCCCGAACGGAGACGGGTGAAGTCCTGACCCAGGCCACCCAGACTTTTCTGGGCCAGTACAATGTGGTTCACTGGGGCAAAACGGACTATGGTGAGGGAGAAAACGGCGGCATATCGGGGATCGTCTTTTACGCCACCACCCGGGCCGCCGATGAACCCCGGTTGGACGGGGCGGAACCGTGGGAACCGGGCATACCGAGGGTACGCTTGAACCTGTATATGGATTCCAACAAAGACGGGGTCATCGATAATCTCCCGTCCGACGTGGACCGAGAACCTTTGCAATGGACCAATAACATGCTGGGGCCTGGCTATACCGGAAAACCGGGTCCGGAAGATACGGACTGGAACCTTAATGGAATATTCGACCGGGCCGAGCGGGGGATCCAGCTGGCGGATGTGGACAACTACCCCTTTCAGTGGACTGATCCGGAATATTCAGGGTACACCGGAAGGCCCGGTATTGAGGATGTGGATCGAAATGGCGACAACCGATTCAGCTGGGGCGACTCTGTTCGCATTACCAGTACCGACAGCTGGGACGACAGCAAGCCCACCGGTTGTATTCAGGACCTTCCCGTGGTCCACGGAGAACCCATTGCGGAATGTGCGGATTCTTTCGGCACCTGGAACCAGGTGAGACCCGGCATATTTGACGGCGGGTACGCTTTCGGCGATATTGACTACGGGACCTATATTGTTGAAGTGGTGCCGCCCAAGAGCGTTACGGGGCAGGACATGTACGAAGTGGTCAAGTCCCAGGATAAGAACACGGATTTTGGCATGGAATGGGAACCGAGTATTCTGGATACATCCATAGATAACGGCGTTCTGATAAATCCCCCCGTGTGCGTGGGCCCGGATTACGTGGTGCCCCAGTATCTGACCCTCTTTTCCGGGGTGGAAGCCCCGCTGGCGGGTCAGACCCTCCCCGATTGCAACATGAAACAGGTGAATGTGTTGCAATCCAGAAATGCCGCGGCGGAGTTCTTTTTGAAATCCGATGTGCCCAAGTCGGCCCGGGTGGTGGGATTTGTGAACAACGACCTGGGGGCTGAGTTCAACATGGCCAGCCCCAATTTCGGTGAAAAACTGGCTGCTTCCTGGATTCCCATCGCCATGAAGGATTGGACGGGCAGGGAGTTTCAGAGGATGTACAGCGATGAATACGGCGGATACAATTGTCTCTTGCCATCCACCTATACCAATAATGTGGGCTCTCCTTCGGGTATGTCCCCCAATATGGTCACCATGGTCTTAAATGATCCGATTTTACCGGATGGGACCGAAGATCCCTACTACAATCCGCTTCTGAGCGTCACGCCATGGACGTTCCAGTATTATCCCGGTGTAACCACTTATACGGACACCCCGTTGGTGCCGCTGGCGGCTTTTGCATCGGCCAATCAAGTTATTGATACCGAACCCATTGACAATACCCCTGTTATCGCCTCCGTTCTGGGACCCGAGTCCCAGGTAGGGCCCCTGCTCTGTTCCACGCGCTCCAACGGCAGCACCATCACCATTACATCGGTGGGTGACAAGTTGGTACTCAACCCCGACTGGGATCCCCAGGTGGCGGGGAGCCAGTTCAAGATTACCCGGGATTACGGTTTTGGCGACACGACCGGTTCGGTGACCCTGAACAACTCCGGGCTGACCATCGAAAGCTGGAGCGACCAGGAGATCAAAGCCACCGTATCCGGGTCCGCTTCCACGGGCCGGATCATGGTCACCAGGGGGGATAACGCTCTTTCAACGGAGATCGGGGTGACCCTCAACCTCGTGAACTGCGCAACAACGAACGTGGTTGCCGTACCCGGTGACTTTACGACCATCCAGGGGGCCATCGATGCCGCCACAACCGGTGCTGGCGCCCTGATTCTGGTGGCGCCAGGCGCCTATAACGAAAATGTCATCATGAATAAACCGGTCCGTTTGCAGGGTTCAGGGGCAGGCGCGACGTACATCAACGCCAACCCGAACCCCACTGATAGGCTTCAGGCCTGGCATGACCGGATTCGGCTCCCACCTCCTGAAGGGTTGGGAGGCGATGCTTTCGCCACATTTGTCGTGGCCAACAGCCTCTTCAGCCAGAATGAGGCCCCGGGAATTTTTGTCACCGGCCAGACCGCATATCCGGGTGGGACCGATCAGAACCCTGATTTGACCATAACGAATTACTTCAACCCGGGATACCCCTTTACCGTCCAGGGCCAGGCGGCCATTGACGGTTTCAGGCTCATTGGCAGTAAGGCCGGTGGCGGTATTTATGCCTTCACGGGCGCCATAGGGTTGGAGATCACCAACAACGAGATCACCGGGAACCAGGGAAATTTCTCCGGCGGCATTACCCTCGGCTTCCAAAACATCCAGTGGGACGGCGTCAACAACAACAATATCGTCATCCGCCAGAACAAGATCCACCGTAACGGTGGGGTCCAGGGGGGCGGCGGCGTCAGTATTTACGATTATGCCCGGGACTACCTCATTGAAAAAAATATCATTTCGGGTAATTTCTCCCGATATAACGGTGGTGGTATTAACCATGGCGGCTTGTGTCCCGGTGAAAATGTGATTCGAGAAAACAGAATCCTTTTTAACGAGGACCACTTTGGCGCTCTGCTCAATAAGGCCGGCAAAGGCGGCGGTATTTTCATCGGCGGCGATGTGGCCGGGGGTACGGGCAGTGGAAACGTGACGGTGAATTCCAACTTGATCCAGGGGAATCTGGCAGGAGCGGGAAGCGGTGGCGGTATCCATGTGTTTGCCGCAAACGGGGAAGATTTGAAGGATTTCCCCGGACAGCCCGCCAACTGGTACCGGATCAAGATCTTCAACAACATGATTGTCAACAATGTGGCAGCCCATTCAGGCGCCGGCATTTTCATGCAGGATGTGGTAAGGGGTTATATCCTTCAAAACACCATTATGAATAATGACAGCACTGCAACCAGCAGCCTCTCCTTTGCGCCCGGGGCCGCCAACTCCACGCCCCAGGCTTCCGGTGTGGTGACGGAGGTGAACAGCCAGGCCCTTCAGCTAATCCTGGATACTTCCGGTCCCTCGGAACCGGATTTCTCCAACCCGGTCCTGGTGAATAACATCATCTATCACAACCGGTCCTCGTATAATGATGCGTCCCTGAACGAAGGGGCTGGCGGGCTGGCACCCAACCCCAATGGAGAGTTTTGGGATGTGTACGTACCTCCCGGCGAGAATAACATGCGTCACCTGAGCCCGGTTGGGTGTTTTCTCTCCCAGCAGGTAGATCCCAATACCGGGTATGATTACGGGAGCAACAACTTCTATGTGGATCCCATGGTGGTGGACCCCTATTATAATGAGAATGGCGAGACCACCGTCATTGATGAAGGAGGCAACAACATCGCCATTCGCTTTGAGCCTCTTATGCCAGCCCAGGGCAATTACCATATTCAAGCTGCTTCCCCTGCTATAAATAGCGGTCAGAGTGTGGTTCCCTACGGTTTTGCGCCCTTGAGTTTTGATTTTGACGGGCAAAGCCGGAATACATCAATGCCCGATGTGGGGGCTGATGAGTATCACTAGGCTGGCAGTTGCCGGTGCAGCTTTTTTAAAAGGCCGGCTGTTTTGTAACGCGTAAGAATGGAGAAATTTAAACCAGTGGTTTAAAAACCCATGGAGGGCAAATGATGAAAAGACGAACCCGGTATGGCAGCATGATCGTTCTGCTGACGCTCTTCGTATGGCTGTGTCCCTTGGCGGTGAGCGCGAATGTCCTCGTGCAGTGCCCGGGCGACACCAACGGGGACGGCATATCCGAAGACCCCAATATTGTCTGCAGAAGTATTACCGGTGGGGATGGCTATACCACCATGGCCGACGGCCTGGGTCTGTATATTTTCAGCTTCGGTGATGCTGAGGGTGTACCTTCTGATCGGGTCATTGCTGATTTGACGCTCAAGGCCCAGCTGCCCGCGCCCACCATTGTGGTGAAGCAGGGCCAGGAGCTTTACCTGACCATGACCAATGTGGGAATGGCGGTCCGGCCGGACCTGTTCGACCCCCATACGGTTCACTGGCACGGGTTTCCCAATGCGGCCCCCATCTTCGACGGTCTGCCGGAGCCCTCACCCTCGGCCAACATGGGAAACAGTTTTACCTATTACTATAACGCCGTGGTTCCCGGCACCTACTTTTATCACTGTCATGTGGAGGCGGCTGAGCACATGCAGATGGGGATGATCGGAAATCTCTGGGTGACACCGAAACAGGACGGCACGTCTATCGGCGGGTTCACGAAATTTGCTTACAATGACGGGGATGGTTCAACCGGCTACGATGTAGATTTTCCCGTTTTGCTCACCGGTTTTGACTCCTTTTTCCATATCGCCAGCGACACGGTTCAGGCGCTTCCTTTTGCCGCCATGTTCGATGAATACCCCATGATCAACGGCAGGGGATACCCCGATACCATTAATCCCAATGATATTTTAAACCAGGACGGATTTGGGGCACAGAAAGAGCCGTCGCTGATCACCGCCACTGCGGGGCAGCGGATTCTGCTTCGCGTTTGTAATATTTCAACCACCCACCAGTACACATTCGCAACCACCTTAGGGGTGCCCTTGAAAGTGGTGGGAAGAGGGGCGGCCCTTCTGAGGGGGCCGGACGGAAAGGACACCTCCATGGTGGTCAATGTGCTCAACGTGGGAGGCGGTCAGGCCTATGATGTGATCCTCGATACCAGCGGCGTGGCGCCGGGAACGTATTTTCTTTACACCACGGATCTGGCGAATCTGTCAAATGGTCAGCAGGAACGCGGCGGCATCATGACGGAAATTGTTATCAACCCCCTGTAGCGACCCTGTATGAGGAGGAAAAGAATGGATAGGATCGGAAAACAGCACCATATGCGGGTGGCTTTGTTGATGGGCGCTTTTTTGTTGTTCTTTGGAACCGCTGCTCAAGGGGCCATTGTCGGTGAAGTCGGTTCGAATTTCAAACTGGTGGCAAAACAGGATGTGGTCGTTACTTCTGACGGGGACAGTACCATCATATGGGGTCTCGCTGTCACCAACAGCGCTACCGGCGTAACGGGGCGGCCCCAGTACCCGGGGCCAACCCTCATTGTGACCCAGGGTGTTCCCGTGACCATCACCCTCAGAAATGAACTGCCTGACCAGGCGGGAAACGTATCCCTGGTTTTTCCGGGGCAGCAGGTGACAGCCAACGGCGGTGTAGAGGGGCTCATGACCCGGGAGGTTCTCCAGACCCATTTGAAGCCCACAGGCGCCTTTATAGAAGTAGGATACACCTTTACCCCCACCCAACCCGGTACCTACCTGTACCGCAGCGGTACCCGGCAGGATCTTCAGGTGGAAATGGGACTGTTTGGGGCCCTCATTGTTCGGCCGGCAGCCACCCCCGCCGGGGGTGATCCAGCAAAGAAATACGCCTATAACCATGTTGACACCGAATACGACCGCGAGTTTCTCTATGTGGTTTCGGAAATGGACCCCCTGATCCACAGGCAGGTGGAAGAGAGGCGGTGGAGCAGTATTAATTTTACCACCTATTTTCCCACCAACTGGTTCATAAACGGTCGTAACTATCCGGATATTCTTGCGGAAAATTTCGTCCCGTGGCTGCCGACGCAGCCCTATAACTGCCAGCCGAGGATGCATCCCGGTGAAAAGGTTCTCATTCGGTTTGTGGGCGCGGGAAGGCAAACGCATCCCATGCATTTTCATGGAAATGATTTTGAAACCATTGCCGTTGACGGGAGGCTCCTCTCCAGTGCACCGGGCGCCGGGCCGGACCTGGCGTGGCAGGCCACCACCATCAAAAGTGTACCGGGTCAGACTGCGGACCTGGTCTGGGGATGGACCGGCAAAGAGTTGGGCTGGGACATTTACGGCCATTCCCCCCAAGATCCCCTGGAGCCCCATGAATATGCGCCGAATCACGGTAAGCCTTTTCCGGTGGTGCTGCCGCCGCGGGACGCGGTGACCTATGGTCCCTTTTATTCGGGAAGCCCCTTTCTGGGAGGCGAAGGTGAACTGCCGCCCGGTCACGGTGGTCTGAACGCTGCCGGGGGATATTTCTACATGTGGCACTCCCATACGGAAAAAGAATTGACCAGCAACGATATCTGGCCCGGGGGGCTCATAAGCTTTATGATCGTCGAACATCCAGATGTGCCCATTGATTAAACCATTGAGGGAGGATTCCAGCATGTTCTTGAAAAAAACAATCACATTTCAGGGGTTTTTCCTATTTGTGTGTCTCCTGACAATCATGGTGGGGAAGGCGGGAGCCGCTGAATACTGGCTGCAGGTGGGCGCCGCCGAAATGACCATGGCGGACGGCAGCAAAGTGCCGGTGTGGGGGTTCGGTCTCGATCAGGACAGCAACTTCACAACCACAGGCGACCATGCCGTTTCCGTACCCGGGCCAGCCCTGCGTGTGGGTGCGGATGACAAGGTCTTAATCATCCATCTCAAGAATAACCTCAGCGAACCGGTTTCACTGAATATTCTTGGTCAGAACCTTACCAATAACAGCGGCCCGGTCTGGACCAACTTCCCGAACGACACCGAGACATGGTCCGGTGCCAGGCCTGCGGGAAATTACACGGCCAGGGTTCGTTCTTTCACCCATGAGACCCTGCCCGGGCAGGTTGGGGAATACCGGTGGGAATCCTTTCGATCCGGTACGTATATGCTCCAGAGTGCCACCAATCCGGCAAAGCAGGTCCAGATGGGCATGTTCCTCCCGGTGGTCAAGGATGTGGGCCAGAAATTGGCTTACACGGATGTGCCCTACGATTCAGAAGTGGTGGTCGTTTTCCACGAAATTGACCCGACCATTCAAAATGCCATTGCGGCAGGGACGTACGGTGCGGTTCCAGGCGCCACCATCGGCAGCAGCGTGGATCGCGAGGCAAAATATTTTCTCATGAATGGCATGTCCTACCCCGATGAAGGGCTTCAACATATCAACGGGAAAGTGGCTCTTTACGAGGGCAAGCGCCTCCTCATAAGGTTTATCAATGCGGGCCTGGATACCCATGTGCCGCAGTTGCAGGGGTTGTATATGACCCTGTGGGCGGAGGATGGAACCCGATATCAGTATCCCAAAGAGGCGTACGGTTTTTCGTTGCCGACTGGAAAGACAGTGGATGCCATATTGGTATCCCCCAAAGAACCCCCCTGGCATTATCCGCTTTACGATGCGAGAATGAACCTCAATAACAACGGGGTCTATCCCGGCGGGATGTTCTCTTATATCCGGTCATCAGTTCCGGACCATCGGTAAACGGGCAAATGAAAGCATCCGGCGGGAATCCCATGATCCAAAAGATGACCTTACGGCAAAACGCGTTTTTTGTGGAAGCTCTGGTTCTTATGGTGCTTCTGATTCTTCTGCTTTCGCCGGTTCCGTCGTTCGGTGATGAAGCTGTCCCCGCGGGTCAGGGGGCGGTCTCTAAAAACAAATACCAGGTTCTGGAGGATCAGTGGGGGGTGAGACCGGCATCCATACGGCTCACCGCCAGCGACTATTTCGTGGATTTCCGGTATAAGATTATTGATCCCGAAAAGTCAAAGGCCGTTCTCAGTCGCAGCAAGGAAAATCGGGAGGTTTATCTGCTGGTCCAGAAAACCGGAAAAAAATTTCCCGTTCCCGTCACCAAGGTGGGGCCGTTACGTTCCACCACCCTCAGCCCCAAAAAGGGCCGCCAGTACACCATTCTTTTTTCCAACGTGGGAAAATCCATCAAAAAAGGGGACAAGGTTTCGGTGGTTATCGGTAAGTTCAAGGCCGAGAATCTCACGGTGGAATAACAGTACCGTATTGACATTCCAAAGATAGTTATATTACGCTGCATCCAGTTCGTTGTTTTCTTTTTTCTGAAATCTATTTTGATTATCGACGGAGGTTGCCTGCCATGAAGAAATCTTTTGTTTTCGCGCTGCTTTTACTGCTCCCCTTAGCCCTCATTCTCTCTCCGGTCCAGTCTGCTGAACCCCCCGCCGGCGATATCATCAAGGCACCCGCATGCCCCCTGTGCGGCATGAATCGGAACAAATTCAATTTTTCAAGGACGTTTATTGTTTACGATGACGGGTCCACCTTCGGTGGCTGCTCGCTTCATTGTGCTGCCATCGACATGGCCGTAAATATTGATAAGGGGCCTGTGGAGATCTGGGTGGGGGATTACAATACAAAGAACCTTATCGACGCTGAAGAGGCCTTCTGGGTCGTTGGTGGAAAGAAAATGGGCGTTATGACCAAGCGGGCAAAATGGGCGTTTGGGACAAAAGAAGCGGCTGAGAAATTTATCGGGCAGTCCGGTGGCAAGTTGAGCAATTTTGAAGGCGCTGCGCAAGCGGCCTATGAAGATATGTACCGGGATACAAGGATGATCCGGGAAAAGCGCAAAATGAAGCGATTGAAGATGAAGCAGATTAAGAAGGGATCCTGATTTAACGCTTGTCGGTTTAAAGCTCAGAAGCGGGGTTTGGAAGCAGGATCAGCGGGAGCCTTTATGAAAGCGATTTGTGACCGGTGTAGGGGGGTATTTTTAAAAAATCATGGAATTGTTTGGATTGCTGGGAGTTTGATTGTTTTCTTCCTTACCGGTTCCGCATTTCCCCAAGGCTCGGCTCCCGTGAATCCCTCCAAAAAGGATAAATGCCCTGTCTGCGGCATGTTTGTCTACAAATACCCTGACTGGGTGGGTGAGGTCATTTATAAAGATGGTGCCGTCGCTTATTTCGACGGCGCCAAAGACCTTTTCAAGTACTATTTCAACCTCAAGAAATATAACCCCGGCAAAACCCGGAAAGATATTTCGGCCATTTATGTTACGGAATATTACGATGTAAAGCTCATGGATGCTCACAAGGCACATTTTGTCATGGGGAGTGATGTGTATGGCCCCATGGGAAGAGAATTGATCCCATTTTTCACAAAGGAAGATGCGAGAGCATTCAAGAAGGATCACAAAGGGAAGCGGATCCTTGTTTTTGAGCAAGTCACCCCTGCGGTTATCGGGAAGTTGGATGATTAACCGGTCCCCATGCGTAAATCGACCCTATACCTGATCTACATCACCCTCAACAGCTTGGTCTTGTTTTTTTGCCTCTTTGTTCATCCTGTTCTCACCGCAAAGACCCACAACGGTCGCATCACGGAAGAAAAAATGCTGATGAATGCTCTGGTGATAACGGATCTGTGTCTCTTTACAGAGGCGCCATACACGCGGCATCCCAGTCAATCGGATTTTCATGTGGCTTTTCAGGATCACCCCATGGCGCTGGAACATTTTCCTTCAGGATCCTTGGTTTCCCCTCCTGCTGGTTTTAGGGGGCCCGAGCCATGAGCTGGGTTGAGCGTCAGAGATCTTTTCTGGATTTCACCCTTTCCGCCTTCCTCAGGCGGAAAGGGAAAAATATCTCTTTGCTTCTGGTCTACAGCTTTATGGTTTTTCTCATTTCATCGGTGATGTTTTTTACCGGCGGGCTTCGATATGAAGCAGCGGCCATTTTGCAGGATGCACCGGAGATGATTGTGCAACGGACCATGGCGGGCAGG
>Ga0233431_1004158_pt1 | contig 15984 bp, 15 predicted proteins | sample SI_118_April2016_FD_179867 | JGI IMG/M metagenome (GOLD analysis project Ga0233431, IMG submission 179867) | Seawater microbial communities from Saanich Inlet, British Columbia, Canada - SI_118_April2016_200_MG | ecosystem: Environmental > Aquatic > Marine > Inlet | place: Canada: British...
CAACTCTTTAGGGTCAAATATTTTTCTCTGAATAAATCTATTTCTTCCTGTTTTATACTCATACATAAAAGTATACTCGTTTTACAGGATTATTAAATATCGCTTAGTTTATTATTTTACAATCCCATACTTACTGATGAATATTTAAAAACAATATACCTCTCATCTCCTCTTCATGATATAGGAAAAGTCGGTATTCCTGACTCAATACTACTTAAACCGGGCAAACTCACGAAAGAGGAATTTGAAATAATGAAAACGCATACAACCATCGGCAAAAGAACACTTGAAATTGCAGATGATATGATGAACAAAGATTCCTTTCTTCATTTTGCTATACAAATGGTTGAATCTCATCATGAAAAATGGGATGGAACTGGATATCCAAATGGATTAAAAGGTAAAGAGATTCCACTTATTGCAAGGCTTATGGCTATTGCTGATGTCTATGACGCATTAATAAACAAAAGAGTATATAAAGAGCCTTTTTCTCATGATGAATCTGTGAAAATTATAAAAGAAGGAAGCGGGAATCATTTTGACCCTGAAGTCGTGAAAGCTTTCATGGCAGTAGAAAATAGAATTAAAGAAATTGCTGAAACAAATTCTGACGAAAAACTTTTTAGTCAATAAATTGATATTTGATAACTCTTAACTTATTTGTCGAAGGATCTCTCTGTATACTTGCAATTATTTTCTGTGTTGCAAGTATTAAGTCTATACCAGTTTCATACTTCCCGGCAGTACCATTATCTTTAATTGCCTGAGCCACCACAATTACGTTAAAAATATTTGTATTGTTAAAAGCCTTTGTCAAGTTAATAAATTTACCTATAATCTCCTCCTGCAAAGCATCGCTTTCCTGCTCCAATCCCAGCGTATTATTTGTAAACTTTTCAACACCATCATCATGTCTTAAAATTTGACTTCTTGTATAATAACTACTTCCATCAGTTGTACCATTGCTAAGGAGAACAGCATTAGCCAGTTCTTCTGCAACAACTTCATCTACCTCTGCAGTAGGGTCACCATTTTTATCATCCAACGTACCTGGGCCCTCAATACTACCAATATCACTACCTACCCGAATATGCTGAAAAAGTGCAATTAACACCTGATCCAGTTTTGAATTTAAATTAATCTTGCCAGATGTTTCTTTATCAGAAGTCATTTTGATTTGATCAAGAATATTAGCATCACCATCTACATATTTCTCCCCTCCTCCATCCATGCCCACGCTGCTATTATATTTTTTAAGATTTATTGTTTTCCACTTTGCACCTCTATGGATAAAACCAAGTTCCCATGGTGACATCATTGCTGAATTTCTTATATAAGCTGTTGAAATATCCCAAGGATTAGTAGCATTTGGTTCGGGATCTACATCTCCACCAGGATTTGGATTGTAAGTATATATAAAATTAGTAGATCCAATTGTACCTGTATCTTCATCATCTGCAGCGATAACACCTCCCCAATCAGAAACAAGAAGGTTTTGTCTAGGATCACCTATCTGATAATCAACATAAAGTGTTTTTTCTTTTCCATTATCAGAAATAGTATAATAATCACTACCTGAATCTACATATGCATAATCATATAAAACACCTGTTCCAGAATCTGTTAATTTAATTTTTAAATCATTAATTTTGAGATTAATGATACTTGTCTGTGTGCTTCCACCTCCATCGCTCAATATAATATCATTTTCGGAGATAGAGCTAATATCAGCATCTGACGGAGATATCTCAGCAATACTGTATGCCTGTCCGCTGGAGGTAATATTTATATTACCTATATCAGCAACAGTTTTGCTAAATGTTTCATCTTTAGTGTAAGTTTGAGAACCCTTTTTAACAGTCCACTGATATTCACCGGAAAGGATTAATTCAGAAACTGTATTTATATTCTCAGTCTTGTACATATTAACGAGTTCAAGAGAGACTTTATCAATTGATAATGAACAGCTGTATGTTGTTGAACTCTTAGTGTTTTTCTTCCCTTTTTCTTTATTTTTACTACTGCCTTTTTCTATAATTTTTCCTTTAAAATCCAGTTTAACTTCATTTATATATGGACATTCATCAAGACCGACATAGGTGGGATTATCCGCGTTGTCTGTTGTTGCAGCAATATTACTATCATTATAATCAATAAGATTAGCTGCTATCTGCAATCTGGCAGTGTCAATGGTATCGTAATCTCCTTTATTATTCCAATTTCGAATCCAGTTTATCGAATAAATTTCATTGTCAGTTTTTACAGTATTGAATGTGCTGGGGTCAGATAACAGACTGTCAACACTTAAATCATCCCAGTTGGAACGCATCAGGTTAAATCGATGATAATATTCACTGGTTTCTCTTACTAAATCATCATTATGGTCAATCCAAAATGCTTCAGGATCAGCAGGACTATCCAAAACAAAATATTTCTTAAAGAGTATTTTTTCTGCATTTGCTTTTACATTCAATTTTTTCTTACTGAATAAAGTTGCAAAGTCCAGCCATCGTCCTTCCCAATTCTTCTTATCTACCATTAATTTACCTCTGGGATTAGACCAATAGGAACTAATTTTATCTAAGTAATTCTTATTTTTATTAAGCCATTCCCGATCATGATCCATACTTCGCAAAAAGATTTCATTCACCTGTCTACCTGGACGTCCGATTATTTCTATGCCGTCAAATCCAAGACTGGTTACCTCTACACCATCTCTTCCAACACTTTTTCTGTTATTCGACTCTGATGCTGCAGATTTAGATTTTCTTCCATATATAGTAAATGAATTATAGCCCGAATCTAAACAAGCTGAAGGATCTAATCTTCCGTGATCAGCAATAGCAACATATGCAAACCTAGCCACTATTCTATTCTCTCCATCTCCCGATTTGATATACTGCCACGTTGGGTTGCTATTTGTATCGTAATTTTCATTAAGCGAATAAAAAGTAACTGCATCTACCTGTGTTTTCATCAATCCATTATCACCGCCAAGCATTTCTGTAGCATCGTTATCGTCATCGTTATAACTAAAAATATTATTCAAGTTACTTGATGTATCTTCTGCATACATTTCTACTGCAGTTAGCGTTCGCTGAAGACCTGACTGTGCAACCATTCTTGTCATTTTTAAAGCATCTACATTTCTGGCAGCTTTTCGCTCTGTTATTAACGTTGTTATAAAACTTACCCCTAGACCAAATAGTAGAACAAATACCCCAAGCGCAACAATGACAGCAACTCCACGTTCGCTTTTAGTAACAATTTCACAGATTTTTTTTTGAATATAATGTATTATCATTTTTGATTTGATAAAAATTATTTATACTTTAAGATATTATATCATATTTTAGTGTTATATTTTAGTGTTATATTTTAGTGTTATATTTTAGTGTTATATTTCACATTTAAATATCGCACTTAATAGAGGGATAAAAGTTATCAAATTGTAAGATTATCAGGTTGAATAGTGTGACAGTATTGAAAATTAACACTTTACGTTTAAATTTCTATTTCATAGAATTACCGTTGGTTATATTTTAGAGAAAAATCATTACCGTTGGTGCTGATTATCTTTATTTATCTATAAGAGAAGAGGTATTTTAGAAATATAAATAAACAACATCATGTAATATAAAATGAGTACTAACAATAACTACATTTATAGATTAACATTATTTGCCGTATTTTTATTTATACTATCGGCACTGTTTTATTGCTATGCATATTTTGCACAGGTCTTTCCGAGTGTCATAACAAATCAATTAATGATTAAATTTAGCACTGATGCAGTAGGTCTATCTATGCTATCAAGCAGCTTCTTCTGGTCATACACTATAATGCAAATTCCCAGTGGACTTTTAATAGATAAATTTGGTGCAAGAAAAACACTAACGATTGCTATTTTTATATCTGCCGTAGGTGTACTGCTTTTCTCAATAACAAATCTCTTTTATCTAGCCATACTGGGAAGAATTTTAATGGGAATAGGCTGTGCCTTTTCATTTGTAGGTGTCCTTTATTTACTTATTCGCTGGTTCCCTGCAAAAAAACTAGCTCTTTTTATTGGTTTTCTTCAACTACTTGCAAGTCTTGGCGCTATAGGTGGAGGAGCAGCATTATCATTTTTCTTGACAAAATTCAATTGGCAAATAGTAATTGCAATATTTGCAATATTAGGTTTCATACTGGCATTACTAATATTGATTTTTATAAAAAACAGACCTTTTCAGCTCCGCATAACTACAAAATCAAAAGAACCATCAACATTTGAATCTTTAAAAACAATTTTCACTAATGCACAAACATGGTATATAGCAATATATTCTTTTCTAATTTGGGGACCAATATTAACATTTGCTTCAATGTGGGGAATACCATGTCTCAGAAATGCATATAATTTATCAAAGGTTGATGCTGCCAGTCTAATGGCTTTGGTGTGGATTGGAATCGCAATAGGAAGCCCTTTAGCCGGATGGATTTCAGATTTAATACATAAACGTTGTATTGTTTTAAGTGTCTCTGCTTTATTAGGTTTACTTTCAACACTATCCATATTATATATACCCAGCACCTCAATTTATCTTTTAATAGTTCTGCTTTTTCTTTTTGGAATAGGAGCATCAGGCCAAACTTTAATATTTGCTGTAGTCAAAGAAAACAACCATAGAAGCACTTCAGGTGCTGCTAATGGATTCAATAATATGGCAGTCGTAATGGGTGGAGCAGTATTAATTCCATTAGTAGGTTATTTGCTCAATATTAATTGGACCGGTGCTATTAATAATGGAGTGAGATACTATTCCGGCAACGACTATCAAGCTGCACTTATTGTCCTGCCTGCCTGTTTTTTAATAGCACTAATACTAAGTATGTTTTTCATTAAAGAAACAAACTGTAAACCAATATTCAATAAGAAAGATTAATTGCTTTTTTATTTCTTTGGTTTATTGCTTAACTGGCCATACGCCCCGTATACAGTTACTTAATTCGTAATTATATTAATATTGCCCTCTTTTCCCTATATAGACAGTCTTAGTAAATGTCCTCTCATGACGTTTCCTGTACTCTTTTGCTTCTGCAGGCTCACCAGTATTTTTAATTATCTGTGATGGTTTGCCTCCAAGTTCTTTCCATCTAGCCCATGATATTTTTTCAAGCAAGGATAATTGAATCTCAATTAAATAAGGAAGCTGATTAGGCGTATCAATAGAAGATGGAATAACTGAATCATCAGCATCATAGCATTTAAATTTTAGATTAGTTACATATGGTATCATTTTACTAAAAAGTTCATGAGAATCATTATTAGCTGTAAATGCATTTTCTACGCCTGCTTCCCCTACAGTAATATTATTAGGATAATTGAATTTATCACTATTGGAAGATGTCACACTTCTCATCAACCACCCGGCTGAATCAACATCTATATTTTCAGTATAGTAAAGTTGGTATTTTGCTTCTGCAATCTGTGTAGTATTGCTTTCATCATGCAAATTTGTATATGTCAAAAAAGTCAAAGATTGATTTGAATACCATTTTCCTCCTGATGTATCTGTACTTTTAAACCAGAAAGGAGTTGTATCTTCGATATAATACACACACTGAATTTCGCGCGACATTAACTCAAGTGCAATATTGGCATTTTCAAAAACCTGCACCCTGCTCACTGATTGGTTCCATGTTTTTTGAGAACTTATAAATAATTGAAGAGAAACAACAAGAACCACAGCCAAAGTCCCCATGGTTATGATCAGTTCAATTAAAGTGAAATTTTTAAAATAATATTTAGTCACTTTTTAGTTTTTTTAGTTTTTTTAGGTTTGTCTTCTTTCTTGCCTGGATTATCTTTATCGTTACCGTTATTATTATTCCCATGTCCTTTGTCAGCATCCTCATCATCTCCAACGCCCCCGACCAGCCCTGTTCCCTGATTATATAATTCAAAATAGTAATTGTTTAAATTACGTTCACTGTATGGTATTTCAGCAGGCCAGCTAATTTCCATTCTCACGATTACCGCATCATATTTGGATATAAGACATTTATCAGTTCCATAATATAAATTTTCGATATTGCTTTTCCATATTAATACTTGCCCGGTAAAATCAGTTATATCACCTGTCGTAACTTTTACACCGTAAACGCCAGCATCTAATGTATTATTTTGATTATCCTTTTTACCTATTAAATTATATATAAAGCCTTGCTCTGCATCGCCCCAGGCTGAAGGATCAAGCATTTGATTCGCTAAGATTACAGGTTTTACCGTAGGTATGATATCATCATCAGTCACAACACTCCATTTATTACTCAAACTAGAAGTCATACTATCAGCAGCCATCGAAGAATAATTTTCTCCCACGGCTTTACTTTCTTGCTCCAAGCCGGCCGGAATAAGTGTAAGTATAGTCATTATAGCGACAGCGAATATGCCAATAGCAATAGCAAGTTCAATCATATTAAAAAATCTTATTGTTCTATGCTTCATCCTACGGCCTCACTTTTTAATTAATTATAGTAAAAAAGATGATATATAACCATATTTTTATTATAGAAACTAATTTGAACTCGTTATTAATATCTTTATTTTTCAGAAAAAGCAGACTCCAACCAGCTCTAAAAATCTTGCCTTTTAGATAGAGCTAGACTATAAAGAATATATGATAAAATTTTATTCACATCTAAAATTTACAGTCTTGGAAATAATTATTATAATTACTCTTTTCGGTATTGTTGCAGCCATTTTTATTCCAACACTGATAAATTCTAGAGAAAGAGCACGACGGACAAAAAACATAAGTAATCTTAAAATGATTTCAAATGCTCTAAATATGTATGCAATGGACAATAATGGATTCCTACCTTATGCTGCTAATGCACAAAACTCTAGATCTCTTTTTTTATTACTCCCTTACACATCAAATAAAGTTGAAGTTTTTTATCCTCCATACATATACGATGAAAAAATGAGCAATGATACATTTAAAGAGTATGTAGCAGATCCAAACACAATTATTTCATCAATATTAGAAGGTGGCACAGATATTGAACCTGGCTATGCTTATTCACCTGTTAATAATTCGGATAGGGCATTACAAATCCATATCATTTCTTCTGACTATCCACTAGTCAGCAATTTTAATGAAACCTATTCTGATGACTGTTTTGTCTTATACGCCGATAGTTCAGTAAAAAAACTATACGGAGAGCCAATAGAGTAAAAAAGGAGATATATTGATGAGGAATAAATTTCTACCAACTTTAATCGCCATTATATTACTAATGAGTTTAAACTCCAATGCCGGAACAAATATTGATGCCTCTGGCAGTTATTATGAAGATATAGGCAAAGCAAATCCAAAACTTGTAAATGAGGCTCATGATTTAAAATTAAGACATGAAACACTAAATTCAGGCAGTGATTCAACCGATTCTATTCCTCCTGCTACTTATACTAAAGCGATGCTAGAGGCAATGAAGCTTTCCTCAAAAGAGATAAAAGAAGTCATCAGCAGTCAAGATAAAATAAAAAAATTAAACAAACAAATAATTAATTACAATAAGAATATAGATAAACAAAATTCAAATATTGAAAAATATAATAAAAAAATAACCTCAACAAATATAAAAATTACTTCTGCTCAGGAAAAGGTTTCCAACTACAAAAAGCTAGCAATAGGAAATCCCAAAAAAGCTTCGAAGTATACAAAAAAAGCTAATGATTTACTTAATAAAACAATTCCTTACTTAGAAAAAAAAGTTGCCAAATATAATAAAAATATAGATAAAGCAACTGAGAATATAAGTAAATATAAAACTAAGATAACTAACAAGAATGGAGCAATAGTAGCTGCACAGGATCAAATTGATAATATTATAGCAGAAAAATAAATTATACTACTTACTTATTAGAATAAATATATCCAGACAGAGGAGTCGCGGTTATGGATGATAATAAAATAGATGTATGTATAGATAAAGACCTTGAAACACTAATACCAGATTTTCTTAATAATCGACAAGAAGATATAAATGAACTAAAGAAAGCAATGGAATTAATTAAGACTGAATCTCTAAGAATACTAGGTCACAATATGCGAGGTCTTGGTGGAAGTTATGGATTTGAGCGTATAACAGAAATCGGAGAAAAAATAGAAAATGCAGCTTTGGGTTTGGAATCAAATCTTAATATTATTGAAGAAAACTCACAGGATTTAAGAGAATATTTAGAAAATATTAATGTTGTTTACAAATAAAAAATAGATGATTTAGCTTTCCAGAAATATACATTCTATTTCTAATCAGAATAATCGTCAATCAATTATAAATCATGTACCAAAATAATATATTTTTTATTAAATTTTAAGTTATAATTTTAAAAAACAACAACTAATTTTATATATCATTTATGGGCGAAGAAAAAAAACCATTAATTATTTTCATAGACGATGAAAAAGATATACTTAAACTAATGGAAGTATATCTAAAACCTTTTGATTGTGAAATAATATATATATCCAATCCACTTGAAGCTATTAATATAGTAAAATCAAGAAAGCCTAATTTAATATTTATGGATATAATAATGCCTGATATTAATGGTTTTGAACTATGTAGTAAATTATACGAAAATGGTCTCGATTCTCTTGTTCCCATAATATTCATGACCAGTCTTGATGAAGAAGAGGATAGAATTAAAGCTTTTTCCGTAGGTGCTTCAGATTTTATAAAAAAACCAATAAAAAAAGAAGTCCTAATAAAAAAAATAGAAGATAACTTCCAAAAAAGTATAAATGCACAGCAAGTCAAAAATGGCTCAATGCAGTTATATGAAATGCTGACGGCTACTAAATTCGAAGAGTTTAAGGAATTTGTATGTACACAGTTGAGTCTTTCTGAAGAAATAAAAAATCAGGTAAAGGATATTGATGGACTGCATTTAGAAGATTTAGCTAAAGCACTTAACATTAATGAACGACAATTATCCTATTATGTATCAGCAGTAACACATATACCATACCTACAATACATAGATATGGAATACATAAAAACAGGTATATTCTCTGCGTCTTTCTGCAAAACAAATTTAATCTTACCGGTATGGGACAAAGAAAATTCAAGACAGGGATATGCTTTAAGTAACCCTTATAATCATGAATTAATAGCCATGTTAGATGACTTGGCTATTGGTAAAAAATATACTTTATCAATAACAGAACCACAAAATATCCTTGTCTATATCAGTGAAGTAAAAAAGTCTAAAAATAGCAAAGTAAGCTACAAGTTTGACTTAAATATTGATGCTGATAAAGATCAGGTGTTATTTGGTGCTAAAACCAGCGACTTATCTCCTGATCAGGAACATAATGATGAATCTGTAACCTACATAGCAAAAAAATTACTATTTAAAGCTATTACTGAAAGAGCAAGTGATATTCATATTGAACCTAAAGATGATAAATGTTTTATCCGTTTTAGAGTGGATGGTGAACTTGTAGAAATAGCGAATACAGAACCCAAAACCGGCAGCATGCTTATAAACCATTTTAAGGCTGTAGGCAATCTGGATGTTTCTGAAAAAATAAAACCTCAAGATGGGAGCGTAGATGTAGTCATCGATGATAGAGTATTCCGTCTGCGTCTTGCATCAACATCTACACCAAGCGGTGAAAGTATGATCATGCGAGTTATAGATCCAAATACCGGAGCCAAAAATTTAAATGAACTTGGCTTAACAAAATCACAAAGTGAAAAAATAGCAAAACTGGGTAATGCATCTAGAGGTCTAATATTAATTGTCGGACCAACAGGCTCTGGCAAAACAACTACTATCTATAGCCTGCTTGCTACAATCAACTGTAAACAGCGTAGTCTGTTAACAGTTGAAGATCCTGTCGAATATAAAATTCCATATGGGAATCAGCAGGAGGTCAATCTAAAAAGAAACCTAACATTCGATATTCTTTTAAAATCAGTAGTGCGGCAGGATCCTGATATTCTATTTCTCGGAGAAATAAGAGATGCATTCTCTGCACAAACTGCATTAGACTTTGCCAGTACAGGACATTTAACTATTTCCACTCTTCACACAGACAACGCTGTATCAGCACTGTTTCGACTTCAAAGGCTTGGAGTAGAAAGGTCATCAATGGCTGAATCTATTCTTGGTGTTATAGCACAAAGATTAATAAAAAAACCTTGTAGATATTGCACTAAACTTGCAAATATAACACCGGAAGAAATAGAAATCCTAAAACCATTTACGGATGACATTCCGGAAAAAGTAATACAACCTGTTGGATGTCTAAAATGTAATAATACAGGATATAAAGGGCGTGAAGGTGTTTATGAGATTTTTGAAATGGATCATGAACTGGCTAAGATGATAAGAGATGGTGAACCCGTAATGAAAATCAGGTCATTCATGCATGCTAGAAAAGATTATTTAATAGGGCAGCATGCCGTGGATAAAGTTAGAGATCATATTTTTGCGGTAAAAGATGTTCAGGAAAAAGTACTTTGCGAAGAGTTAGATTTAATGCGTATGGCAAAAAAAGAATGCGGAGTTAGTGATAATATCATTGATATACCTAAAAACACGAATATACAACAAAAAAATGAGCCTATTTCAGAAACTGAATCCCCTACTTTAATAAAACAGGATAAACCTTCTCTCAATCATAACAGAGAGTGTGAAAAACTTCCTACTCTAAACTATGTAAACTCGTCTCCAGTAAATCAAATGGTAGATGATGACAAGTCAACACTCAAAAAAGTACCTTTGCCAAAAGTTAACGCAACAACCCAATCAGAAACAGAAGAAGAAAATAAAATTAATGTCACAGACGGAAAAACTGAATCTACACATCCTGCAATATCTAAACCAAATGAAAGTTCAGCATCAGAATCAAAATCCATAGAACTTCCAGAGCAAGCTCCTATTCCTATTCAAACACCACCACAATACCAACATCAGGCACCACCACAGCATCCAAATCAAACACCATATCTAACCCCAAGCCAAAATCAACAACCACAGTCAAATCAGGCTCAGCCACAACAGTATCAACCTCCTTATCCAAATCAATACCAAAATCAGGCTCCGCTACCGCAATACCCCAACCAAGCACCTTACCAAAATCAATATCCAAATCAAGCTCCATCACAATACCCTCAACAAAATCAATATCAACAATATCCCCCCTCTCAGCAAAATCATTTAAAATCTATTTTAGTCATAGATGACGATAAAGAAATGAGAACATATGTACAACTTATGCTGAAAAAGAATGCAAATTATACAATTGATACTGCAGAAGATGGAGTCAATGCACTATTAAAAATAGGAGCTAATAAATATGATCTTATAATAAGCGATATTAATATGCCTAATTTGGACGGACTTACTTTACTAACAATATTAAAACAGCAAAATGTTACCGTACCACTTATTTTACTTTCAGCCAACAGTGCACCGGAAGATGAAATAAAAGGACTGGAATTAGGTGCTTCAGACTTCATAAAAAAACCAGTAAGGGGAGATATTTTAAGAGCAAGAGTAAATAGAATACTTAATCCAAAATAACTCTTCACATATTCATCAACCCGTTAATTCTGACATTTTAACCAGTACCGCCTCTTCCAACAATTCAGTCTCTTTTTTTATAGAATTTATAGCTTTTCCTGAATCAAATGAAGTATCAGCAACTTTTGCTTCATCTTCAAAAAACTGAGCCAATTTATATAATCTATTACCACCAAGTAAACCTGCAACTCCTTTAACTGTATGAAAAGTAGTGCATAATTCTGTTACAGTATTGCCTTGGCTTAAATTTAAAATTCTCTCTTTTATCTCATCTAAAGCATCCAGCAGTATTTTTTTAACCGCATCTATATTACTTATTTTTAAGTAATTATCAACAATATAACTGTAGTCAAATACAAGTTCATTTCCATCAGCAACTATTTTATCATGAGGCAAGCTGTCAGCAGGTTTATTATTTAACCATTTAGCAATAATATTTTGTATACTGGCTTTATTATAGGGTTTAGGCAGAAAATCATCAAAAATAACTTCTCCTAATGTATTGGTGCATTTTATATCAGAATCTGCACTAAATGCAATTACAGGTATATTTTTATTTCTTTTCTTGATAATAGAAGCAGATTCAGTGCCATTCATAACAGGCATGAACTGATCCATAAAGACTAATCCATAATCATTATTAATACAGAGATCAACTGCTTCTTTACCATCACTTGCAAAATCAAATTCATAGCCTAACGATTTAATAAACAGAGAAACCAATTTTTGGTTACCTATATTATCATCAACGATTAAAATTTTATGTGTGTTAGTCATATATACATATTATATAAAACAGCTTAATATTGCAATAATAATTCAAAAAACTATGGGAGTGTTTCTATAAATACTTATGTTTGGGAGTTGGTGTTTCGTGAACTGTAGTCCGTAAACCGGAACCCGTATAGCTTTTAAAGGCTAATAGCCAAAAGCTGGGAATTTAAATATATCACATCAATGATGTATAGGCATTTTGGAAAATACATTTATTATTATAACACCTGTCATAATGAACCCTATACCTATTATTGAACCTAAATCAGGGATCTGTTTATATAAATAAATACTAACTACAGTAACTAATACAATGCCTAAGCCCGACCAAATCGCATAAGCTATCCCAATAGGCACACTTTTAAGAATTAAACTTAAGGCGTAAAACGCAATGCCGTAGCCAATTATAACTATGATACTTGGTCCTATTTTGGAGAATCCTTCTGCAGATTTCATCGCTGTAGTTGCTACCACTTCGCATGCTATTGCAATAAAAAATAATATATATATCATATCTTCTTATCCTTCCTATTAATTACTATTTTAAATTAAGAATAACAATAAGCTGATATTTTATACGTACAATAGTTATTATACTTTAATCTATTTTGTCTCTAAAAACGCATACAAATTAAAGAAGAAAACAAGTACAAATAGATTTGCCAATAATATAGCGAGTTTATTTATTCTTATATTCATTATACAAGAATTTTCAAAATACATTATAATAGAAGAACATATTTATTACTGCACCAAAGTGTTAGAATAGGAAAATTCTAGAAATATGACAAATACATTTAGAAGTAAAGATAAAATCGGGATACTTATCTGCACTATTTGTAATATGATTGGATATTTTTTATACATAGTAATGAACTTTATAAGTAACTATAAAGACATAGACTTCATTAATTATTATACCAATGAAGTTACCAATGTATATGTGTTAGTTTTCTTTATTTGCTGGATTGGCATACTTGGTTTAACATTCTACAGCTTGAAGGGATTATGGTATAGTTATAAATGGCAAGAAAAGAAAGTATATTACTTTATCTCATTACTAGTATTTATTATTTTTGCTATTTTATATTATCCATTATATGTTTTCCCTTTTACAGGTACAGTTTGGATAATACTGGCTTTTCTTGGTGCTACTTATAGTCTATTCTTTCTTCTTATAAGTTCTGATTACAGTTAATAATTTTCACTACACCATTTTTATTGCTTCAAGAGGACACTCTTTGGCGCAAGCCCAGCATTCAATACATTCTTTAGCATCAACTATTGCTTTATATGATTCGATAATAATTGCTCTAACAGGACAGACACCATAACAACTTCCACACCCTGTACATTTATCAAGATTTATTTTTGCCGGCATATCTAATTTCCATTCAAAGATTTATGAGTATTTTACTTATTATATAATAAAAGAAAGATTATATAATAATAAGCTTTTAAAATATATTTTGTTTATTTTTTTACGATTAATAGTTTAATTTTTTACATTCAGTTACAATTACTAAGTTAAAGTTTGCTTAATAAGCTAATGGATATAATTTATTTCCCTTTACGATTTTAACAAAAAAACAAAACACCAAGGTATGTATATATGATTTCAGGAATCAAAAAACGCCAGTTCGGGCTAATATTCTTTGTTGAATTATGGGAAAGATGGGCTTTTTATGGTTTTCAATCTCTATTCATCCTTTTTATAACCTATAAACATTTAGATGAAACACAAGCCTATTTAATGTTCGGTGTTTTTGCTGCACTGCTTTATTTAACACCAACTATAGGCGGCTATATAGCAGATAAATATCTCGGCATAAAAAGAGCCTTGATAATAGGCGGTTTGCTAATGCTGGCAGGATATATTTTTCTGTCATTTGCCCAAAGCATGAACCAGACAGTGCTGGCATTATCATTCATCATTGTAGGTAACGGATTATTTAAACCAACCCCATCCGCCCTTGTGTCAAAAATATTCAATGATAATCCAACAGTTTCACACTCAGCTTTTACATTATACTACATGGCTATAAACATAGGTAGTTTTTTCGGTATAGCTATTACACCTATGGTCGCAATGTATACTTCTTTTTCATTATCATTTCTTATTTCAGTAATAGGAATGGTCATAGCACTGACTAATTTCGCATGGCGTTATTCTATTTTAAAAGACGTTAATGGAGAAAAAGATTTAATTCCTATAACTTTTAAAGTTGTGTTCTGGACGCTTTTTATATCAGCAATTCAAATTGCTTTATGTTACCTTTTATTTAAAATTACTGATATTTCTTTTTATCTAATTATTGCTCTTTGTATAATAGCAGTTTTCTATATGCTTTTTGATGCACTAAAAGTAAAAAACTATAAAGAAAAAGTCATGCAGATAATAGGTATTTTCTTAGTTATAGAAGCCGTTATCTACTTCATAGTCTATAATCAAATGTTCTCTACACTGACACTGTTTGCAAAACATAATATGAATCTCGACTTATTTGGAATAACTGTTACACCTGCAACTTTTGCCGCACTGGATGCCTTATGGCTTATAGCCTTAAGTCCTATATTTGCAAAACTTTATATGTCGATGAACAAACGTAACATCCATTTAGAAATACCTTTTAAATATGCAATTGGCACAGCTATTTCAGGGATTGCATTTATTGTGCTGGTACTTGTAATTAAAACTACAGCGATTGATGGTATGATAAGTGGCAACTGGATGATACTTTATTATTTCTTTGCTGCTACGGCTGAACTATTGATTGCAGCATTAGGTATGTCATTAATATCACTTTACTTCAGAGAAGAAGTTGTTACTATAGGAATGGGATTTTTCATGTTGGCTTTAGCTGCCGGAGGAGCTCTTGCCGGGAAATTGGGTGAGTTTGTTGCAATGCCAAGTACAAAACTAGCCGCTACTTCAAGCCTTCCTATTTATACTGTATATTTTGAATGGGTTGGAGCCATTTGCCTCTTTTTGGGAGTAATTTATTTTATAATTGCTATTATTTTAAGACGCTGGGCGAGAAAAAATGATATCCTGTTAGGATAGAAAAGAATATTCGCTTATATGAAAATTGTCATACAAACGAATATCCTATCTAAAACTATTTAAATCATTTTTTATTAGGTATAAAAGGGCACGTTTCAGTAGAAATCTTCTCTACTTTTTTAGCACCTGGATCTAATATGTCATTTGGATTACATTTTAATTTAGGATACTGCTTTGAAAGTTTTCTTGCTTCTTTAATTGCTTTCGTAGAAACACTCGAACAATACTTTGTTAAATATTTACAAGCAGCTTTTTTGTTCTTCTTATAAAGCTTCATTGTATCGGCTTGTACTTTTGCCTGTTCTTTTATTAAATTGCTTTCATAAACATCCCATACCTTTCTTACTTCAGAAGTACGCACCATACTGTCAAGATTTACCTGAGCCTGAAGTTTTCTAAAGACCCACCAGGCTTTTTTATAATTCGGATTATAGTTAGGAAGTGTAATAATATAAATTAAACGATTTGCTGTTTATCTTGGTGCAATCGTATAATTCCATTCTGGATGAAATTCATCACCATATATCACAACTTCTTCCATTTCTTTGTCTGTAAC
>Ga0233431_1004159_pt1 | contig 15973 bp, 13 predicted proteins | sample SI_118_April2016_FD_179867 | JGI IMG/M metagenome (GOLD analysis project Ga0233431, IMG submission 179867) | Seawater microbial communities from Saanich Inlet, British Columbia, Canada - SI_118_April2016_200_MG | ecosystem: Environmental > Aquatic > Marine > Inlet | place: Canada: British...
GACCGACATTATCCACCATAACGGACTTTCCAAGCAATCCATTAACACTGTTATTGCAACTCATAACCACGATGATCATAACGGCGCCATGGTTGAACTGTTCAGGCGAAACCACCCCTGTGACATAATCACCACCGAGCCAGTCAAGCATACCCTGATCAAAAAACTGGCCGCTCAGGCCGATCTGCCGGAGTCAACCGTTTCAGCCAGTTTTAACTGGACTCTGTTACCCTTTCGAAAAGACAATCCGTATCAAACCGAAGAGTACAATCTCGATGGCGTCAAAATCACCGGCCATTTGAGTTGCCATAGTGTGCCTACAACAGTCTATACTTTCGCCATCAACAATGACGGCTATAATTTCACCTATGGTCATTTCCTGGACATCGTTGCTTTCAAGCGCATGCAGATGCTGGTAAACGATTCCTGGATGCCCCAGAAACACCTGAACCACTTAGATCGCATTATCCGCAAGAAGAAATATAACCTGATTAAATATGACGCGGGTTGCACTTCGGATGCAGCTGTTCCGTTCACTGTGCATGGGCAATGGCAGGATTTAGTGGACTCTGCCACCGAAAAGTCCTTTCGTGTGTTCACCCATGTGAATAAAAACCAGCTCAGCAAAGACTACGCAAAGGAAGGTCGGTTCGTGGAGATTGGTGACTTGGATACGGCACTGAGAACCGAGAATGGCCGATTGATTAAATTTGGCCAGGGGTTGAACCCCGCTGTCAGTTTTTTTACCAGAGCTTACCAAATGGTGCTGAACTATTTTCAGAGTTTAATGGGAAATGTCAGCAACGAAAAAAGAAAGCAGCTGATACAGCATTACGCCTATGCCTTTGCCAATTCACCCAAGCAGATCGATCTGAATATTGGGTCATTCCTGATTGAACAGGGAGAAAAAAGCGATTTCGTTTATATCATTGTCAGAGGCCGGGCTGAAATCAGAACCTTTGATGAAGCGGGTCATTTGATATCAAAATCAACCATCGGGGATGGTGAATTCATCGGAGATATCGGTGTCATTGCCAGACACATGCGTATGGCATCGGTAAAAAGCATTAATCGACTTGCCTACCTGGCTATTCCAGGGAATCTATTCAGGGAGGCCATGAACGCCTTGGATATCACTTATGAAGGACAGTTTAAGCAAATTTTTGAAAGACGCCTGTTCTTTCAATCAGCCAGCCTGGCAGCAGACGATGTCTCCACCAATGTTTTGAATGAAATTGGAAGAAAGAGTCGCTTCAAGAGTATTAAAATGGGTGAAAAATTAATAAGTAGAGGTCTTGAGGATAACCAGCTTTTTGTTGTGCAGGAAGGCGTACAACTGTCCGCAGGCAGGAGAAGAGAAAAAATCCTGGGACCTGCACTGGTTGGTGAGTGTGAGTTTTTTCTGTCCGATATCGCTGATAAGACAAGCCGTCTTCACTCAGTGGTGGCTCTGAAATCGATGAAAGTTTTAAGCCTCAATGCCGATATCGTTAGAAAAGTACCCGTTATTGTAGATAATATTCGGCGGATCATCCGCAAAAGAAAAATGTCGATTTATCAGGATTTAAAGTTGTCTTGTTCTGACGGCAAGCCCACAATTTAGTTTTAAAGAGAGCAATCTGGTTGAATCAGATTGCTCAGTTTTTCAGTCTTTGTTCGACTCCTCAAGTCAACTGTCAAAGAAAAACTATCATATTTTTTGGAAATTTCTCTAACTCAACCCTCGACAAATCCCCGCCTTACTGTTATTCATCTAGTCATCAAATTGACAGCCAAGCTGAATCCGTTTCAAGATACCAGATATTCTTCTTGAGAATATGGTTCTTCGACAAGACTTACAGCAGCTGAAAAAAGTGCGGCTTAAGAAAGTGGGGCACTAAACCCGTCAGCAAAATATAAAACAGGGGAAAAATGGGAAAAGGTATTTTTAGAGAACTACAAGAACGGCTTGACTCATATTCACTCGGATTTCCAGCGACAAAATCGGGGGTGGAGCTAAAAATTTTAGAAAAACTATTTTCTGAAAAAGATGCTAAAATATTCCTGAAGCTCTCGCGAGCCCTTGAATCTGTTGAAGACATTTCCATGCGACTGGATTTATCCCCGGTAGAAACCTCCGCACATTTAAGCGACATGGCTCAACGTGGGTTGCTGTTCCACTTGGGTACAGGTAACTCGATCAAATATGGCGCCATTCCATTTGTCCATGGGCTTTTTGAGTTTCAGGTAAGAAGAATGGATCATGAATTGGCTGAACTCTTCGAAAGATATAAGAACGAAGAATACACCACAAATACGGCTGTCGGAATACCCGCTTTTATACACACAATTCCCGTCAATCAATCCATTGACACATCCCTCAATATTGCGCCTTATGAAGACGCCATTGAAATCCTGAAGACACAAAAACAAATTGTCGTTACCGATTGTATTTGTCGAACCCAACAAAAATTGATTGATGAAGGGTGTGAAAAACCAATGGAAGTCTGTTTTATGTTTGGTTCCATGGGACAGTACTATCTGGATCAAAATCTAGGCCGCCAGGTTGAACTGGAAGAGGCTATAAAACTATTGGTGAAAGCACAAGAAGATGGATTAGTCACACAGACTGCGACAAATCAGAATCCAGGAGGAATCTGCAACTGTTGTGGTGATTGCTGCGGCGTCTTGATATCCTTAAAAAATCATCCAAAACCGGCCGAACTGGTTTTTTCAAATTATATTGCCGTTGTTGATCCGGATTCGTGTTCCAGTTGCGATACCTGTATCGAAAGATGTCAAATGGAAGCCATCCAGGTAAACGATGTTGCTGAAATCAATCTGGATCGCTGCATAGGATGTGGTCTTTGTATTACGGACTGCCCGACAGAATCAATGCAATTAATTATCAAGTCGGAAGATCAACGTAAAATTCCACCCGTTAATCCGATAGAGCAAATGAAATTAATGGCTCAAATGAGAGGCTTGGATTAATTCCATAAAATCGTTATCAGGCAGAAGATAAAAAAAAAGACGACTTGAGAGGAGATATCGAATTTTGGGCAAAAAAAAACCTCCCGGAGGGAGGTTTTAGAGTACCGGATTAGAAGCATATCAGCTAATCCGGCAGCGTCTTCATTTGTTACTATTTAACGGTAACGTTAGCAGCAGCGGGTCCTTTTTGTCCCTGTTCGATCTCAAAAGTAACGCGATCGCCTTCTTGTAGAGATTTAAAACCTGAGCTGTTGATGGCAGAATGATGTACAAAGACATCGTCGCCGTTTTCCTGCTCAATAAAACCATAACCTTTACTATCGTTAAACCATTTAACAGTTCCTTCAATCATCGTGGATACTCCGTTTTTATATTAATCGTTTGTTTTACTAACTTCTTTTAATCGTATTACCAACTTCCAGCATCCACTTAAAGGACAAATGGCACTTTCAATCAGATCACACCCGGTTCGAAAGTGAACCGGTAAAAGTTTCTGGGTTTCTGACCCCAAAATTGAACTGTACAGAAGCAATTTAAAAAAGTCATGACATTTTTTATAATAATTAAGAATTATTGTTTTAAATCAATTTTTTTAATTCGGGAAGGAATGCCTGATCACATTAATATCTCTTTGAAGGCCGCTTCCACTAGCTCTTTGCTGGGCATACCCGATGCCCCATATCTTCTTCATGACAACCCAAAATTATCCGTATCCCTCATTGCAGGCTCAATATCTTCACCATTAATACGAACCGTTGGACTGCCCGGAAACTTATAACGTTCAACATCCTCTGATGATGATATTTGAACCTGAGAAAATACGATTGTCAGAGCCATCTCTTTTGCTGTTTCTTTTATCAGTTCGACAGTTGACGGCGTGTCAGCACAGCCATCGAGTGAATATACTTTTACATCAATCATTCGGTAATCCTCATTCGTTCTGGAAAATTTGTCAGCGTTTTTTCAACCTGACCAATTGACACGACCTATAAAATAATCTTCAGCCGCACCGGATTGGCTAAGGGTCGGCTCAAAAATCACTCAAGTGTTTCCCCATTGACGGAAAAGAAAACACGTTGTCTTGGCATTTTGCCTGCAAAATGGTCGAAAGGTCGGCTAAAAGGCTAATTCACATTCTGTTTGTAAAATGTCCAGTTTTTAGGACTTTTACAAACAGATTAAGTGAATTTGCCTTTTAACGGCAACGTGTTTCTTGGACATTAATGAGAAACACTTGGATCCCCTTGCAAACAGATTAAGTGAAGTTATTTTTGAACGATCCCTTAGTGTAACGAAAATGAGCCTTGTTTGAGCGCGGCAGGCGAGTTTGGCGGTTTTTCGTGAAGCAAGCTTAGAAGATCTTTAAATCCTTATGCGCAGAGACCGGTTTTGTCATTCAGCTTTCGGTTTGTAAAAACCTAACCGGACATTGCTGATATTGGGTGTAAATTTAATTGTCAAGTTCAGCCACATCTTATATTCTTACTGCAAACAGCGAACTATTGGACCCCATTAGAAAAAACTAGAATGGACATCATCTCAAGAATAAACGATCTTCTGGAATCGGTTACTGATTTCTGTCTTGCGACCGTAATTTTGTCATCCGATGAAAAACTGCCCTCAGGTAGCAAAATTATTATTTTAAGCGATGGATCTTTGGAAAACGGATCTGGAATCAAAGATCTGGATGACCTGATTGCCAGCTTCGGTCAGCAGGTATTAGATGACAAGAAAAAACAAATCATTGAAATTAGAAAGGGAATAACCATTTTTTTCGATCTTATCGGCAGACAGGCAAACCTGATCATTTGCGGAGCCGGGCATATCGGGGTTCCTCTCGCGAAATTCGCCATCAGCCTGGGTTTTATCGTCACCGTCATAGACGACCGCCCTGATTTTGCGAATCCTTCCCGATTTAAAAACTGCACCGTTATCGCCAACGATTTTATTGAGACGCTGCAAAATATAAAAATAGATAAATCAACTTATGTGGTACTCATTACACGGGGCCATGAGCATGATACAGATTGCCTTGCCCAGGTTCTTCCTCGGGAGACTGCCTATGTGGGGCTGATCGGTAGTCGTCGCCGCATCCGCCTTGTTCTGGAACGGCTCTCCCGACAGGGTGTTTCAAATGAACGACTACAAGATGTTTTCAGCCCGATCGGATTACCCATCGGCTCGGAAACGCCCGCAGAAATTGCTCTGGCCATAGCTGCCGAACTTGTCAGTATTCGCCGGCTGGGTAGCGAGCACACCAGAACATTACGCAATGTGGTTTTAACCCAGGAGAAAATCGGTGGAAGATAGAGTATTGTTTCAGAAAATCGAAAGTCTCAGACAAAAAGGATTCGGTTCCTGCCTGGCAACCATAGTCTACACAAAAGGATCAACACCACGAGACGTCGGTGCAAAAATGGTTATCACACTCAATCATGAATCTTACGGATCCATTGGAGGCGGGTGCGGTGAGAAACAGGTTCACAGTGCGGCATTGCGCTGTCTATTAGTGAGCAAAAAGCCAGAGTTGGTTGACGTTGATTTGACAGATGATCTGGGGACAAAAGGGGGTGACGTCTGCGGTGGCAAAATCCAGGTTTTCATTGAACCATTTTTCCCTGCAGAATAGATGTGAAGGCCTTCGTGGACCTGATTCATCCGGATTGCCCTGATTTCTCATGTGGGGTATTCATTTTTTAGTTATCACCCCGTTTTTTTTGACGATTCTTTTCCAATTAACCCCGCGACCTTTCTCATTAAATCCTTAAGATCGATCGGTTTTGTCATGATGGCATCTGCTCCGAGATCTCTTGCAAAAGACAACATATCGATGGATCCGGACTGACCCCCACCAGATATGGCCATAATCTTAACATCAGGATCCACGCTCCTGATTTCCAGAATCGTTTCAATGCCTTCCTTATCAGGCATAAAAATATCTGTGATGACGAGCTTATGAAAATCTTTCTGGAATATCCGACACCCTTCCAATCCGTTTGAGGCTTCTGTTACAGCATAATCTGCATTTTCCATTACTATTTTCAGAAGTTTACGGAAGTCATCGTCATCTTCAATTAAAAGAACATTTTCCATAATTACCAATCACTATAAAAGAAAAAGATTATCCCACGTTTTCAGCATCTGGTTTAGTACCATCCAGATTCTATTTGGAAAATGGAAGAAGAAATCGAATAATTGCACCACCGGTTGGATTACGTTCTGCCCAGATTTTCCCATTGTGATCGATGATAATTTTTTTGCTTATCGCCAAACCAAGACCTGTTCCACCGTCGTTTGCTCGCGTTTTACTACTCTGAACAAATTTATCAAATACGGTGTTCAGTTCATTTTCAGGAATACCCATGCCTTGATCTATAATTGAAAACAGAACTTTCTCTTGCTCTTTCGCAACTGACAATTTGATCAAAGAGTCTTCTTTTGAAAACTTCAGCGCGTTCGAAATCAGGTTCCTGAGAACCTGGATTATTTTTTCCTGATCGATTTTTACGATATCATCAAATTCATGGGGCTGAAAATCGATCAGGATCGATTTGGCCTTGAAAAGAGCTTCAAAATCTGACATCACAAGTTTGACAAGATATGAAAGAGAAGCATTGGTGAAATAGTAGTCAACTCTGTTCTCTTCATGCTTCGCCAAATCAAGAATGTCGTTAAGCAGTCTCAGGAGACTCTGCCCACTGCGTAGTACCTTATGGAGGTAATCGAACTGTTTTTCACTGCTGAGGGATTCAAATCTATCAATGGAAAGTTTCGTAAAACCCAATATCGCATGCATAGGAGTTCTTAATTCATGACTGACATTGGCCAGAAATTCCGATTTTTCTCTAGTTGCTTTTTCAGCTTCCAGTTTTGCTTTCTGAAGTTGATCAGTCCGTTGTTCTACAAGTTCTTCCAGATGATCCTGATAGTGCTTAATAGTTTGATCAGACTGAATTCGTTTTGAAATTTCCCCCACCGATTTTTCATACGCTTCTTTTAAATCTATTCTCCGCTGTTCCAGTTCAAGATTTGCTTCTTCGAATCCTTGCGCTTTAGTTGTTGTGATAAAAAGCTTATCTGTCAAAATTGAACAAAAAATCTTGTATAATACGCTGGCCGAAGTATTATCTTTGGCAGCACCGAAATGAATGATTTTCCTGCCATCTATCTGCAGTAGATCGACGTCTGTATCAGCGATCACCGTTGCCGCGCACTGTTTATTACAGATCACGCTCATTTCGCCGATGATATCACCTTTTCGATGGAGATTAATGATTGGTTTCCCGTCTAGAAATACGGCCAGCTTTCCTCTGAGAAGAAAAAAGACCTGATCATTGGGATCCCCTTCATTTAAAATCACGGCACGCTCATCAAAGCTCACCAGCTTTGATTCTTCAATCAGTTTTATTATTTGATCCTCTGGAATATCACGAAACGGCCGGGAACTTTTTAGTCCGTTCACCATATCGATCATTTTCGTAATACCACTTCCAATAAGGGTGTTTTCCATGGCAATAGACTCGTTGTGATCAGGTTTTATGGATCTACGTTACATGATTCTGAACATTTTAACCGCCATTTCAACTAATAAATCTTAAATCAGTAATGAAATTTTCAGGGCCAGATCAGGCGTATTTAATAGGACTTGATCTCCCAACATTTTTTTAACAGATTACGGTAATAAACTCTTCTGTCAAGCAAATTTATACAAAAAGTCGAGAAGAAGAATATCAACTCGGGATAGACTGCCGCAGGGTATTATGTTAGGATTAGCAGCAGGTTTACATCTTTGATTCTCTTTTATCAATAAAATCATGAAAAACAAGATCCCTGTCTTTCTGACTTATGCTTTTCGTCCACTTTTTGTTGCCGCAGGTCTTTATGGTATTATTGCCACCGGCTGGTGGGGAATAGTTTATCTGTTGGGTACAGCATTCCCTCCGACCTCCATGGATCCCGTCTCCTGGCATAGCCATGAGATGGTATATGGCTTTACATGTGCAGCTATTGGCGGCTTCTTGCTCACAGCTGTCGCCAACTGGACAAAAAGACCCCCTGTTGCCGGACACCGCCTCTCATTGCTGACGGTGGCCTGGATTTGCGGCCGCATCGCTATCAGCCTGAGCGCTATTTTAGGACCACTACTAACCGCTTTGATTGACTTGAGCTATATGGTCATGCTGATCGTCCTTTTCGGCAACGAAGTCATTAAGGCAAAGGACAGACGGAATTATAAAGTGATCGTGATGCTGATCCTCATTTGCTTATTCAACCTGATGTTTCATTTTGAATATACATTCAGTCTTCCCATCCCCCCACGCTTAAGCATCAGGGGCGCAATTATGGTGATTTTGATGTTGATCGGTACGATCAGCGGAAGAATTATTCCAAATTTTACCAGGAACTGGCTCCAAAAAAATCAAAAAGAGCATATTTCACCACCGCCCCCTTTCGGGAAACTGGATATGGCCGTAATGGGTCTGACCGGGTTACTGGCTGCAGGTTGGACCATAGACCCTTATCACATTGTAACGATCCTCGGATCATTCATCATTTCCGGTCTACACATCATCCGGTTAGCCAGATGGAGAGGGTTTTCCACTGTTCCGGACCCACTGCTGCTGGTACTCCATGTGGGATATGCCTGGATCCCCGTCGGGTTCCTGTTGTCAGCCTGGGCAGCCTTAACGGAAGCTTTAATGTTCAGTGCCGCGCTGCATGGATTAACTATCGGTGCCGTTGGATTGATGATTGTCGCGGTAGGTTCTCGATCAGCCCTTGGCCATACCGGGCGTGAATTGAAGGCAGGGAAAGTGATGACACTTGTTTACGCTTTAATCGTGATGTCGACTATATGGCGAATTTTAGCCGGAATTCCCGATTACTACATCGAATGCCTGCTCGCTTCGATTCTAAGTTGGTGTTTGGCGCTCTTCATATTTTTAGTTCGTTTTTATCCAGTCCTGACCCAACCCCGCATCGATTCTTAATGATGCTTCAAAGCGGCCTGCCATAGACTCCATGCCCCCTTCATGGCATACCGTCTCTGGAGATAAAACCCGGACCAGGCAAATGGGATCACCCCGGGAGAAGAAGGGCCGAATCGGCGGCCCTCTAGATTATGTGAAGTTATTTTTGTACGATCCCTAAGTGCCGCCATCAACAATCAATGTCTGACCGGTAATATAACTTCCAGCTTTAGACGCCAGCAAAACGGCAACCCCACCAATTTCCTCCGGCGTTCCAATACGCTTCAGAGCAGCACCAGAGGTTGCTTCCTTAAGTATATCCGGATTCTCCCACAGTGCACGGGCAAAATTGGTCTTGATCAGTCCCGGGGCAATAGTATTCGCTCGCACATTATCTCCGCCATATTCAGTCGCGATATTACGGGCCAGTTGCATATCGGCAGCTTTGGAGATGCAATAGGCCCCTAGAACCGGGCTGCCGTTAAGTCCACCGATGGAGGAAACGATGGTGATCACCCCATCCTTCCGTTCAACCATCTCCGGGATAACCATTTGGCAAAGCCAGTGGTTGGATTTAACATTTGAATCCATTATCCGCTCAAAAGCACTGTCCGGAATATCTGCCATCGAACCAAAAAACGGATTGACCGCCGCATTACAAACCAGGATATCAATTTTCCCCAGCTGTTTGCGGGTCTCATCCACCAACATCTGAAGTTGTTCCTTTGATCCAATATTGCACGGGATTGAGATGGCTGATCCCGCCCCATCCTTCACCTGTTCATTGATCTCATTCGTGACCGCTTCGCACACGTCTGCTTTACGGCTGGAAACGACTACTTTTGCACCATGGTTCGCCATCTGTTCAGCTATGGATTTACCAATTCCCTTTGTCGAGCCGGTCACAATGGCGACCTTCCCCGTTAAATCAAACAAATTTTCCATCTTTGTCTCCTGAATCGTCATCAAGCAACAGGTCTATACCTAAGGGTCGGCTCAAAAATTACTCAAGTGTTTCCCCATTGACGGAAAAGGAAACACGTTGTCTTGGAATTCTGTCTGCAAAATGTCCGGTCTTTTATGAGACTTTTGTGGGCAGATTATGCCAAGTTATTTTTGTACGATCCCTAAGCCCATTGAATAATAACATCATGTATTTGTATTAAAAGTGAAGTTAATGATCCCCTCTTCTGTAATCAATTATCAGCAGGCCCTGATTCAAGATAAAAGCATACAAAATAAAGAAACAGACTGGGCGAGTTCATAGGTGTATGTTTAGCCTTTTCCTCAGCAGACGTCAAGACGGTAAATGCCTGCAAACCCATCTTGAGAACTGGCAATGGCATTTACTAGTGATATTTGCTGTTAAAAAAGAAAAACGTTCAATTGGCGTGTGCAACCACGAACCATCTCCAGATTCCCGGGAGATGGATATGTTTGAAAAGCGTCATTCAAGGTCCTGCCAGATTTGACTTTCTTGAAAAATCCATTTAAGTTCGTGTGCAAACAAATTATTTATCCCTGATTATGCCGGAAAAGAAAAAAATTCTGTCCGATTGCTACGTATTTCTGTTGTCAAAGGCCTATCAGAAGGGTCATCAACTGGTGCGAAAACGATTAAAACCGTTCGGGATCACAAATGTCCAGTATGTTATCCTGGAAATGTTATGGGAAAAAGAAGGATTGACTGCTGTGGAACTCGGCACCCAGCTGAAGATTGATAAGGCGACACTGTCCGGGATTCTGGATCGTATGACCGAATCTGGATTTCTGATTAAAAAACAGGATGATCAGGACCGCAGAATGGTACATCTCTTCCCTTCTAAAAAAGTCAACAGGATGAAAGTCCAGCTGACGGAAGAAAGAAAATCAGCCAATGAGGAGCTCTTGGCCGGATTCACCATTGAAGAACGGGTTGTTCTGCGGCGATTGCTGCTTGAAATGCTGTAGCAAAAAAGAGATCCCTTGGGCAAAATCGATTTCAATTCCAAGTTCGTATACGAACCATAATCTCAAGAAAGCCAAAACACCAGGAAGATGAATGCGCAACGAGACACTATTTATTCAGAATAGGCAATTTATTCTTTTCTCAACTATTTTCAACCTTTTTCAAGGAGAACAGACATGAGTCAGGCAGTTTATCAGCAGTTACTGGAAGTGATGCAAAAACGTGGCGGGGCCTATGCAGGTCTTGACGTTCCCGAGTTTTTTGAAATGGTGGAAGAAATGTTTAACCCGGATGAAGCTGAGGTGAATAACGCCATGCCCAGAGGTCCTTTTACCGCCGACACGATGGCAGAAACGATGGAAAAAGGTCGGGATGCTGTCGAGAAGGTACTGGAATCCATGGCGAATAAAGGTCTCTGTATGGCCTATAAAGCAGACGATGTCCAATATTACATGAGCGCCCGTTTTATGCCCGGTATTCTGGAATTCCAATTTATGGCTGGAACAACAACAGACCGGGATAAGAAAATTGCCAAACTCATTCATGCTTACGAAGCGGTCTACGATGCCAAAACGCCTGTCAAGGAAGGCAGTTTCCCTCTGACAAGGGTGATCACAGTCGATAAAACCATCGAGACAGGAAACAAAATCCATACCTATGACCAGGTTCAAACCTATATCGATAACAACGATATTATTGCTGTGTCTGAATGTTATTGCCGTCACGCTGCTTTATTAAGAGGGGAAGAATCCCATGGCATGCCCAATGACGTCTGCATGCAGTTGGGTGCTGGAGCACAGTTCGCTATCGAAAGACTCGGTGCCAGGAAATTGAACAAACAGGAAGCCAGAGAACTGCTGGACAGGGCTGAAGATGCCGGACTGATTCATATGAGCCAGAATTCGGCTGAAGGCATCGGATTTATCTGCAATTGTGACCGCTGGGATTGTTCGCCGGTGACAAATGCTCTGAGGCATTCCAAACCAGGGCTTTATTTCAATTCCGGCTTTGATCCCCTGATCAATGCGGATGAATGTACCGCCTGTGAAACCTGTATCGACCGTTGTCCTCCAGAAGCGATGGTCCTGGGAGAAGATGATGTGCCAGTTATTAATTTCGACTTGTGCTTTGGTTGTGCGGTTTGTGCCACCGGCTGTCCTTCAGAAGCCATTACGATGACCAACAAGCCCGAGTATGTGGCACCTCCGGGGACTGCAAAGGAGATGATTGCAGCCCTCAAGGCCAGTAAGGCATAAGGACAGCAATTGTCACTTCCAGCACAGGTTTAACGTCAGATATATCAACAATATCCCCTTCAAAATCAATAACTTTGAATTTGAAGGGGGACTGACAATTTTCAGTATCCTAGACAGGGATAAATTCAACCGGCTGTATCTCTTTCATGGAGATGGCGTCATCTTCGCAGACCGGGATACATACGCCGCATCCCATGCATTTTACCGGATCTATCACCGCTGCATCATCTTCACCAGTCATAGAAATGGCATCAAAGAAGCACCGATCCAGGCAAGCTTCACAAAGCGAGCAGGATTCCATCTTCACGTCGGCTTTAAAGCGGCTGGGCGCCGTAAATGTTTTGGCATAGCCCTTATTTCCACCCCAATTGCCACAACCAACCCCATCACAATTGCAGATCAGATAACCCAGGTCCCGTTTGTTATCCACACAATGTATCAGACCTTCGTCTTCACACATTTTAAGCATTTCCATGGCTTCCTGTTTTGTCAATTCACGTCCGGTACCTCTATCCAGCGCATAGTCAGCCGCTTTGTTCATCTGCATACACACTTCCAGGGGAACATCGGTAATCCCATGAATCACGCGACAAGAGCAGTTGGTGACTACAATTTTGTCTGCATCGTCTATCATTTTCACCACATCATCCGGCGCCATTACCTCTTTTTGTGCCTCAACTATCACGTTTACTGGCACGACACGCATTCCCTGCCGCCGTTCAATTTCTTTAACCGAATCCCGCAGAGCCGCCATTTCTGTTTTTTCAAATTCCTTCCACAGATCCAAATATTCCTGGGAAATGCCCGGTGTCAGGACGGTTCCGTCATGGAACTGAATATAAGAACGAAATTTATAATAACGGGTGGCATCCGGTTTTTTGGATTTATAGATCAGCCCTTTTATAAAAAGCTGGTCTAACAGGTCCTGTGCCCGGTCAGAAGTGAATCCGGTTTCCGCAGCCAACTCCTCAACTGTTTTAGGTGGTGAGGCTGCTAAAACAATTTTGGCTTCATCTGCATCCACTATCATTTGAAACATCTTGGGCATCAGTATTGAGTTTTCAAATCCAAGACTCTTTGCCATCTCCACGTACGGTGTCATATCCATGATCTTTTCTTCCCTTGTTAGATGTGCTCGATTTATTCCCATTAACAGACTAGAGCTTAAAAACTTGGCTTTTCGAAGTCAAGGCATGAATTCACCTGTTTCCTGAAAATTGGCCCTGATTAACCAAAATGTGGATCCTGTTCGGGTGTAAAATAATTAAGGGTTGGATCAAAAATTACTCAAGTGTTTCCCCTTAGTGTCAAGGAAACACGTTGCTGTGGCATTCTGTCTGCAAAATATCCAGTCTTTACCAGCATTGTCCGGTTAGGTTTTTGCAGAAAGCTGAATGATGAAACCTGGATCGCGCTTATAAGGATTTATTAGATTTTCTCAAGCTTCTGTAGCGAATCAGCCATGTTTGAGCGAGGCAGTCGAGTTTGGCGGTTTTTCGTGAAGCAAACTTAGAAAATCTTTTAATCCTTATGCGTAGAGTCGGGTTTTATCATTCAGCTTTTGTTCTGCAAAAACCTAACCAGACATTGTTGAGTCTTTATGGGACTTTTGCGGACAGATTATGCCAAGTTATTTTTATACGATCCCTAAGTTGGGCACAAATAAAGCAACATCGAGAAAGCCATCAGAAAATATTTTGTACCTATTCAGCGTGCCTTCACCAAGGGAGCCGAGACCTGTATGTAATATTTATCGCAGCCCTGTGTATTCAGTAGATAAACTGGCTCTGCTGCCAGTTGAGATTTCAGTATTTTAAAAAAATTTACTTAACTTAAACTGCTAAATCAATGTCATTAACTTAAGCATCAAGTCCCGTGTCTGATATGAACCCTTTTCAATTGCGGATACGTTTTAAGATGATCTATAAGCCGCTGCTGCAAGTTTCGCAGCTTGCTTTCGCTGAAATCATCTAAAAACTCCTCCAAGCAATTGAAAAGGGTCCATAACAGACACTCTGTATTCTAATAATCCTTAAGTTAATGACATTGAGTCCTATTTTGCTGACGGAATTTCTTTGAAAGGATTATGAAGCAACATGAAAGGATTTTCCCCACGGAAAATCCCCTGATAAAACAAACCAACTAAAGTGGGTGAAACCAGTTGACAATTCCAGCAAAACAGTAAAGGGTCAACCAGAGCATTGTCCAAGCCTGGAGCAGACCATTTAAATTTTTTGATCACGTTGTAACGACTGGAAACTGGGTTGACTCGATCCTGCCTGCTGTGAAACATCATTCAGGATTTCCCCAAGCATACAATATCCGGATTCGTTGCAGCAACTCTTGAACTCTCACAACGGAGGTCATTTTGGGAAAAGATCATAAGGTTCTAATTATGCGCTGTGATTCTTACGATCCGGACAGGATCAAAGACATTGTCAAAGAAGGCATGCAGGAGCTGGGAGTGAAACCATCCGGAAGAATTTTGCTTAAACCGAATGTTGTCATGGCCCATCCTGAAATTTTCCCCCACGCCTTTACACGAACAGAGTTTCTGGATGGTGTTATTGCCGCAACAAAAGAATGTGCTGAAGATGTCGATGAAATAGCCGTCGGAGAACGATCCGGTATTACCGTTCCTACCCGGTACAACTTTAAAATGGCCGGTTATCCAGAAATCATCAAAAAACACGGGCTTAAGACCTACTATTTCGACGAGTGCAAACAGGTTCCTTATCAGTTGAAAAAAAGTGAAGCCCTGCGAGACAACATGTTCTTTCCGGAGCCGATTGTCAATTGTGATTTTCTGATCAACCTGCCCAAGTTTAAAGCGCATCCCTGGACCAGGCTGACATTGAGTTTGAAGAATTTCATCGGCATCCAGGATGACAGGCACAGGCTGGTAGATCACAACCTTTTTCTGGAACACAAAATCGCTGATCTCCAGGAAGTTGTGCAACCGCGATTTATCGCTATCGATGCCATCACGGCCGGACAAAAAATGATGCTGACACCGACACCGTTTGACATGGGTGCGATCGTCATGGGGACAAACTCCTGTGCTGTCGATACGGTTGGTTGCCACATGGTCAACGTTGAGCCAAAGGACCTGATTCACCTGAAGCTGACATCCGAAAGGGGTTATGGCCCCATGAGCCTGGATGAGATAGAGGTCGGAGGTGATTTTCCACTGGAAGAAATGCAGGCGAAAACCAAGGATTTTGAATTTTGCATGGAACACGTGGACAACTATTTCAATGAAACCTCAAATCTCAGGTGCACAGTAGGCACGTTTCCGGAAAAGCACTCAGCTGATTATTGTTGGGGGGGGTGTCCTGGGGCTCTCCAGGAAGCCATGCATATCTTCAAGGGGTACTACCCGGGTGCCTACCAGGACATGAAGAAAATTCATTATGTGGTCGGTCAGGTTAACGGTGAACTTGATATCAGAGATGATGAGCAAGTCATCTTTGCTGGAAACTGCACCAGTTGGGAAGGAAAGATAGACGGAAACGATGTCAAGATTGAAAGCAGCTACAAATCACCCGCTGAAGTGGACGAAAAAAGAACATGTGGCAATGATATGATTAAAAAGAACCTTCTTCCACCTGTTCATCTGATAAAGAACAGGAATTCCCGACACATCCATGTGAAAGGATGTCCTGTCTCTGTCGGTGATCATGTCCACTATGTGTCCGGGTTGGGTAAGCTCGGAAATCCAAATTATGACACTAGAACCCTGTCAGGTGTCAATATCGCTTATTGGCAAATGCGGGCCAAGCGGTTTTTAAATCAGTTTACTACATGAGCTGTTGGGGGGGGACCGC
>Ga0233431_1004170_pt1 | contig 15946 bp, 10 predicted proteins | sample SI_118_April2016_FD_179867 | JGI IMG/M metagenome (GOLD analysis project Ga0233431, IMG submission 179867) | Seawater microbial communities from Saanich Inlet, British Columbia, Canada - SI_118_April2016_200_MG | ecosystem: Environmental > Aquatic > Marine > Inlet | place: Canada: British...
ACAACTTCAGGATAAACCTTATATAAAACAATAATTTTATTAATTACTTTTGCAAGGTAAATATGAGCAGTTTGCATATTTGATAGGTGTTTTGAGTTGAAGTTATTTGTTTATAAATAATTTGCAAATGCTATATTAAATATCATATTTTTGTTATTTCAAGAAAATAATAAATACAACTAATTTCAATTAAATATTTTTTTCATATTTTTATCATTTAATTAAAAATACAACAAAACACTAAGAAATGAAAAATCTACAACAAATCAAAAGCATTGGGCTTGTTTTTCTTGTTGGAATAATGAGTTTCAATTTAAGTGCGGCAACTATTTATTCAAATAGTTCTACTGGTAATGATGCTGGCGCAGGAACATCGGTTTCACCATACAAAACTTTTTACAAAGCATATACTATGGCAAGCTCAGGAGATATTATTGATCTTACAGGTACTTTTACCTGGACTGATGCTGATGAGACGGGGGACGTAAGCACCAGCTACACTACAAATGGGTATCCATTAACTAAAAGCTTAACAATCAGAGGGCAGGGAGCAGATAATACTTTTATTCAGGCAGCCAGCACCGCAGATGTTGCAGACAGAAGGGTATTTTGTATTAGTGGAAGTTCTACAGTTGTTACAATAGAGGATTTAACTATGAGGTATGGTAAAGTGTCTGGAGCCGTTTATGGGAATTATTATAATCAAGGTGGAGGTGTTTACATTACAGCTGCAACGGTCAATATTACTGGATGTAATATTGAATATAATGTTTTATATGGCAACAATTATGGTAAAACTCAAGGGGGCGGAATATACGTATATTCAAGTAATCCTATGACACTTGAAGATTGCAATATTCGTTATAATGAAATTTCTGCAGGTGCAATTAATAATTATGGAAGTGCAATTTGTCTTGATCATGGTACAACTCATATTATTAATAATTGTACTATAAATAACAATACAGCACCAGGTAATATCGCAGCCATTTATGGATATTATGGTAGTGTAAAATTGACAAATTCAACGATATGTTATAATAATGATGCAGGCTTTGAAAATTTGTTCGGCAGTACTACCTCATATTTTACAAATTGTGTGTTTGCAAATAACAGAGGAAATGGGTTGAATGGTGGTTCAACTTGTTCATATTATTTTAAGAATTGTATATTTGCCAATAATTTAGGATCTTATGATTTTTATCCTAGTAGTGTAACTATTTATAATAATGGTTATAATATAATTGAAACGTATTCTTCTTTTACACCTGCAGCTAGTGATATTACAGGAAATCAGGCAAATTTATTTGGTACTGGCATTTCTGCAACCCCCGCATTAGCAAAGAATAATTCCAATAATAATACGTTTACTCTTGCGCTTTCAAGTGGTAGTGTGGCAATCGATGCAGGTGCAACAGGCACAAATGGAAGTGTGAGTGTCCCTTCAACAGATCAAAGAGGCTGGTCTAGACAAGGAAGTACTGATATCGGTGCTTTTGAACACGTTGCATATACATGGGAAGGAGGAACTTCTACTGATTTTAATACCGCAGGTAACTGGGCTGAGAATTCTATACCTATTAATTCTGCAGATATTATCTTTGCTTCCAGCCCTTCTAATCATTGTATTCTGGATGCAAACAGAACAATTGGAAATATTACTAATACACAATCAACTTATGGTCTTCAGGTAAATGGCAAGACAATTACCATAAATGGTGATATAAGTTTGACAAACGGAGCTGAAATAGACGCTTCTGCTGCAAGCTCTATAGTTAAATTTGGAGGTTCATCTGCTCAGTCTATTCCAGCTGATGCCTTTACTTCAGATGCAGTAAAATATCTAACAATTGATAATGCTTCAGGTGTTACCTTAAATGGGGATTTAACTGTAGACAATGATTTAACAATTAACTCAGGTAAAGTGCTAAACATAGCACCAGGAAAAACTCTCACAGTTACAGGAACAACCACTAACAGTGCCGGCAATACAGGAATAGTTGTTAAGAGTGATGCTACAGGAACAGGTTCTTTTATATCTTCAACTTCAAGTATCGGAGGAACTGTTGAAAGTTTCCAAACCTATGATAAATACCATTATTATTCTACACCTGTCACTAGTACTTCTTATCCTTTTGGAGCAAATTATAACAATACGTATTATTGGAGTGAATCAACCCAGGCTTGGGTAAGACAATTCGCAAGTCTTACAACTGGAAAAGGATATACGGCTTACCCTATAAACTCTGACCAGACATTATCAGTTGCTGGTAGTTTGAATACAGGTACAATAACTCATGGGATTACCTATACTGGTTCAGGTGCATCAGAAGGCTGGGAACTTATTGGAAATCCTTATCCATGTGGTATTTCTATATCAGCTTTTACTGGAAATGCGACAAATACAGGATTAATCACAGGAACAGTATATTTGTTTGAGTATTATGATGCTACATCAGCTGGTGCAGCTACTTATAGTCAACAAGATTATCTAACTGCAAATAGTACAGGATTATTGTCAAATAGCAGGGTAAATACTACCTCTGCATTAACAACGATAGCTCCAAACCAGGGATTCTTTGTTCGAACAACTTCAGCAGGTTCTATTCAATTTACTGATGCGATGAAATCAGCCAGTTCACATAAATTCTATGTTCCAGATCCTGTTCCTGTTCAGCGTGTATACATGAGTGTTAAAGATGAAAAGGGTAATTCTAATAATATATTAATTGGTTTTACTTCAGAAGCGACTTTGGGCTTTGATCGCATGTATGACGGTCAAAAGTTACAAGGGAATTCTGAACTTGCTTTGTATTCATTTATAGGTGATGAAAAAATGGCTATTCAGGGATTGCCACTTGTTGAAAAACAATATTTGATTCCTATTGGACTTCATGCAGGTATTGGAGGAGAATATGTATTTAGTTTAGATACTCTTGAGAATTTTGATCCAAATGTAAAAATGTATTTGTTTGATGCACAGGAAGACGATTTAACCCTATTAAACATAAAAACAACCTATACATTTGATGCCTTGGAAGGTGAAATTGATAACCGCTTCTTTATTATCTTTAAAGAAGATAAAACTTCATCAGCTACTGAAATTATTGATAAACAAGAAGTTAATGCTTGGACACTTAAAAACAACCTGATAATTGATTTGCCAGTATTGGATAATTATGAAATAAACGTTTATGATATTCAAGGGAAAACACTGCTAAACAAAAAAATCAATGGAATTGGTAACCAGATAATTACTGAATTACCTAATACAGGTGTTTACATAGTTTATGTTAATAATCAAAAAACAACATTTATATCTAAAGTTATTGTAAGTCAATAAGTATCAATATAATTACATAAAATCGCATTGCTTAATAAGTGATGCGATTTTTTTTGCTTGAAAATGGAGTAGTAATGACTGTCTTTTTTTTGATATTTGATAATTGTACTTAATTATATTATTTTTGACTGTATGTGTTTATCACATTAACAACAGCTAGTCCATGGAAATTATCAGAACTGAAAGCATAAGTAAAATTTACAAGGTAGGTAAAGTGGAAATTAATGCTTTGAATAAGCTTAGCCTGGTCATTAATAAAAACGAATATGTTGCATTAATCGGGCCTTCTGGTTCAGGGAAATCAACTTTAATGAATCTTTTGGGTTGCCTGGACACACCAACTCATGGAAATTATTTTTTGCAAGGGCATAATGTAAGTGAGCTGACTGATGATGGATTGGCCCGGATCAGAAATGAAGAAATTGGTTTTGTTTTTCAGTCCTTTAATCTTATCCCACGCATGAGTGCACTGGAAAATGTTGCTCTACCTTTAATATACTCTGGAATCAGGCGAACAGAACGACTGGAGATTGCTGAGCAAAAATTAGTTGAGGTTGGCTTGGCTGATCGTATGAATCATAAACCGAATGAATTAAGTGGAGGGCAGAAACAGCGTGTTGCTGCTGCTCGTGCATTAGTAAACAATCCTTCAATTATTTTAGCTGATGAACCTACCGGAAATCTGGACAGTAAAACTTCTTTTGAAATTCTGGATCTTTTTGAACGAATACACGAGAAAGGGAATACTATAATTCTGGTAACCCATGAGAAAGATATTGCGGAACGAGCGCATCGAATTATAAGTTTGATGGACGGAGAGGTCGAATCTGATATAGACACGAGGCAATTGTAAATTGACTCTTTTAAGGATCAGTAAATCTTTGATTTTCTTTCTAGTAAAATGCTTTTTTTGGATCGTTTGATATAGTGATTTTTTCAACAACCATGGATAGGTATAAAGTATCAAACTCTGCTTTATCAAATTCTTTAACTTTCTTTTTCATTTTTACATGAAAAACAATTCCATCATAAGTCAGCACGACTTCTTTATTCTGATTGCTGAATCCCCATTTTCCTTCACCGTAAGCAGTAACTACATCCTGCATGGTACTCACATTTAATTCAATGCCCTGAGGTGTAACTGCTTTATAAGGTTTTATTGCTTGTATTGCTACTAATTTACCAAGAGAGTCTTCAGGGCGTATGAGAAAATGAAATATCAAGCCTTCTTTTCTGTAAATCATTTTATTATTGATCAAGAGTTGTTTTTCCTTTTGATCTTTGTCAAAATATTCAGTTACCATAACATCCTCCAGCCAGTACATATCGCCAAAGCGTGCAGCAATTTCATCTTCAGAAGAGAAGCCTAAGTCAACTCCATCCAAGCCTTTGCCGGGATAAATGATAGGCGTTTTCTGAGCATGGCTTTCAAAAGCAAAATAGCCGAGAATGACTAAAAATAAAATTGCAGTCCTGATAATTTGATTTTTCATCTGTTTATAATTTTTTTTTAAGGTCAGATGGAACTCACATGATAATCATCCCCTTATTTCAGGAATGTTTTACTCATGTTCGTTTCATAATTCTGTATTTTGATAGCAAATTTACAATTATTTTCCAAGTTGAAAATTGCAAATGCAGACAAGGCTTGTTTGTTTTGTAAAGTACAGATTAGCAATACTTTGTGTGTTAATGTGTTTTTGTCTATTTCACTTTTTCCTAATTTGGTTAAAGCAATAAATCTTATGACAAATCAGAAAAACTATTCTATAAGTCTTTATTCATAGGCTTTTCAGCTATTTAAAGGTTGAGAGTTGCAGAATCTTATTATGAATAATATTCTAAAATAAGTACAAATTCTCAAAATAAGATAAAAATCTGATAATGAGACGATTAGGGTGGTTTGGACAAATCGCTAGTTGTTGATAATCAGTGTTTTAATATTTTGTCACATGGCTTGTATATATAATAGTATAACTTACTGATAGAAACCATGACAACAGCAACCACAGCCACCGCAACCACCAGCATCCAACTGACAATCGAAAAAGTGATCATTCTTTTTGTTTCTTTAATGGTTTTAACATTTGGATTAAACGCACAAACAATTCAGGACGTTTTAAGAGTAAGCGTAAACGGTAATGGTTACACAGACGAAGCAATCGTAAGATTCCACGAAAATGCAACAAGCGGTTATGATGTTAATTTAGACGCTTATAAAATGTTTAGCTTTAACAATGACGTTCCACAAATTTTTACCTTAGTTGACGAAACAGAAGAATTTGCCATCAATGCACTTCCAAGTTTAACCGAAGAAACATCAGTAGTTTTAAACGTACAAGTAGGAATCAGCGGAACTTATTCAATCAGCTTTAATTTTTCAGATTTCAACAATGACGTAACAGTTATGTTAGAAGATAGCAAGAATGGAAACATGATTGATGTAAGAAGCGAAATGACTTACACATCTACTTTCGAACTAACAGACATGACAGATCGTTTTATTCTTCATTTCGTTCCTGCTTCAAGCGTATCAAACGGAACAAACTTTAACACCAACACAGAAAATACAAACAACAGTACAGTTGGAATGAACGAAGAAGAAAATTCAGTTAACATTTATACAGTAAACAATATTGTTAAGGTTGAGAATTTCAAAGGTGAAGTTAAGGTTTACAACTTAAGAGGAGAGGAAGTAGCCAACACAACAAGCGAAGGACAAGTTGATTTAACAGTATCAGCATCAGGTTATTTCATCGTAGCCTTAGTAAACAATGGTTCAGTAAACACCCAGAAAGTTTATATCAAGTAGTTGAAAGTTGAAAGTTGGAAGGTTACCTGCCGGCTGGCAGACTGGAAGGTTTGAAAGTTTAAGAAATAATAAATCGAAGTTCTGCCTTCATTAAAGTTTCGGCTGACAAAGGAACAAACTCTGGTTCAGGTAATTCCCTCAAAGAAATCCGGGGCATTTTTTTTGAAGCCCTGAAAAATTTCTCCACAGATGCATCTCTTCAAATAATCCGGAATTTATTACCTGATTAAATGCAGGCTTCCTGTAATTGAAATATCATTATTGTCATTTCCTACCGCCTTAACAAGGTAAGTATAGACTCCTGCAGGACAAGCATTTCCCCTGAAGCTGCCATCCCAGCATTCTGCTGCATCGTAGCTTTCATATACCTTTTCGCCCCAGCGGTTGTAAATTTGTACATAAAAATCCAGTATTCGAATGCCTTGCACCAGAAAACTGTCATTCAAACCATCACCATTGGGTGTAAAGGCTGTAGGTACCCAAAGAACTGCTTCATAATCGAGGCAAAGGATGTTGCTGATACTTTGCTGTAAGTTTCCTTTTTTTTCGACTCCCACAATGCGGTAGCATTTTTCCAATTGCGTTTTTCCATCAAAGAACCTGCTATCCCTAAAATCTGTAGCAGATGTGCTGCTTACACCTGCAAACTGGCCACTTTCTGTTTTGTATTGCAGCCTGTATTCGTCTACTCCATTTTGGTATTCTTCATAGGGTGTCCAGTACAATATGCTATATTCGTTGTGGTGGGTTTCGCCAGTCAGCAAAATGTTTTTCATTTTCAGGCTGTTTAGTGTGGAGCGCTTGCAACTATCGAGGGCAGCTATTTTGTAGGCATACACTTGTTGAGTAGGGTCAGTTTTCACATCTAGTAAAAATGTATCCTGTTGATTAAGCAGTTTGATATAATCAGTATCATTTAAACTTTTAAATACATCATAGGAATAAGCTTCAGGCAAGCTCTCCCAATTTAATAGTATGCTTTCATTACCAGGAACAGTAGCTGTTAAAGCATTGGGGATTTCATGTCCTGAAAATCCTTTTGTTAAATGCAATAAAGCTGAATCTTTGGTAATACAGCCTGTAGATCCGGTAAGGAATTGTATGATTTTATAATTCCCCGGTAATTGATAAACATGTGCAGGATTTTTAACACTCGTGTCGCTGCCATCACCAAAACTGTAATACCACTTTTGCACCTGCCCAAAGGAAGTATCTGCTATCTGAAGCGCATAAGGCGAGCAATAATTGCTTTGGCTCAAGGCAAATCCCGGGCGTGGGGCGGCTATAATTTCCACGGCCTGTTGTTTTTCTATGGTATCTGTGCAAAAGCCATTGCTGTAAATGAGTTTTATGGTGTATTTACCAGTTTCCGTATACACATGGGCAGGGTTTTGAACAGTATCAGTACTTCCATCTCCAAAATCCCAAAGCCAGCTTTCGCCTATGCTCTTATTTACAGTATCTTTAAAACTGGAATCGTAAAATTGATAGGCCAGCCACTGGCAGCCCGTGGTGGTGTCTGAATAAAAAGAGGCTATAGGTGGTTTTAGGTAGTCTATTGTGTCAATTCTCCAAGCAATATAGCCACCTGGAGTTGTTCCTTTTAAGCGGACAAGATGTTTTCCTGATTGCCTGAAGCTATACTTTGCATGATAATTAACCAGGCTATCGCCATTGGGGAACAACCAGGTAAAACTACTGAAATTTACTGAATCTGATTGGTTTTCAAATATTACTGTATCCATGCACTCCATAAATGAAGTGAAACGTATTTTCAGGTCCTCATGAACAATATTTGAAAAAATCAAATTCCCTCCTTGATAGTTTATTGGAAAAGCCCATTCCTGCAAATCGCAGGCTTGGCTCCATTTACCAGGTTCCCTAATGACAGATAGTGCATATTCATCTTTAACAACTGTAACACGTCTTCCTGACAAAAAATAAAGTTTACCATCAAATACATAACGTAATCCACGAATATCATATGATATATCAAACCTGTTACAGTCTTTGATATTCATGTTTTGATCAAAATGAAATTGAAGTAGTTGGCTTGAATCCGTAACATTGCCAAAATAGGATAAGGCAAGGTATAATATTGTATCGAACTCTGTTGTTTCTGCAAAAAGGTCATACTTTACATTACCAGATTTTTTATACTCCAATTGCTGTAGGTTATACTCTGATCTGAGTTTTAATTGACCCGATAGGTTGTCAAATTTTAATTGCTTAATCACAATGGAATCCGTAGAAAAAGAATTGATAACATGAAACAGGCTTTGGGTTGTATTTGAGTAACAATATGCATAATTATAAAAGGATTTATAATTGGCTAAATATATAATTCCTCCAATCGATGAAATAACAGGTGCCTGAACCCCATAACCATTGAAATGCCAGGCATAGAATTTTTTATCGGCATGGTTTTCAGCAATAATCCAGTACTCCCCCTGGTTTTGATGAGGTACTGCAATAATATTCATGATTTCAAGGCTATCGGTACGGTAAAACTGTAGCGTATCGGTAATGGCAGCGAGCCCCCCATTGGCATTCACATCAATTTCGGCATAGGCTAATCCCGGCCGTTTATATTCGGGATTATCTCCATAAGGGATAATGTAAAAGTAATAGTAGATCCCATCTCGCTTTGTTGGTAACATTATGCTTGATTTTAAATGTGATAAATTACTAAGAATGAGATCTGAGTCGTTTATCCGGTTCTTATATTTATTAAATACCCGATGGTGTCCGGCAACTAATTGCATGTTTCCAAGGCTGTCGCAAATTGTTGCAGTTGAAGAATTGCCGTTGGCCTGTGGATCATTCATTTTCCCTTCAAAAATGGGGGGGTATTGCCTGATATCAATAAAATTCTCCCATGAACAACCCAAATATGCATATCGTTGTGGGTAGATATCCATAAAACTCATAAGCAATAAGCAACAAGCTAAAAAGCTGATCTTGTTTTTTCTTCGAAATATCATTTAACTTAAATAAAAGTTGCCCTGCACAATAAAAATATGTACAGGGCAAACTGGAAATTTATTTGATCAAAAGTTTATGTTGTTCTGAACTCCCATCCTTAAATGTTAATTTAAGCAAATAGAGCCCGGATTGTAAACACTGCTCCTTATTAGTTATCGAATAATGCCAGCAGTTTGTATTAGCAATAATCGAATACACTCCTCTTCCATGTATATCAAAAACAGTTACTGCATGCACTGCTTTCTCTGTATTAAACGAAATACTGAAATGATCCTCAGCCGGGTTTGGATAAATACTTACATAGTTTTCATCAGGTATTTCATCTTCAAAATCCGGTAGCCTGCGTTCAGATTGTTCAATAGGTTCGTCAACAATCAGCATGTCATCATACTCATTAATATCCCGCCTCCAGTCTGGGTCTGGTTCCCCTAAATCAGGATCAATTTCATCCACAGGCTCCCCATTAGGATAACTCACAGTAATATTATCAAAATAATCGCAGGCATTTACCTCGTCACAATTAGTGGTGCTGATGTCTGTATCATCAATCGTAATGTTCCCGGATGTAATCATGGATAGGTTTGTTTTGTATATATAATAACCCGTATTAACATTAATTAAATGGTCATTACTGCTCATCTCAACATCATAGGTGTTGTTGGCATCCACATCGTTGTAGTAATCACGTCCCCCCTGGTCTATTAATCGTTGGCTAGAGCTTGGGTTCTCGGCATATAGTATGTGACAGGAATTCATTTCGGTGAAATCATTACAACTAACATGTAGTTGTGCCTGTTGTGCACTAGTCAATCCTGAAACATCCGTTACTATACCATTTATATAATTCATGTTTTGTTGAGAATAAGTACCGACATTTCCAAAAGCATTGTGAAAAAACTCTGAAAAACTGTTTTGGTATTCTGTATGCTTTCCGGCTATGCCATAGCTATAGAATACATTACCTGTTCCCATATTTGCTAAATTCCAGCTAAATTCATTCTCAAATACTTTTAATTCAGTGGAGTGACTGTATAAAATGCCACAGGCCTGTGGCATGTCCACAGAGGTATGGCTTTTCAACACATCCGAGAAGTATGCACCGCTTTTGGGATAAAAATACTCGTCCCATACAAATGAATTCAGGTACATAGTTGTGTTTTCATCATCAATACATGCAACGCCAACTGTGCAGTTATAAAAATCGGATTGCAAAATTTCACAATCACTATCTTCAGGTCCGGCCAAATGCACACCATAGGTCAGCTTACTAAAAGTATTCCTGTCTCCATTTCGCGAACAATTCCCTGGTAACGAGGATAAATCCAGTGATTTTTGAAGTTTGAAAGTCGAACCACTGGAATAAATGCCATAATCAGGTTTACTATCTCCTGTATGTGGATGATATTCAAAAGTGCAGCCTTCAAAACGCACACCCTCTACATCTGTTAAATTCACAAACTTAACCATGTCTATATTACCATACTCATCATTTGGATCATGTTCTGAAGTAAACAATGTGTTTCGAAAATAAGTCTTATTTGAATTTGGATATGATTGCATATCTACTCCAATTATACAATTACTTATAATGGAATTGTTTACAAGTGCCACACCACCTCCTTCAATTTTGATAGGATAGTGTGCACCATGCAATTTAGCATTATCACGCATTATCAATAATCCTTGGTTTCTGCTTGATCCAAGTATATTCTGGTTAGAGTTTGGGTTTCCCTTTATTACAATTCCTTCCCATGGGCCACAATTAAAACCTCCGCATTCTTCTCTTATTGTTGTGTTTTCAATAATTAGTCTCGAACCTATATTTACTATAATCAGGGCTGTAGGATTTAGTTTTAGCTCATCTACTGTTAAAACAAGTGTTGCTGAGCTGGTAATCTCTATTCCATGCAAATAACTCATATCGTGAACATTGTCACTTGCATCTACATATGTAGAACATTTTGTTTGAAGATCAGTAGAGTTTGTCCAAATTTCATCACTATCTACTATCCATTTTTCATTTATGACATCAGCTAAAACTAGTTTACAGTTGATTGATAGCAAAACAATTAGTATTGAATTTATAAATATTATCTTTTTCATTTCATTAAAATTTTGATTCTTAAAAAATTTTCATCTTTGTTTTATACCTAAATAGCATAATAAAAATCAAAACTCTAACTTTGTAGTTAGGTTTTGGGGGTATTTACATGTTAGTTTGCGACACTGAACACGTGATGCTTAGCCTGGCTAAGTAAACCCCAAAACCGTTTTTCTCAACACAGAAAAAATACGGTTCAAGCTAACAAAGTACCTGTTTGCATTTGGGAGTTCTCCTTTTATTTTTATTGGTTTGAATTTTATCAAACTGTGCTTGTTAACGAAAAGAGTATAATATGTAATTGGCCTTTGCATATTATAAATAGTTAAACGCAAGTAGCTTATTATCAATATGTAATGTAAAAAATGGGGGGGGGTAATGCTTGTCCATAATTACTTAATCAATTTCCTTTAAATCAAAATAATACTAACATTCTTGTAAAAATTACAAGAATAAACTATTTTGTTTGGTACATGTATTAAGTCTTAAGCAAGTCAAATATAATAAAAAAATAATACATCATGTAATAAGAAGTATAAAATATGAAACTTTTTAGCAATCTTTTTTTACATAAACCTCTATTTATTCCGTCACAATTTCCTGAACTTCTGTGGTTGAATTCAAGCCCTGCCCATGAGTATAAGTTTTTGATTGAAGTGATGCTTGCAGATGCCAAAGCATATTTGGGTATTTTTCCAAGCGAGCAAGTTCTGCTTGATGGTATTGTTACAGATATGAAGCCAAACAATCCCTGGTTCAAAAATAAACTTCAAAAAATCTGGGTGATTTTTATTCTCCTCACTGAGTCAATGCAAAGAACTCAGTGTGATGCACCTGAGTCATCAAAGATTGACTCAGATGGTAAGAAAATGGCTTTCACACCAGCAAAATCAAGAAATACTAATTGTCAATTTTCAATACGGCCATAAATGCAGATTGAGGAACTTCAACATTCCCTACTTGCTTCATTCGTTTTTTACCTTTCTTTTGTTTCTCCAGTAGTTTTCTTTTACGGGTAATATCACCTCCATAACATTTGGCTGTTACATCTTTTCGTAAGGCTTTAATTGTTTCGCGAGAAATTATATTATTACCAATTGCAGCCTGAATAGCAATTTCGTATTGTTGGCGAGGAATTAATTTCCTGAGTTTTTCGCAAATCTTTTTACCGTAATCGTATGCTTTATCGCGATGAATGATAGATGACAAGGCATCAACAGGTTCTCCATTCAGTTTAATATCCAGTTTTACTAAATTAGTTATTTGCGTTCCAATTGGTGAATAGTCCAAAGATGCATAACCTCGTGATATTGTTTTGAGCTTATCATAAAAATCAAAAATAATTTCAGCTAAGGGCATTTGAAAAAACAATTCAACCCTATTTTGTGTCAGATATACCTGATTTTGTAAAACACCTCTTTTGCCCAGACATAATTTGATAATATTACCAACATATTCTGCCTTAGAAATAATTTGTGCATTAATAAAGGGCTCTTCAATTGAATTTATTACGCCAGGATCAGGTAGTTCTGCAGGATTATTTACAATAATTTTATCTCCTTTAACAGGAGTAACAATCACTGAAACGTTAGGAACTGTAGTAATGACGTTCATATCAAATTCACGCTCAAGACGTTCCTGAATAATTTCCATATGCAACATGCCCAGAAATCCACATCTAAAGCCATAACCAAGTGCAGCTGATGTTTCGGGTTCGTAGACTAATGAAGCATCATTAAGTTGCAGTTTCTCCATGCAATCTCTAAGTTCTTCAAATTCTTCGTTTATCACTGGATAAATTCCGGCAAAAACCATTGGCTTAACATCTTCGTATCCTTTGATTGCTTCCTTACAAGGATTAACAGTATGGGTTATTGTATCTCCAACTTTTACTTCTTTGGCTGTTTTAATGCCTGATATCAGATAACCAACATCACCAGCATTAACCTGATCTTTCGGAAGCTGTTTTAATTTAAGAACTCCAATTTCATCCGCATGGTACTCCTTTTTGGTATTAAAAAACTTGACATGATCGTTTTTATTAATCTTGCCATTGAAAATTCTAAAGTAAACAATAACACCACGATATGGGTTGAAAACAGAATCAAAAATAAGAGCTTCTAAAGGCAAATCGATATTTCCAACCGGAGCAGAAATTCTATCAACTAATTGCTCTAAAAGATATTCGACTCCATCTCCGGTTTTGGCACTTACCAGAATAATATCGTCATCCGTACATCCAATCAGTTCAATAATTTGATCTTTCACCTCATCAATCATTGCACCCGGTAAGTCAATCTTATTTAATACAGGTATAATGGTTAAATCGTGTTCTAGTGCCAAAAATAGGTTCGAAATGGTCTGAGCTTCAATTCCTTGAGAGGCATCTACTACTAATAATGCACCTTCACAAGCTTTAATTGCCCGGGAAACTTCATATGAAAAATCAACATGACCCGGTGTATCAATTAAATTCAGAATATAATTTTCATTATTTAAATGATAATCCATTTGAATTGCATGCGATTTAATGGTAATACCACGTTCTCTCTCCAAATCCATGTCATCCAGGATTTGTTCTTTCGCTTCACGTTCGGTGATAGTATTGGTAAATTGCAATAAGCGATCTGCTAGCGTGCTCTTGCCATGATCGATGTGAGCAATGATACAGAAGTTTCTGATATGTTTCATAATTACTGCAAAATTAATGCTTTTGGCAGATTATCTGCATAAAGATATGGTCATCCGCAATTATTTCTTCAGAAATCAGATTGCAATTCTATATTTGAATAATATAAAATGTTACAGATATGATGAAAATCCGAATACTCTTTGTTAGTTTGCTAGTTGCAACATGCTTTTTTGCCTTCGCTAGCCCTGATGGAACCGATATTAAAGTAAAATATAAAAGTTATAAGAATGATATTGTAATTCTTGGTTTTTATAGCGGAAAAAACATGTATGTGAAAGATACTTTTGACGTAAATGCAAAAGGAGAATTACACATTAATTATAAGGAAGAACTTGATGGAGGCCTTTATTTCCTAGCTATTCCGAATATCGGCTATTTTGATTTGGTTATTACGGAAGCTGAAATTTCTTTGCAAACTTCTCAGCCTGACTTTATTGCCTCAATGAAAGTGATCAAATCTGAAGAGAATAAATTGCTTTATAACTATCAGTCCTACATGAGGACTCAATACAATAAGAAAGTAGCTCTTCAAAAAAGGTTAGATGCGAATAAGGGAAATGAAGATTCTTTACAGATTATCAGGGAAGAATTAGTTCAATTAGACGAGTTAATAAAAACCTTTAAGGAAAACTTATTTGTTACCGGAAAGGATTTGTTTGCCACTAAAATAATTAAAGCTACTGAGGAGCCTCGTCCACGTGGCCGAAATGAGGGTGAAGATGACAAAGATTACAACGAATATCTATATGCATTTTACCAAAATCACTATCTCGATAATATTGATTTTTCGGATGAGCGAATCATGAGGACCCCGGTTTTTGAACCACGAATAGATAAATTTATTAATGAGTTAAGCATGAGACAACCCGATTCTGTTAGTGCTTCATGCCAAAGGGTTATTGATCGATCATTACAAAACAAAGAGGTATTTAAGTTTACTTTAACCAAGCTATTTAATAAGTATGCGAAATTTAAATACATGGGGGACGAAACGGTTGTTTTTCAGTTAGCGATGAAATACTATATCCCAAAAATTGCCGATTGGGTTGATTCTGCTCAATATGCGAAGATATATGACCGTACAGCAAAAATGCAATACAACATGATGGGTATGAAAGCGAAGGAACTCATCATGCAGGATAGTTTAGGAGATTATCATTCTTTGCATGCAATGAAAAGTAAATACACTATTCTAGTATTTTGGGACGAAACATGTGGTACTTGTCGGAAATCGATGCGTGAAATAAAAGAATTTTACAATCAAACCCCACGCGATTCAGTTGATGTGTATGCAGTTAACATTGGCCGAGATTTACCTGCTTGGAGAGCGTATCAGGTGAAGCACAATCTAAAGTTTACCAATGTTGTGGATACTAAAGATTTTAATAACTATCGTGTAAACTACGATGTGTTTAGTTTTCCAATCATTTACGTTTTGGATGAGGAGAAGAAAATTGTTGCACGCAAAATTCCGGCTTCAAGCTTAGAAGATTTTATAAATATGTTGGAAGGGAAGGGCAAAGCTATGAAGCCACTTGAATCAGAAGAAAAGGGAGAGTTTTAAATAGCAATTGAGCGATATGATTATCGATAAAATTAATTTAGCTGATAAATTCAGAAAGATAAACAAACATTACGATCCTAAAATTATTGCTGAATTAAATGGCCAATACATGAAGTTGGTTAAGTTTAAAGGTGATTTTGTTTGGCATTCGCATGAAAATGAAGATGAAAGTTTTATGGTGATTGAAGGAGAATTTACCATTGAACTGAGGGATAAAGCCATTCATTTGACTGAAGGTGAATTAATTGTGATCCCAAAAGGAGTAGAACATAGACCCATTGCCAAAAAGGAGGTTAAGGTTTTGCTTTTTGAACCGTCATCAACAATTAATACTGGAGAGGCCGATTCTGATTTTAGGCAAGTGAATTTGGATAGGATTTGAATCTTTTAGGTTTTCCGTAAGGAGATTTTACTTTCTGATTTTCACACACATATTCTATGTTTGGAAT
>Ga0233431_1004173_pt1 | contig 15925 bp, 15 predicted proteins | sample SI_118_April2016_FD_179867 | JGI IMG/M metagenome (GOLD analysis project Ga0233431, IMG submission 179867) | Seawater microbial communities from Saanich Inlet, British Columbia, Canada - SI_118_April2016_200_MG | ecosystem: Environmental > Aquatic > Marine > Inlet | place: Canada: British...
TATTATCGAGCTTTTCTAATATCTTCATTCAATTCCTCCTGTTTTTACAACCTAGAAGATACTTAAAATTAGTCAAATCAGATTCAGCTCATTTGTAACATTTTTCGGTTCATGCAAAAGCCCTGTCTTTATTATGAGCACGATTTGTTTTTCCATGCCGTTTTTAAATTATTACTGGATGCTGAAAGTTTATTTAATTTTCATAGGGATGACTTTAGTCGTTTTGAAAATTGGAATTTATTCTTCTGTAGGTCTTGTTACCAGTGATAGAAAGGGGCATGCATATATGATAACCATAATGGAAGCTTCATGGATGGTTTTATCCATGCTAGGTATGTGGATCTTATCCTTTTTTATAAGTAAATCTCCAGAGCACTGGCTTTATGCCTTTTGGGTATTTGGAATTATAGGAATGATAAATTTTCTTGTATGGTTTTTAGCACCGCTAGATGAATCTGAAACTAAAAAAACTAAGGATGAGGGTATAAAAAAGCAATTAAAAGAACTAGTTGCACTATCTAAAAAAAAGATAATACTTGCATTGATTCTTGTATTTTTTCTAGGCAGCTTTGTCGAGCAGGGAATTTTTGCATGGCTTCCAAATTTTTATAAAGATATAGTAAACCTGCCTAGTTCTATCAGTATTCAGCTGGCAAGTTTTTTGACATTATCAATGGCATTAGGAAGGTTCCTTATTGCTTTTCTACTCAAGTTTATGAAATGGGATAAGATCATGATATGCTGCTACGGATTAGGGGCAGTCTTCTTAATTATTATCCTGTTTTCTATGCACCATAGTAATGAAGCTATAAAGCTTTGGGGTGATATACCGATAGCTGTTCTTTTATTGCCATTAGTAGGCCTTTTTATTGCACCGACTTCACCATTATTAAATTCAACAATATTAAGCAGTAGTCCAAAGGGGCAGCATACATTCATCATGACTATTCTGACAATAGCAGGGGCTGTTACAGGAAGTATTGCAGCAAGGCTTCTCGGTGATTTATTTCAATATTTCGGAGGTATTACGGCTTTTCGTATAGCAACTATTATTCCTCTAATTATTCTTGTCATTATTATTCTTCCTTATAGTAAGGCTCTTGAAAAATATAAGAATAAATGGATGGAGCAGGAAAATCAAAACTAGTATATAATTTTGAGTATATTTAGAGGTTATCATGAATAGAAAAAATCAATTAACTAAATTTGAAAAATCACATATTTTTGATTTACCATGTATGTCAATATCTGATTTTAATTATAGCAATTATGATAAAGGTTTCAGTATAACTAAAGAAAACTTAGAACCTTATATACTGCCTGAAGATGTAAAATTGAAATATAGGCGTGACAGTGAAAGCTATAATATTGAGTATGTAATGCAGGCCGGTACTTTAAGTATTGGTAATAGTTTGCATATATCAATTTTTAGGGCTGTTACGGAAGATGGTGCAAATGACCTAAACTTTCCACCATATGTGTATAGGCGGATATCTGTATTTGGTTTGAAAGTTGAGGATACTGAAAACGATAAAAACTACATTTTCCCATTTCCAGTATTATACCCTGTAAGAGAACCGAATAAATTTGGTATGGACGATATATTTAGAGAAAGAGAACAGGCTGGTGTAGAAGATCCCAGGGTTATGGTTGTGGGGAATAGAATTATATTAACCTATTCCGCTTATAATGGTAAGATAGCAAGTGTTGGCTTCGCTTCGATGGATATTGCTATATTTAAAGAAAAGATAGAAAAATCAATTGATCTTATTGTGAATGGTCAATCAAGCGCTGCAGAAAAATTATGGGAACCTTCAGAATGGATACGGCATGGTTATTTGGATTGTGGTACCTATATTGACTCTGAAGGGGATGCGCATGAGAAGGATGATCGTGATGCATGCATAGTTAATGGACCGGTAGAACTATGGGATGGCAGAGTTGCTTATCCACTTATACATAGAGCTGCACCGGATGGCAGAGGGATAAAAAAAACATTGAAATTAGGATTTCTGCCGACTGATGAAAATGGAAAATTGACATTATTTAGTATAGATAATAGGATTCAACTGTTAAAAGATTTAGATACAGGAAAAATAATAGAGAAAGATATAGTAGAGCCTTCTAAAACTTCTAATGAATGGCTGTTTTCAGGGTTGGGATTGAATGGAACACCGATTCCATTAGATATAAATGGAGAAACATATTATTTACTTTCAATTCATTCAGGTCGCGTCACAGAAGATGTAAATGAGCCAGATGTAGTCCATGATTATAAAGTTGGATTTATTATATGCGATAAATATTTTAATACAGTTTTTATTCAACAGCAACCAACTTTTTCTCCTGAACTAACAAGAGAATTACATGAAACTCGTGAAAAATGGTGGGTTAAATGGGTAAGAATATCTGCCGGACATTTTGTGATTGATAAAAGATTGAGTTCTGATAATAATATTGAGCTTGTATTAAAAGTTCTTATTACTTTGAATGATACAGAAATAAGGTCATGTATTTGTAAAATAAAAATAAATTTTCAATATATAAAAGGTTAATTAAAATGATTGATTTAATGAAAAGAGAGTTAACTTTTCCAGGTGGAACAAAGGTAAATATTGATTTAAATAATCCTGTAGGCAGGTATTTGAACAACCCGATCATCACTGCAGAAGATGTTAATAAGATTTGGATAAATCCTGCACACAAGGTTACTACAGTCCATAATTCCGGTGTAATTTTTACAGGTGATGAATACTTGATGCTGTTTAGATCACATTTAAGATGCGGTATTTGTGTATTAGGAATAGCAAGAAGTAAAAATGGTGTTGATAACTGGCATATTGACTTAGAACCCGTATTAAAACCTGCCAATGAAAATGATGTTTTTGCAGAAGGAACAGATCAAAAGCAGCTTATCGAAAATGAGAGAGGTGGACTTGAAGACCCGCGTATATCTAAAATAGGCGATGAGTATGCAATAATTTACAGTGCATATCATGATACTATAAAAGATAGAGTTAGAGTTTCTTTAATAACGACCAAAGATTTTAAGACTTATGTCAGGCGTGGTCCTATTCTCGATTGCGATATGAGAAATGTTGTATTTTTTGATGAAGAAGTTGGTGGCAAATTTGTTGGTCTATTTAGACCGAATGATGATATAGAAGGTGATGTGGGGGGTATTTTTGCCCAGATAAAAATTGGCTATAGTAATGATTGGAAAATTGGTAGATTGTGGAATGTCGATGAAAAACCTTTGATGCAGACAGGTTTTGGACCGAGTGCATTTCAGGCAAAAATAGGTCCATGTGCTCCTCCTATCAAAACAAAAAAAGGATGGATAAATATTTTTCATGGAGTAAGAGGAACTATGGATGGAAATCCTTATGTGCTTGGAGTTGCTCTTCATGATTTAAGTGATCCTTCAAAAGTTAAAATGGCCAGTATTCCTATACTGTTTCCGACAGCGCTAGACTGTGCTGTTAATAATGATACTTATGTGCATGTTCCCAATGTAGTATTTTGTTGTGGTGCGGTGTCTTTGGGGGATGGTAGAATTCTGATATACTATGGAGGTAATGATAGTGTTATGAATATAGGCATTACGCATGAAGATATTTTAATTGAGCTATGTGAAAAATATGCTCAGGATCCATTAACAGGAAAATTATTATTTGATATTTAGATTATTCAACCAGAAAAATAATTGATAGATGCAGGGGGAATTTACTAGTATGAATAGAAAATTTATAATGAAAAGTATTATCATTTTATCCGGATTTTTGCTGTCTGCAGGGATGTTTGGTGCTTTAACTCAGACTCAAAATATAACAAGCGATAATTGGGCCGCAATTCCATTTGTAAAACAGAACAAGTTCAACCCAATATTAAAGCCTAAAGCAGATTCTGTTTATACAAATCCTTTAAGTAAAAAAGTGGTTCACTGGGAATCAGGTCATATATATAATCCTACTGCAATTATAAAAAATGGTGAAGTGTATCTTTTATACAGAGCTCAATCAAATACTGTTCCTCCTTCTCCTTCTGTCGTAGGTTTAGCTAAAAGCAGTGATGGTATTCATTTTGAGAGATTAAATGGAAAACCAATTTTGTATCCGGAATATAGTTATGAAAAAGATGGTTGTGAAGATCCCAGAATTGTTACTTTACCAAATGGTGAATATTTATTGATGTATTCAGCTTATGATGGAAAAACTGCCAGGCTTTGCAGTGCTTTGAGTAAAGATCTTGTTCATTGGAAAAAGTTAGGTCCTGTATTTAAAGGGAAAAAATATGAGAATTTATGGTCTAAATCAGGGGCGCTTATTACAGAACTGAAAGGTAATAATTTTGTAGCAGAGCCTATAAAGTTTGAATTTGGAACTCAAAATGAGAATAGTGTCAAAAAATTCGGTATGTTCTGGGGAGATACTGATATTTTCTTTGCCACTGCAACATTAGATAATTTACTAAAAGGAAAATGGAAACCAATAGTAGGTAAAAATGGATTTCCTAAGCCGGTTATAACACCCAGAGCCGGTTTATTTGATAGTAGATTATGCGAATCAGGTCCGGCAGCAATTAGCAGTAACGGAAAAACACTTCTTCTTTATAATGGAATGAATCTAAAAAAAGATCAATTTGGCTTCTGTGAAAATCTTACAAGTGATGAATATACATCTGGTCAAATTCAGGTTAAAACAACTAATCCATTCGATGTGTTGCATAGACTTGATATACCTTTCATGAAAGTTACTGAAAATTATGAAAAAAAGGGATTGGTTAATAATGTAGTATTTATAGAGGGTATGGTTTGCTTTCATGACAAATATTATCTGTATTATGGGTGTGGAGACTCTCTGCTTGCACTGGCTGTTCATGATCTGAAAAATAATAAATGATATATGATTTTTATGAAAAAAATTTCGATAGTTTATTACGTTAATTTATAACTCATAAATTTGAAGAGGAAAAATTATATGAACAGACATAACACCTTCATGGTAAAAACTGCATTGTTGATTAACTATGCAGTATTTAGCATGTTTTTGAACCTGTTATCTATTTTTATAATGCAGTCAATTACAGTTTATCATGCTTCTGCTATATCAGCCGGTGCTTTAGAAAGCTATCAGAATTTAACTCAGGCTGCTATGGCTTTTATAGCTTTTTCTTTCTTGCTGAAACTGGGTTACAAAAGAGCTATGATTATTACACTTTTTATTATGACTATAGTATGTTTTTTTATGCCTATTCTTAATACATACTGGGCTGTTAAAATGTTTTTGGTTATAGTGGGAATAAGTTTTGTACTCGTTAAAATTTCAATATATGCATCAGTTGGTATAATTTGTAATACAGAAAATGCTCATGTACGGTTTATTGTTCTTTTGGAAGGCTGCTATATGATTGCAGGTGTTATAAGTATGTGGATATTTTCTGAATTCATAAGATATGCACCTGAACATTGGATGTTTGGTTTTTGGGTGCTGGGAATATTTTCACTTTTGGGAGGTTTGTTTTGGCTTATTGTTCCTCTTGATGAATCTGCCATTCAAAAAGCAAAGAGTGAGAGTTTTCTGTTTCAATTGAAAGAAATTGGCGGATTATTTAAAAGACATGCAGTAATAATGTTTGCTGTTATGATTTTTATTTATGAGTTGTTAGAACAGGGCATTGGTACATGGCTGCCTACTTTTTATAATTATACTCTTTCAATTCCTAATTATGTAAGCATTCAGATTGCTATACTTCTTCCACTATGTTTTGGATTGGGTAGAATCTGCAGTTCTTTTGTATTAAAAAAACTAAGTTGGCAGTTAATGTTTTTCATTGGATTTATTGCTTCTGGTATTTTGATATTTTGTTCTGTTCATTTCTCCGTTTTGGGCTCAGGTAAAAATGCAACCGGATTTTTTGATGTACCCAAAATAGCTTACTTATTGCCTCTTATGGGGTTTTTCCTTGCACCTATTTATCCCGCATTGTGTTCGCTTATTTTATCTCATACACCAAAAGAAAAACATGTTACTTTGATGAGTTTAATTTTGATTGTAACAACTGTAGCCTGCAGCGCAGCTTCAAGATATATAGGAATTATGTTTGAATTGGTAGGTGGCAATCTTGCCATAGAATCAACCATTATTCCTATAATCGTTTTGATATTTCTTATAGTTCCTTATAGTAGGCTAATTAGTAAAAAAGTTGCTTAGAAATGTTATAAAATATTATTTGTTCTTTTTCTGAGGATAACTATTTCTTACTCATTGTTAAGGCTAATTATGATGAAATTTTTTCTGTACTCATATTTTTTCTTTCCAATAATGAGTATACGAAAATCAATATAATTAACACTACGAAAGGTACAAGGGTGACAAATGAAAATGCTTGAATACCTCCTACTTTACCAAATAGTATTCCTGTTATTTTAGAACATAGTGAAGCTTCAATTGCTCCGAAAATAATTATAATACTTGTCATCATAGAATGTTTGTTTTTGGGAAGACGAGTTAATATTACAGAGCACATTGTCGGCAGCATTGGTCCGATAAAAAATCCGACTGCAGGAAGTAGAAAAGAAGAAAGCGGTGCCTGGAATATGTTTTTTGCGCCTGCACCCTCTCCAATTTGTACTGTATAAAGTACATATCCGACCATTATAAATGATATTACTAAATATACAGTAAATAGTGGTTTCCATGGCACTTTTCTGAGAATGATCGAACCGAATATCCTTCCGAAAGCAAATGAGAATGTTAATATACTCGCCATTTGAATACTTATGCTTTCCGGAAGTTTCATTATCTGAGTGTTGAATTGCGGTAACCAACTTCCCATACCCTGTTCAATAGACTCTTCCATACCCATCATTAGAAGAAAGATAAGTACTGTTGGCATAATTATTAGTTTTAAGAAAGCTCCAAACTCTGACGATGTTTTTTCTGCCTTTATAGCAAGTTCACTATCATCAATTCGGGTGAAAAACCATACACAGGCGATTATAAAAGAAAAAACACAGAAAATATAAAAGATTAAAAGCCAGTTATCCGTCTTAATAAAAAAAGCATAAAGCAGCATGCCCAGAGAAAAAGTAAACATATAAATCCCTTCAATAAGATTTATAAAACTTGCATGTTCTTTTCTATTTGTGGTAACAAGAGAGGTGTATGAATAAACAAATAGTTTAGCTACAGTAAAAACTATTCCCATTAAAATGAGATAAATTCTTATAGTCCATATTGAGTTGAAAAGTGGAACAAAAAAGCAATAGATACTTATCATTATAAGGGCAAGCATAAATGATTTTCTCAAGCCTATTTTGTAAACAATATAGATTATTATAAATGAAAAAATAACTTTCGATATCTGATAATAAGATTCTAATGATCCCGCAGCACTATATGATATTTTATAATAGTTGACACCCTGCATTACAAAAACTGACAGTCCGCAAATTAAAAGACTTACAAGCATATAAGTCAGAAGCAGCTTAATTTTTACTATAAATCGTGTTTTAGCAGGAATCATTATTTTCTCCATTATTATTTAATAGTCAAGTTTTTTTCTAAAATTTTATATGTCAGAATAAGTCATGCAAAGCTTAATGAAAATGCCTAAGTTGCTATTTATTATCACATCAAAATTTAATATTTCACTAACCACCAACCCCCATTCCCTAACCCCTAATATCATTTAAAAGATATAACCATGAAATGGCGGCGCCAGGCCAGGCAAACCAATATCTTGTATATACCTCTCCTGAATCAGGATATACGGATTCAGAAAATAATCCATCTTTTTGTACAGTTGATTCAAGCATATCTAAAGTATTTTTCCAAAGTATTTTTCCTTTACTTTGTTCGTTTTTTATCATAGAAAGAGCTATCGCCTGCAACTGTGAATCACCTAGAGGCCAGTGACCTTTTGCATGATCAGATCCAAGTCCACCGAAATTCCCATCATAGTATCCTCTATTTTTAGAAGAGAATGCCCATTCAACTGTATTTTGAAATACTTCATCTTCTGCATCTATAAAATCCCATAAAGGAGCTAGTCCTAAAGGCAAATCATTTGCATCATGATAGAGTTCAAAATTACCTTTTAAATCTGTTGTATAGCAGAATAATCTTCGGCCGTTATGTTTAGTAATCATAAATTCAAAGATATCTTTTTTTATGCCTGTAGCGATAAGAGCATAATCTTTCTGAGAGAATTTATATTTGGCATTTAAAATATTAAGTATTTTAAATGTTTTCCACGCAAGTACCTGGGTAGAAAAATGGTAAGGGTATAAAACCGGATCATCTGCCGGATTTTCTTCTGTTTCGAACAGCATAGCATCGCTGCCTTTAACGCTTAACAGTAAATCGCTTATTTTATCCAGCTTAGTAAAATAGCCTGATACTTCACTTATATCATCACAAATATTTAAATAATCATAAAGTTCTATTATAGGATAGCATTGTTGATCGTACACCGACAATTATATTTACCCACTAACGACAATTATAGTAAAGTCATAAGTCATTTTTTCTTTTTTCTAAAAAACTTCATAAGTGTATTGATTGAAAGCCTTTTAGAAAAAAGAAAAGTATATTCTAAATCAAAGTTACAAATATCTTATAATTGTCGGTGAAGTCCATTTTTAATTGTCGCCAAGGGGTTGATCAAACTGAAAGACTTTGTCTTTTATTCTGCCGGTTATTAGATGGGAACGTCCCCAGCCGGATTCTGTAATATGGGTAAAAAGCCAGTCAATATGGGATTTAATAAACTCTATTATTTCTTTTTGTTGTGTCTTTTTGTATATGGATTCTATTAACTTGAACATAAAATAATTATCTCTATTCCAAGTTAGGGGGAGGGACTGGTGATCTGTTATCATAGCACCATATTTTTTAATACAGCAGCATCCGTATGAATAGGCAAAATTCCTATTGACAATATAATCCCATTTTGAATTACCTGTTTTTACGGCAAGTTCATTCCAATATAAGCCTGTATCGGTCATGTAATTATATACATCAGATAGTGATATATTAGGCTGTATGAAATTTTCATCGTCTGAAATTGAAATTATGAGTGCAAGAGTAATTTGTTTGTTACATTTTAAGCTAATACTGCCATAACATGATGGTGCTAATGGTTTGCTTGAATGAAAAGATTTTTCTTCAAAAGTTAAATTATTATAATCACCTAAGACACTTGTAACTGCTTTGCTGCCTGTTCCTGTTTCTGTTATTGAAAATGAATTTTCCGAAATCTTATCATAAATATTATTTATTGTTGGTATTTCAATTGGACCATTTTCTGTTATTTGTCCATAACTTGCTCTCATAATTCCATACTTGCCTGAAATCTTGAAATTTGAATTTATTTGATTATTGGATAAATTTTTAATCTCATAAATTTGAATGATAGAGTTTTTATTTGGGGGAATAAAAAAATATTTTTTAAATTCAATATTGTTGTAGGTTTTTTTAGAGGATAGCACATTTGAGGAATCATGAAATTGTATTGGCGTGTGTATTTTTTTACAACTATTTTTTTCAAACTCGAATTCTATGCCATAACCTTCTTCTGCTGTTTCTTTTAATAAAAAAGAGTTTCGATAGCGTCTTACAGCTTCTGGATTATACCAATTAGTATTAGAGAAAGACATTATAGGGGCAAGTTTGATATAACCGTGTTTTTTATGTTCTGTATTTAGGGTGACAATTTTTTCATTTTCCGAAACTGAAGCTGAAATGATTGTATTGCCTATATCATATGGCTTTACATAATTATTTGAAATATCTGTTTTAGACATATAAATCTAACCTTATTAGAACTTAAAATTAATATGTGATTCTAATAAATAAGATTATAACCTATAAATAATGATTATCATGAAAGTATATTATTTAATAAAATTTGTTTTGATTTTACAAAATCTTAACTTTCACTATAATAATTTTCCACTCGTGATGAGTGTGATAAATTAAGGCATAAAAAAAGGAGATCCTTTCGAATCTCCTTATATCAATTTTACTTTAATGCAAAATTATTTACCTGCCATCATAGCTTTTATATCGTCTTCTGCATTACCTATTGGTTTAATATCAAAAGCATCAACCAGTACATTAAGTACATTTGGAGATAAGAAAGCAGGGATGGTTGGACCAAGTCTAATACCTTTAACTCCAAGATGTAGAAGAGCAAGAAGTACTGTTACTGCTTTTTGTTCATACCATGCTATATCGAATGATATCGGTAGGTCATTAATATCGTCAAGTTCGAAAACTTCTTTAAGTTTAAGGGCTATTACAACTAATGAATAGCAGTCATTACATTGACCTGCATCAAGAACTCTTGGGATACCTCCGATATCGCCTAATTCCAGTTTATTATATCTGAATTTAGCACATCCGGCAGTAAGTATAATGGTATCTTTTGGAAGTTGTTCAGCAACTTCTGTGAAATAACTTCTTCCTTTTTGACGTCCATCACAACCTGCCATAACAATGAATCTTTTGATTGCACCGCTTTTAACTGCAGCAACTACTTTATCTGCAAGAGCAATAACCTGATTGTGTCCAAATCCGCCAACTACTTCACCTTTTTCAATTTCTACAGGTGGTTTACATTTTTTTGCATGAGCAATTATTTCTGAAAAATCTTTGGCTTTTCCATTTACTCTTGCAGGAATATGTTTTGCACCTGGATAACCGGAAGCATTCGTAGTATAAATTCTATCTTTATAAGAATCTTTTAAAGGTGTAATACAGTTAGATGTAAATATAACAGGACCGTTAAAAGTTTCAAATTCTTTGTCCTGAAGCCACCATGCATTACCATAGTTGCCAACCAAATGTTTATATTTTTTGAATGCAGGATAATAATGTGCAGGAAGCATTTCAGAGTGAGTATAAATATCAACACCTGAATCTTTAGTTTGTTCCAGCAGTTCTTCCATGTCCTGTAAATCATGACCTGAAATAAGAATACCGGGATTTTTAGCTACGCCAATATTAACTTTAGTAATTTCAGTATTGCCGTAGGTTTCATTATTGGCTTTATCAAGTAATGCCATTGTCGTAACAGCACATTCACCTGTAGCTAATGTTAATGCAACAAGTTCATCTACAGTTAAATCTTTTAATGTACCAGCAAGAGCTTTTACCATAAATTTATAAATTCCATCATCTGTAAATCCGAGATTGGCAGCATGATGAGCATAAGCAGCAAGACCTTTAACGCCGTATGTAATTAATTCTCTTAGAGATCTTACATCTTCATTTTCTGTTGCAAGTACACCTGCTTTATTAGAAGTTTTATAAACTACACCTGAAAATTTTTCAGCTCTATTTTTAGTTTCGTTTATATATTCCTGAATTCTTTTGCTGTCGAAATTAGCATTTGTTATTGTTGCAAAAAGAGCTTCGCAGATAAAATCACCAAGTTCTTTATCAAATTCGCCTTTAGTAAATTTAGCTTCAGCTGTTATTGATAAATGTTTAAGTTCAAGTACGAGTTCATCCATTAAGTCAGCGGTTTCAGCAGTTTTACCACATACGCCTTTTTTAAATGAACATCCTTTATTTCCAGCTGTTTCCTGACATTGATAACAAAACATTTTTAGCTCCTCTAATTCATTTAGATAATATCTATTAATTTAGTTTTTGAAAAATATTCAAAAACATCCTTATTTACTTTATTTACTAATTCTCCCATAATACATTTATGCCTCGCACATGTTTTAAAGTTTAAAAGGCAGGTACATGTAGGGAATTTTCCATCTATTATTTCATATATTTCTAATATGGTAATTTTAGCTGGATCTATAATAATAGAGAATCCGCCATTTGGTCCACTAACAGAAGAAACAACATCTGATCTTGAAAATCTCTGCATCACTTTTGATAAATGTGCTTCAGAAGAATTAATTTCTTTTGCCAGAGTTTTAACTGAATATTTTTTTTCTGTATCGGCAGCAAGCATGACCATAGCATGCAGTCCGATATTAAATGCTTCAGATAAATTAATTATATTTTTCATTATTTTTTAAATCTCTAATATAGGAATATTGAAGTATTAGAATACCTGAATATTTAATATTTTGCAAATAAAAAATGATTTTTTTGTTAAAATAAAATAAAGGGTATATTATAAAGTGTATACTTTTAGTATTATAGAGTAGCAGTTTTGAGAATATACTGAATGAGGTTTTTCATATGTCTATGGATAATAGGGTAAGGCAAAAATTGATTGAAAAGGCAAAAGAGGGAATGTCTAATGCTTATACAATAGTATATGGTTTTGCTGTTGGAGCTGCTGTGCTTACAGAAAAAGGAAATATTTACCAGGGGTGCAATACTGAATCAACTATTTCAGGATTAGGACTGTGTGGAGAGCGAAGTGCTATTTACCATGCTGTGGCTCATGGTGATTATTTAATTAAAGCTATTGCTATTATTTCAAATTTAAAAGAACCAATAAAACCATGTGGAATGTGTAGGCAATTGATTGCGGAGTTTGCGCAATTATCTCAGAATAATATTCAAATATTAATGTGTGATTCCACAGGTACTATTGTAAAAGAAAGTAGTATTTATGAAATGTTGCCGGATGCATATGGTCCTGAAACCCTTGGTATTGATCTATCAAAATATAGAAAAAGATAAAATATACAGTATAAGAATTTATTTGGTGATTTTTAAGTTAATATTTAAACTGGTGATTAGCATAGAGCTAAAAACCAACAGCTAATAGGTAAGAGTAAGGTATTTAATATGAGTGGTTCAATAACATATAGAGCAGGTCGTCCAGGCGTTTTATACGTAAATGTAATAGAAAAATATGATTGTCAGAATAAGTGTATTTTTTGTGGAAGACCTCATGATCGTAAAGAAACGCATGCTGATAGCTTCTATGAACATGGTTTTTCATTATATAATTCAAAGTCACCAAATACTGAGGAGGTAATTGAATCCATCAGAAAAAATATTAAACCTGATGATAAGTATCTTTCGTTTGTGGGACTTGGTGAACCTCTGCTGTATCTTCCTAAAATTATTGAAATTATTAAATTATCCAAAGAAAAATTCAGCGCGAAAATTAATATTAATACAAACGGTTTAATTGGATCAGTTTTTCCTAATGTTGTTAAAGAGCTTGAACTAGCCGGCTTGGATAGAATTTCTATTTCTCTGAATGCTTCTAGTGAAAGTGAATACAATAAACTTTGCAAATCAAATGTGAAGAAGGCATATCAGCATCTACTCTCATTTATTAAAGACTGTAAAAAATCAAAAATTGAAACAGTTATTAGTTTTATTCTCGAATATGAATCAGCTGAAGCTAAAACTCAGGCAAAAGAATCTTATTTTAAATTTGCCGAACAGTTAGGATTTACAGAAGATGATATTCACTGGAGATATTATTGCCCTATAAATTAAAGTTGGAGGTTCTTTGACCATGGATAAGTGTAAACAGTTTAGAGATCTAGCTAATAATTCAGAAATTTTAATTATGCCATGCTGCTATGACAGTTTATCTGCGAAAGTATTTGAATCTGTAGGGTTTAATGCAATTGGTGCTGCTGGATACGGCGTTACAGGAAGCTGTTTAGGCAAGCCTGATATTGGTTTATTAAGTGGTACTGAACTTATAAATCAATATAGAAATATATGTGCTTCTGTCGATATACCTGTTTTAGTTGATATTGATACCGGCTATGGAGATGTAAATAACGTTATTAGAATCGTTCAGGAAGTAGAAAAAACCGGAGCTGCCGGACTCTTTATTGAAGATCAGAAATGGCCTAAAAGATGTGGACACATGGAAGGTAAGGAAGTTATAGATGCCAAAGAATATATTCCTAAATTGAAAGCTGCTTTATGGGCTAGGAAAAATCCTAATTTTGTTATTATGGCAAGAACAGATGCTGCTGCTATGCTAGGTGTTGATGAAGCAATAAGGCGAGCCAAGCTCTATAGTGATGCCGGTGCTGATATGCTTTTTGTTGAAGCATTGAATAATGTTGAAGATATGAAAAAAGTTAATGATGTCTTAAATAAACTAAATAAACCGAGTATGGCAAATATGGTTGAAGGCGGTAAATCACCTTTGATAAAAGCTTCTGAATTAGGTGTATTGGGATACAGTATTGTCGCTTATCCTTGTTCTGCTGTCTATACTGTAGTTAAAACATTGAAACAGATGGGAAAGAGCCTTTTAGAAAATGGCTCAACTGAAAACTGTCGCAAAAATATGGTTGACTTTACAACTTACAATAAATTTATTGGTCTTGATGACATAAGAGAGACTGAAAAACTTTTTTATTAAGGTAATAGCAAAACTCATAAAAAATTAGAATATTTGTTTTTTGTGCTTATATGATGTATTTGCAAGCATGACTTTCACCATAAACGATGACGTCACGAACTAATATTACCAGCTAGGGTTAGAGTGTTTAGCCATAGATTATTCAAATTCTGCTAGAGATAAATTCTATCATAAAAAACTATTATTTGTGTGATAAGACACACGTAGTGCGATAATTTAAAATTTGTATGGATTATGCAAAACTAATTAGGTAATATATTAGTAAAACTTAAAAAAAGGTTCATGTAAAAGCCCTGCGTGTATAATAAGATTAAAAGTTACTGTTTAAGACCAGGATATTCCCATATTCCGCAGATCTCTAAAAATTATAATTTTCTCATTGTGTGATATATCCTGAATTGTCCCTATAGGAATATCCGGATAAACAAGATTATCAAATTTGATATAAATTTACAAGTAGAGGGCTAATCAGGACTATTTTTACTTAATTCCTCATATTTTCCCAGCAAATCACGTATCATCACCCCCGGCTCGACAAGCTGGCTCGCGTGTGGCGTAGGTGCTCCCTGCAGTGCACAGAACGCTACCAGACGCGATTTTACCATTAATGCAGAACGCATCATCAGTCCCCCCGGGTGAGCAGTAGCTGGATGACAGCCCTGTACCGTTGTTGCAGTAACCGTCAGGGGTCGCCCCGGAGTTGCAGATATCGATGTCAGGGAGTGCAAGAGCTTGACTCCCATCACGGCACTCAGTACTAATAGTATTTCGTCCCCCAAGAACGCTGAGCACTGGGGGTGCGTAAATCAAGACCTTTTTTTCCATACATAGATGTCACCCATTTCATCCATCGCTTCACATACAATGAGACACAATCAGGAACAGGGTTATCCTCCTTTAAATTCATTCCTATCATATCCCGCCTTGTAAAGGCGCACTGCAATGCGTTCAGCGAATTTTAGAACAGTTTTCTTTGCAATGGTTCTACCTTCTTTTCCAAAGTAAAAACCTAAAAAATCAAACCCTCTATCAATTTTTCCTATAAAAGTTTTATCTTTAGATTTCTCAAGCTTCAGACTGCTTAAAATTCTGTACACTTTTTTAATTGCTCTACTAAAAGTCCGTCGATTATCACTCATAACAACCCAGTCATCAACGAATCTCACATAAGTTACATTCATTTTCTCCATCGCTCTATCAAAAGTACTCAAGTAAAGAGCTCCAAGTAATGGCGACAATGATGTTCCTCGGGAGATACCTTTTTCAACTTCCACGTAATAACCGTCTCGGTATCTTACATGTTTTAAAAACTGGTATATTAATCCGACAAATCGGCTTTCCGGTATAATTTTTCTAATTGGAGAAAGTAATATTTCATGATCAATTGAGGCATAATATTTTCTAACATCAGACTTTAAAACATATTTATTTTTCAGTTTATTTAATTCCACCTTTTGTAATGCAACCTTCATTCCCAGGGCTTTTGCATGAACCGAAAAATGTTACAAATGAGCTGAATCTGATTTGACTAATTTTAAGTATCTTCTAGGTTGTAAAAACAGGAGGAATTGAATGAAGATATTAGAAAAGCTCGATAATA